>Ga0210016_1000673_pt1 | contig 30632 bp, 33 predicted proteins | sample CryGeyCG2014_300_FD_185454 | JGI IMG/M metagenome (GOLD analysis project Ga0210016, IMG submission 185454) | Groundwater microbial communities from aquifer - Crystal Geyser CG02_land_8/20/14_3.00 (SPAdes) (version 2) | ecosystem: Environmental > Aquatic > Deep subsurface > Groundwater | place...
AAAGCGGTTCGTGAAAGAAGTGATTATGCTGATTTTGTTATTGTTTCAAAGGAAGAAGCTCAGGAACAAGTACAATCAGCTAAAGAGTTTATCGAGACAGTTGAGGAGGCATTAAATCAGATGTCCACAAGGGAAAATGGGAAAAGAGAAAAAGTGGTGTTACACCGTGTTATGGAAAAGGAGGCGATTTTCTGATGGATGAGAAAGACCGAGAATATCTTGAGGAAAAACTTGAGATACTGTAACTACTCACCACGGAGACACGGAAGCACAGATCAGCGTCCATCTACGACTGAGTAGTTACGCAGAGAAAAGAAAAAAGGAGGTTATTCTATTGCAGCAAAAACATGAAATATCATTACTGCTATATTTTGCAAGGACAAAGATAGATATGGATGTTTTGGAAAATATCTATCAATTATTAGATACTCCCATCAACTGGGATGAAGTGCTTGCCCTTAGTCTCAAGCATCGCATGGCTCCACTACTCTATCATCACTTGACCTCGTCCATTGTTCCAAGTAAATTGCCACAGTCTATCATGTCCGGATTAAAAGAAATATATAGTCAGAACTTTAATCGTAATAAACAATTGTATGACGAGTTGCATCTGATTACTACATTACTTCATGAGGCTGAGGTCGATGCATTGGTTCTCAAGGGACCAGTCTTAGCAAGGCTTATCTACCCATCCATTGGGGTCCGATGTATGAAGGATATTGATCTGGTGGTAAAAGAGGAACACTGGCAAAGGATAAAGGAATGCTTTTTCTCACTTGGGTATAATCTGCCTGAAACACTTCCAGGGTTAACTAATAATGAAATGGTGAAATATACCCAATACTTCAGCCAGATAGAATTCAGCCAAAAGAATCACATCCCAGTAGAAATACACTTTCGCTTGCTTAACATGGGTATTCCCAAAAAAGAGCCATGGCTCTTTGAGCATGTCAAAACCATGGATGGGTCACCAGTCCCATCACCTGAGATACTCCTGCTTCATCTGTGCGTTCATGCCAATACGCATAACTTTTGCAGCTTGATGTTGTTATGTGATATTGGTGCGGTAGTGCAGCATTATGGAGAAGAGATTGATGCTAATTGTATTCAAGAGATAGCGGCTACTCGAGGCATAACTTGTTCAGTTTATAATAGCCTTACCCTTGTTGAAAAATTACTGAATATACCTATTCCTGAAGGTCTTAAGAAGGCATTAAAACCCGGGACCATTCGTCAAATGTCGTTTGAGATTGCATGGAACAAGTTAGAAATATTGGCTGTTGCCAAGGCAGAAAAACTGCCCCAGTTTGAGGCACCGACATACTATCTACTTGAAATGGATAATATGCTGGATAAGTTGAAATATTTATGCAGAATATTATTCCCTCCGCTAAAATGGCTGGCAACATACCTTAAGGAAAAACCAATGCCACTTTTGTATCCAGTATATCTTGTCAGATATTTGTTGGGACATGGTCGGGATAACTCGTAACCGTTCACGACTAATAATATTTTAACACAGAGTTCACAGAGATGACAGAGGGACACAGAGCTTAAATTTTCATCATCCTACATTTGATTTTCATACAATGTAACTACTCACCACAAAGGCATGAAGACACAAAAAGTTGATAAGTTGAATAGTTGATGGGTTGATAAGTGGATGAATTGATAGGAAATGTTTATGAATTATGAATCTGTGTTCCTTTAACCTATAAACTCATCAACCTATCAACCTATCAACTTATGTGTTCTCCGTGGTAAATTCCTTTACCTGAGTAGTTACCATACAATAAGCAATTATCTTACATGAAAGCCGATTGTCCTCTTTCTCTGTGTCCCTCTTAATACTTTGTGTCCTCTGTGTTAAAAATATAGGCTGTGAACGGTTACAATAACCTTAACGATTAATCCAACAATTCTGCAGCCAGCTCTGCCAGAGGTGATCTTTCACCCTTAATAAGGGTTATATGTCCAAAAATATCTGCCCCTTTGAACCTTTCTACCAGATAGGTTAAACCATTGCTACATGAATCAAGGTATGGGTTATCGATCTGATAATGATCACCAGTAATAACTATTTTGGTACCATTTCCTGCCCGGGTAATAATTGTTTTTATCTCATGTGGGGTTAGATTTTGTGCCTCATCAACAATGATAAATTGATTGGGAATTGACCTGCCCCGTATGTAGGAAAGAGCCTCTAACTCAATTATTTTATCGTCAATCAAGGATTCTAGACTTATATTTGAAAATCGTTCCTCGTGCTGTAGTGAAAAGAGATATGCTAAATTATCCGATATGGGCTGCATCCTTGGCATGAGCTTTGCCTCTACATCACCAGGCAAAAAACCAATATCCTTACCAACAGGAATGATTGGTCTGGTTATTAGAAGTTTATGGTATTGCTCATTTTTAATCACTTTTGTCAATCCTGCGGCAAGGGCAAGCAGGGTCTTCCCTGTTCCGGCAATACCAATTAATGTTACAATCTGCAGGCTATCGTCTAAAAGCATATCTATTGCAAACTGTTGCTCCCTATTCCGTGCTTTTATTCCCCAGAGGTTGACATTAGTTGATTTAAGTGGAAGAATTGCCTTTTCGGAAGAATTGTAACGACCAAGTCCAGAGTGCGATGGATTAAGCCTGTCAACAATAGTAATATTTTGATTTGGTTCAAATTCAAAGGAAGTATCTTCCGCTATTAGACGACCTTCAGTATAAAAGTTGTTTATTCTCTCTGTGTCTGTTTCCAGAACAGCAGCCCCTGTATAGAAATTATCAACATCAACCTTATGCCGTTCATAATCTTGACACAATAACCCAAGGGCATCTGCTTTTATTCTCATGGTGATGTCTTTACTGACAAGGATAACCGGATTATTTTTGATATTTTTCAAGTGAAGGGCTAATGCCAATATCTGATTATCTACCTTTTGTGGGTCCAATCCTGTTGGAAAGACATCGGATAAAGCAGAAGGTGATATTTCTATCCGCAATAATCCGCTATTTTCCAATTTTACCCCATCCAGCAAGGAATTGGCTTTTCTTAATTCATCCAGACTTCTGGCAATACATCTGGAATTTCGGCCAACCTCATCAACTCGTTTTTTTTGCTCATCTATCTCCTCCATTACACATAATGGCAATACTATTTCGTTGTCTGCAAAAACAAATATTGCATTTGGGTCATAAAGCAAGACATTGGTGTCCAGAACAAATGTTTTCATTTTGTACCTCCATATTGCTTAAAATTCTACCTTTGGCACAGTTTTGGCAGCCTCTTGTGCCTTAAAGTAGGTGGCTTCTTCAAAACCAAAAATCCCGGCCAGAAATCGTTGCGGGATGCGTTTAATCAGCATGTTATACGACTTAACCTCTTCATTGTATCGCCTTCGTTCAACGCTAAGCCTATTTTCCGTACCAGCTAATTCATCCATCAATCTTGCCATGGTTTCATTTGCCTTTAAGTCAGGGTATCGCTCGACAATAACCAACAACCGTGACAACGCACCCTCCAAGGCTGCAGAAGCACCTATCTTTTGTGGGATAGTTGTTGCCCCGGATAGTTTTGCCCTGGCATCAGCAATATGGGTAAATATCTCTTTTTCATGCTTCATGTACCCCTTAGCAGAGGAAACCAGATTGGGTATCAAATCACTCCTTCGTTGGAGTTGATTCTCTACCTGTGACCATGAGGAAGTGACAGACTCATGAGCTATGGTCATCTGATTGTAGTGAGAAATGAGCCAGCCAGCCAGCATAACCACAACTAATGTTAGTCCACCTAATATACCTGCGGTAATTATACATCCCTTTTTCATTGTTAATATACCTCCATTGTTGTTTTATATGCAATCATCTTACCATACTTCCCGGTAAAACTTCTTTAGCCGGATGCAATAAAACCGGCATTTCTCCATCTATTGCCGCTAAAATCATACCTTGACTTTCAATGCCTCGTAGTTTTCGTGGCTCAAGATTTATCAAAACCGGTATTTCCTTGCCGATTATTTCTTCAGGTGTATAAGCATGGGCAATCCCTGCAACAATTTGTCTTCTCTCTTCTCCAATATCAACCTCAAGTTGCATAAGTTTATCCGTTCCTTCAACCCTTTGAGCTGACATAATTTTTCCAATCCTAATCTCTATTTTCTTGAAATCATCAAATGTAACCATTATTTCCTCCTTAATCGTCAAGAAAAAATAACTTGTACAGTCGTGTCACCGATACATCTTGGCTGACTTCGTTGTTCGTCGTTTACATACAGTAGTATGCTCGCTTCTCACGCCTTGCCAGCCAAGCAACTCAGTAACTCTTGGTGTACAACTTATTTTTTCTTGACTCCTAAGACGGACAGTAACACTGTTTAATATTCTTTCTTTCCCTGCTTAAGTCATTGGCTTTCTTCTGATCCATAGCAATTTTTTTAGTATTATTCACTACCTTCATTCATCTCTATATCCTCAAGCACCTTTTGTACCAAAGGTTTAAGTGGAGGCAATTCTTCTTTTATTGCCTTCCAGATCACATCCAAATCAACACCAAAATAGTCATGAATAAGTTTATCTCTCATACCTGCCATATTTCTCCATGGGATTTCCGGATACCTTTCTCTGAATTCCTGAGGTACATTTTTAACTGCTTCGCCAACGATCTCTAAGGCTCTTACTGCTGCAAAGGTAGTCTTGTCGTCCATGACAAAATCCTCGTGTGTAATGCCATTAGTAAATTTTATTGCCTTCTCCATAGCATCAATAATATCCTCTATATAATCAATAATATTCCTTTTCAAAGATAAACCACCTCTTCTAAAATATGTCTTCCAATCCTTGGTTTTAATGCAGATTTCATCACAAGATCTACTTTAATCCCCAGGGTATCACTTAAATGATTCTCTAAGGCAATAAACTCAAGCAAGCCAACTGTCTTATTAAATTCAACAAGTACATCTATGTCGCTATCTTCTTTGGCTTCATCCCTCAAATAAGAGCCAAAAAGACCTATCTCTTTAATCTTAAACTCGTTTGATAAAATAGTCTTGTTCTCTTTCAGCACTTTTTTTATCTCTTCAAGTTTTATTGTGTGTTGTTCCATCATTGCTCCTTTCATCCTATGTTATAGAACTATTTCCGCCAAATCATCAATCTTACTTACCAGTATATTTCCATTCCTTTATCAAAAAATTCGTTGTAATCGTTCACAAAACGGCTGACTTTTGAACAAATTATGAATCATGATGTATTCAAATACACTATACTCTATTCTTGTGCCAAAGTCAAGCAAAGTATCAGCTATCTTCAGGGCAAACCGCACACTAATTTTGTTTATTCGTAACTACTCAGGTAAAGGAATTTACCACGGAGATACAAAGGTATACAGTAACTACTTGTAGTTATATTGGACGGGAAAAACTACGAAATACGCGAAAAACCGCAAAAATTAATAATCAGAAGGAATTTGTGAATCAGAATTTTTCGCGTTTTTTTGCGATTTTCGCAAGTTATCTCTTGATAGCTGAGTAGTTACGATGATAGTTGAATGCTTACCAGATCTCTTTACCCCCCCAGTATCTGCTGATACCCTGCAGGTTCTTCTTCAAACACTGTTTTACATCGATCATCGCAAAAATAATAAATTATTCCTTCATATCTTACCATCTGTTCTGTCTTCTCTGTATTTACATCCATCCCACAAACAGGGCATTTGGCTATTTCAATCCCTTCTTTTATCTTCTTCAAGGGATGGGAACAACTGAGTTTATATTTAAGTTTGTGGTTTAGTTCGTCCTCCATTTTTTTGAAGAAACTGAGCATCTCTCCCTTTTTAATGGGATGGTTAGTTAGCCACATTTGGAGTTCATTTGTTTCATTCATTGCATTGCTTATTATTTCGATACATCTTTGCACATAACTAAGATGTATCTCAAAATGGCGCGGGTCGTTTAGAAAATATTCCACAAACTCCTTTTTGTTGTCTTTGAGCAAGGAGATAAAGATTAACGCCTCTTTATCTATAAGTATTTCAATTGGATTTTGAATTTCAATCTTCTTCTTTTCTATCTTTTTGGATCTCTCTTTTTCTTCCTGAATCTTGACTTGTTCAATTTCCTTCAAACATCTATCCAGACTGTGGCAAATTATTGTTATAGATTCTAAGATGTCTTTATTTTTGATCAGATTTTTTTCTAATACTCGTTTCTTTCTAAGGTATTCCTGAGATACTAAATTAAGAATATTTTCAATGTGTCCACGATGTTCATTTAATCCTCCGGACAGATATATAGCCTGATTTTTCAGGGCAACAGCCGCTGCTTCTGCGATAACCAACTCATCATATGAAATTTTCTCACTTGATGCAGGATAAAAAAGTAATTCAATCAGGATGTTTAGTTCCGAAGGAAATGGCCATAGTCCCATGATAGCTGATTGCAGTGTGCTCCATCTTTCTGTATCCCTGTTTTCAAGCACATTCAAGAAAACATCTACTATCCTCTCGTGGTAGCCATTTTTATCCTCTACAGTGATAAGCCTTGACAGGGCAGAAATGGCTTCATCTCGCACTGTAGCAGTAGATTCTCCCTTTCGATTATATCCATCCAGAACAGGTGTTCTGTTATGCACTAATAAAATGGCTTTTTGCTCGTTGGTCAAAATATCGGTAATGGAAAGTTTTTCTTCTGCATATTGGGAGGTTGATTCTTTAGTCTCCCAGAGGATATTATTCAGTTTTTTGTAAACTATTACCGCCATTGTCATATCATCTGAAGGTAAGAGAGCAGCGTGTGTCTTCAAAAAACGGGCTATTGTCCGTATCTCTGTATAAATACTCTTATCCCATTCATCTTTTTGATCAGGTGTGAGGGATAATTCCATTCCCTCTGAGGTTTCAACGCTCAAGGTAGTCAAATCTCGCCTTAGCCACCAGAAGATATTGCTTTCTTCCCTTATTATCTCCTCTATCTGGAGTTTTCCCTTTTCTTTCTTCATTATTCCTCTATCTTTTTCCTTATCCCCCAACAGTTATCAATTCATAATCCCGCATACCAATTCCAATTTGTTGAGCATATTCAAGTTGTTGTTGCCAATTTACTTGTGGATACAATGCCAAAAATTTATCTTCATGGGGTTCAAATCCATGATTCATGGCTGTGTTTGGTATTCCTTGTTGCCCATTGACCAAATCTACACAAGCCTGATCTAATGCCACTGGATCAAGAGAGGCAGCAATGCCTACATCCGGCACAATGCAGGCATCACTAAATGGAAGACAATCACAACCAGGGGTAACATTAAGAATAAAATTAACAAAACATACCCTGCCCTGTTTGTTTAATAACGCCCCATAGGCAAACTCAACCATTCTCTCTACAATTGTAGCTGGCGGGACGGCATCCCAATCAATCTTAAAGACACCATTCTGGCAAAAGGAAAAACACTGTCCACATCCGATGCAAGAAGCATGATCTATCACAGGTATCTTCTTAATTAAGGAAATAGCCCTGCCCGGGCAAGAATTAAGACACAAAAGACACCCTTTGCACAACTCCGGCTTTATCAGGGGTATAGCTCCAAGATGCATCTTATACTTTCCTGCTTTATCCGCACAGCCCATCCCTACATTTTTTAATGCCCCTCCAAAACCAGAGAGCATATGACCCTTAAAGTGGGTCAGGACTACCATAGAATCTGCATGATAGATGCCTGAAGCAATGGAGACAGTCTTGAAATGATTCTGATGTATCTCTACCTTAACGCCATCGGTTCCCTTAAGCCCATCAGAAATAATAATTGGTGCATTTACACAAGCATAGGCAAACCCATGGATGAGAGCAGTTTCAATATGTGAGACAGCATATGACCTTCCACCGGTATAAAGGGATGATGTATCTGTGAGAAATGGATTTGCCCTGAGCTTTTTTATAATCTTTACCGTTTCTCTTATCCAGACAGGATGGAGATATGAAAATGTACCCTGTTCACCAAAATGAAGCTTAATTGCTGCCTGATCTCTTTCTCTGATTACATCATCAATGCCCACTTTCTTCATCATTTTCTGAAATTTGGCAAAGGAATTTTCTCCAAAACCTGCCCGCATATTCATAAGGTAAACCCTTGAAGCCATGAAAACTCCTCCCTACCCTGCCAGATGTGCTACTATCAGGAAGAATATGCTGCATAGTCCAATAATCATGCCTGCATGTCTATCTTTTATTAAGACATTGACCTTGCATTCATTTGACCACAATCCTGTTGTGTTTTGAGCCTTTGCGACAATGATATGTTTGCCAGAAGAGAGGGTTATTGGCTTGGTGTATGGATCAAACTCCCCTTCATCAATCTTTACTAAAATATGGGTTATTCCAGCAGTATTCTCAGCACGAATTACAAACTGTGTTCCTTGAAGGGCTTTATAGTATACCTGAGCACCATTTACCCTTGGTATCATCGAAGGCACACTAACAATATTTACCTGTGGCAAGGCTGATCCTGCCTCAACACCTGTATGGAAAAACAAAACAAGAGACATAGCAACAAACAATATTCTTATCATCTGTTCCTCCTTTTAGGGTCTGTCACATTCCATATATTTTATTCTGTAGCCATTGAGGAATGATTTTCTACATGCTGAAGCAAACAATTTAGAAAGGTTGTAATATTGATGAGTTCCTGCTGAAGCACTTCGAAAACCTCTGTTGGTTCTACCTCCCAATAAAGATGGGTTAATCTATCTCGAAGTTTAATTAGTGCTATACATTTCTTGACAAAATCAGGGGGGATGACATTTGCCTGTCCTAAAATATTTCCTATCTCCCGACTGCTTCCTGGTCTGCCAAGTCCTTGAACTGCAATAATATGATTAGACAGATCAACCAGAGAGTCAACGCTTACCCTTAGATAATGTTCAGCCAAAGCAACATTGTGAGGATTAACAATAAAGTTTGTTTCAGGTATTTCTTTTAATTGAGACAATTTTTTTAGAGACATTTCCGCTCGATTAACCCTTTGGAATACAATTTCCCTGTTAAACATCATCCTTTGATTCTCTCCATTCATTCTTTTTTGAAGATAGTCATCATAATATTCCAAATAATGCTTAAATCCTGAATATTCTCGACAAACCAAAGATTCAAATGCCTGTTTTTGCTTTTCATCATGACAGAAAATAAGTTGTCCCTTGGTGATAATATCATATTGAAATGCTGATGGGGCATTATTTATAATAATTACATCAAAATGATCCTTTCCGGTTAACTGGCAAAGACCTGTATCTATCTTTATAGAATATTGAAAACCATTTATTGAATCCCCGCCCTCAAGTAAAAAAGCAACATCTACATCCTCTGCTTCTATTTCATCTGTAAGAATAGAACCAAACAAATAAGAAGCAATTACTTGAGTATCTTTTGAGGAATATTCTACGATGGCTTGTTTACATTCTTCGAGAGTAATTTTCATCTGGTACTCCCTGATCACAAAGATAACCTTTTTTATTTAATATAACACATGAACGATAAAAAGTCAAGCATTTTGTTATATTTGCCGATATTAAAATAATGTAGGAATAGTCGTAACTGTTTCATGTATTATCAAGGGAGGAATGAGATGTTAGGTATCAATCGGGTGACATTAATTACCCTTATATCTTCTGTTATTTTGCTTCTATCAGTCATTATGCCAATAGGGATAAAGGCATCACGGGTCAGCGGAACACCAGTTGTATCGTATGCGGTCAAGGAACCTGATAAAAAGATAGTCAGGCAATCCCTGCCATTATATGTCAGCAAGTTCTGGCAGGATATATCCATTGACGATATTCCAAACAATAAAAGACTCTATAACTGTACAGCTACTGTTCAAATGCTTTATGCAAAATGGCTAAACAAAGTAGCCCGTGAATTAGGCTACCTTTCAGTCAACGAGATGTTAGAATATTCATCAAAGGTTATGGCTGTAAAAAAAGCAATCGAGGAAATAGAAGACCCTGTAAATTTTGCCCTTTCAGGTTGTACAGGAATAAAATACCCAAAGGAAACAATATGCCAGCTAAAGGTTTCAGAGATATTGAGCAACCAATATTATCAGAAACTTTCCAAAGAGGATGCTATTGATTCCCTGATGTTAGCCGTAGGGCTTATTGACCCAAGCTGGAAATCAGCCACATGGAAGGTAGTCCACTTAATGATGGAAAATGGATATGCTGTGTTTCAAAAAACAGATAAGGATGGAACGCCAGCTATTGATATCTGGAAAGAAAGCGGCAGACACCTTCCCTTGGATCCAACAGCCATGAATGCTATTCTGCCAGGGGATATTGCTACAGGTAAATATTACGCAACTCATTATCAGGATAAATATACTACGCATCTTACAGTTTATATTGGCAAAAGAGATGAGCAACCTTGTTTTGCAGAACAGTTTGGCAAAGATGTTAAAATAACTACCCTGAATAAAATGTATAATGCTTTGAGAGGCGGCTTTGAAGCAGTAATAAGACCAATAACCATTATCTCTCCAGACAAAACAGAAAAATTCTTAGCCACCCCTCTTTCAAACTATGAATTTGGTAGTCAGGCAATGCCCAGAATACTCATCTTTAAGGAAAAAGCCTTTGGCTATCTTAATCCTATTCAGGTAGGCACAGAGTGCCAAAGGCACAAAGTAGGAAAAAACTCGACCTGTGCAATCGGAATTAACCACGAAGGCACAAAGACACAAAAATTATAAATATACTCAAGAAGGGCATAATCTGTGATTTTTAAGACATAACTACGAAAGACACGAAAGACACGAAAAGTTCTGTAATATTATTATTTTTCGTGTTTTTCGTGTCTTTCGTAGTTAAAAATATCTGTGGTAATTTCCGGTTGCACAGGTGGAAAACTTTTGAAACGACTCTGCTTTGCTTTGTGCCTATGTGCCTTTGCCACTTTGTACCTGAGTAGTTACTATTGTAGTACCTATTGAGCAGTAGCTGTACCAGTTGCCGTTTGTGTAGCCGTTCCTGTTGTGGTGGAAGTACCATTAGTTGTTTGCTCTACACTTGTTGTTGACTTCCCCTGAAAGATGGTTTTAATCTGTGGACCAAGGGCAACAAATATGGCTATAACTATAACTGCAATCAAGCCAATGATTAATCCATATTCAACCATGCCTTGACCATGCTCATGTTTGTTATAATGCTCCATTAGTTTTACCTCCGAGTTGAATGATTTTTGATATGAGATAGAATAACATATTTCCACACATTTGTCAAGCTGTAATTTTGCCTGGCCAGCAATTCTCATTATGGTAAAATGGATAAGGGGGAGATATAGAGATTAATCGGTAGGACAGGCATTCTTGCCTGTCATCTGCAACAGGACAGGCAGGAATGCCTGTCCTACCGACAATTCTGTTGATAATCGACACCATCTCCTCTATTCCCTTATTCCCCTTTGAACATAAGTTTTGCCCCAATGAGAATTGCTGTTGCATAGCGGTTTGAAGAGGCACCCTTAAGACATTAATGCCTTTATCTCCGGAATATCTGTCTCAAGAAATCTTTCATTAATAAGATGTTCAAATGCCTTAACTACTTCAGGGTCAAATTGTGTACCAGAGCATCTTTTTACTTCCTCAAGTGCCTCTCCAATGGTTTTTTCCCGACAATATGGACGGTGGGATGTCATGGAACAAAAAGAATCTGCCACAGCTAATATTCTGGCATTTAAGGGAACCCCTTCACCCCTTAATCCATCTGGATAACCCATTCCATCATATCGTTCATGGTGATGCCGAATAGCAGCCAATACAGTATATAAAAACTCCATTGATTTGACAATGGACTCACTTTCAACAGGATGTTCTTTAATAATTTGATACTCTTCCTGTGTAAGTCGTTCTGTTTTTAAGAGTATTTCCTCATTTATTCCTAATTTACCCACATCATGCAAAATACCAGCACACTTAATTATTTCTAATTACTTTGGGAGTAAACTCATTTTTTGTCCAATAAGTGTAGCATATTCCGTAACCTTTTCTGGATGTCCGTGTGCCCAGATATTTTTACTTTCCATTTTAGAGGTTAAAACACCAATCGTATTTCGATAAAGGTCTCTCTGAAGGGCAATAGCCTTTTCTCTTTCTGCAATCAATCCCCACACAAGTTTAAGGCTTAATCCACCAATAATTTCAATCTCTGGTCTTAATTGCCTGATTTTTTCATCAATATATCTTTCACTTGTAGCATTAAAGACAACATCTATCTTCTCTTTTTCCTTAATAAAACTAATAAAATCAACATCTGTAGGAATATCTAATCTTTTGGCTAATTTTATCCCCGGGGTATCCTCATTTACATCAATCACACCAACAATCCTACCTCTTCATCATCATTTAATGTTTCCAGGATAACTATCCCTCGTCGTCCTCCACCAATGATAACTACATGTTCACGCAAGTTATCGCTCATAATCCTTCTCCTTCTATGCACAGAAAAATATAATAATTTAATATTTGTAACTACTCAGGTAAAGTAATTCACCACGGAGAACACATAAGTTGATAAGTTGATAGGTTGATAGGTTGATAGGTTGATAGGTTGATGAGTTTATAGGTTAAAGGAACACAGATTCATAATTCATAAACATTTCCTATCAATTCATCCACTTATCAACCCATCAACTATTCAACTTATCAACTTTTTGTGTTTTCGTGCCTTTGTGGTGAGTAGTTACTAATATTTTTTTATTATACATGAAATTCTCTTAAAAATCAAGCAAATTTTCAACCTGTGCAATTAGAAAATTATCACAAAGACACTGATCAATAACACACAAGGGGTTTTACCTTATCAATAAAACCCCTTGTATTAAAGCAGCATTAAGCTTCCTTTTTAACACCATATCTTTTTAGTTTGAGGTGCAAAGTGGTTCTGTCTATTCCCAATATTCTAGCGCTTCTACTTTTGTTTCCGTTGTTTTCCTGCAGCGTCTTTGCAATATACTGCTTTTCGACCTCTTCTAAAGTTAAGTTACTTGGCAAAACCAATCCTTCCTTGTCCACAAAAAATCACCTCCTTTTATAAAGAATACATCTATCAGGTTATCTAAGGAATAACCTATTTTTTTTCCTACAGCAATTATCTGCGTAATATTATCCCTCTCAGGTAAATAATACCCCATATTTTCACTTTTGTCAAGTGTTTTTTATCTTTTTTATCATTTTATTCGCTTTGTTGATTATAATTAGGGAAATACCGTAACTACTCAGGTAAAGGAATTTACCACGGAGAACACATAAGTTGATAGGTTGATAGGTTGATGAGTTTATAGGTTAAAGGAACACAGATTCATAATTCATAAACATTTCCTATCAATTCAGCCACTTATCAACCCATCAACTATTCAACTTATCAACTTTTTGTGTCTTCGTGCCTTTGTGGTGAGTAGTTACGAAATAACAATAATGTAGCTCCTTAGCCACAAAGATATTAAATTGCAAAGAAGGATTAAGACAATTTAAGTAATAGAATAATACACGAATAATACAGATTTGTTGGCTCCTCGGGTAGGACTCGAACCTACAACATTTCGGTTAACAGCCGAATGCTCTACCATTGAGCTACCGAGGAGTAATAAGGTTGGTAATCGTAAATATTCAGCCATCAACTGTTAGCAATACATAATAACTGATCGCTAATCATTAATACCTGAATATTTATTTATTATAAACGAAAACAGTCATCTTGTCAAGTAAAAAATGTAAGTTTTTTACAACTATTAGCGAGAGCGTTGCATAGCCCTGCCCATAAAATCTATGATGAAGCATGGTTTTCAAGAAGAAAATTGACACTCTGCGAAGTTGACAAAAAACCAAAAACTTCTTGACAATATTGTAATTACATATTATAATAATATCCAACTAAATTATTCTGATTAACAGTTCAGGCTGTACATTACACCTGAACATTTATAAAGGAGAATACATTCATGGGAGAATTGAGAAAAGATCCTGTTGTCAATCGATGGGTGATTATTAATCCTCAAGGCAGAAAGAGATTATTCTTAGAAAAGGAAGCAAGGGAAGAAAAAAAAGCCTATGCAGAAAATTGTCCTTTTTGTGATGGAAATGAAGACAAGACGCCACCAGAGATTTTAGTATTCAGGGAACCAGATTCACAGAAATGGTTGGTACGGGTTACGGCAAATAAGTTTCCTGCCCTGCGGATAGAAGGGGAATTAGAAAGACAGGGAACAGGTATTTATGATCAGATGCAAGGTGTTGGTGCCCATGAGGTAATAATTGATTCACCATCTCATAGTGATAGTATTGCTGATATGGATGAGTCTCATGTAGAAAAGATAATACAGGCATATCGGGATAGAGTGGTTGATCTGAAATTAGACAAACGATTCAAGTATGTCTTAGTCTTTAAGAATTATCGCATCACAGCTGGTGCAAGCATGGAGCATCCACATTCCCAATTAATTGCCACACCAATCATTCCCAAAAGGGTTAAGGAAGAGCTAAAAGGGTGTCTTGAATTTTATAAGCATAAAGAAAGATGCCTGTTTTGTGATATTATTCGGGAAGAAAAAAGAAGTCAGCTAAGAATAGTTGCTGAGAACGATCATTTCCTTTCCTTTACTCCCTATGCATCCAGATTTCCTTATGAGATATGTATTATTCCTAAGATTCACTGTGGTGATTTTGCAAATATTCGAAACGAAGAAATATATCCATTAGCAAAAATATTAAAGGAAACCCTGAAAAGATTACAAATATTACTTGATGATCCACCCTATAACTATGTTATTCATACCACACCATTTCATTTTCCATCTAATATCAGGGATTATCACTGGCACATGGAGATTATCCCAAGGGTTATAAGAATGGCTGGTTTTGAATGGGGCACAGGATTTTATCTGAATCCTGTAGCACCAGAGGATGCGGCAAGGGAATTGAGGGAAGTGAACGGATAGATGATTATTGGACTTACCGGTAGTATAGGAACTGGCAAAACTACAACCGCCAATATATTTAAGGAATTGGGGGCAGTAATAATTGATGCAGACGAGATAGCCAAAGGGATTGTCAAGCCGCAATCGTTAGCATGGCAGGAAATAATCAATACCTTTGGGAATATCGTTTGTAATTCTGATTTAACGATAAACAGACAATATCTTGGCGAATTGATATTTAACGATACGGCATCTCGGGAAAGGCTTAATCAGATTACTCATCCATTGATTTTAGAAGAGATAAATAAACAGATTCAAGAACAAAACAATAAAATAATTATTATAGATGCCCCTTTATTAATTGAGGCAGGGGTACACTGGATAGTTGATAAAATAATAGTGGTTATTACGACTCGTGATACTCAGATAAAACGCCTGAAGTTGCGGAATTTTCTTAGTGATTTGCAGATAGAGGCAAGGAGGGATTCTCAACTTCCTCTTGAGATTAAGATTGAAAGAGCTGACTATATTGTTGATAACAATGGTAATATCCTTGAGACTACTAAGCAAATAAAAAGGATATGGGAGGAATTAATAAAACATGATGAAACGAAAACCAGCAAGTAGAGAAAATTCTATTATTATTGGAACAATACTTGCCAGTGGGATTGTATTTGTCTTTGGCTTTTTTTTAGGTCGGGCATGGGTAATGATTCCACAGGAACAGGTAAATGGCTATCAAAAGAAATCAGGTGCACCTGTTGTCCTGACAGAAGAAAAATCAGAAACAATGATATTGCCCAGAAAAAAGTTACACGAGAAAATAATTATAAAAGAAAAACCTATAGGTAATATAAAACTACAAAAGCAGCAGGAAATAGCCCAAAAGCCAGCAATATTACCAAAGAAACAACAGATGATAGTCCAAACACAGAGCATAGAACACGGAACACAAAATACAGAACAGAAGCAAGTTTCGTTGCAGACAGTACAAAAACCACCTGTATCTCAACAAAAACAGCAGAAATTAGCACAGAAGTTGGCAATATTCCTACAAAAGCAAAAGCAGGAGGCAGCAGCACAAAAATTAGCTATGTCCATATTACAGACACCGCAAAAGCAACAGATGGTGGTACAAAAGAAGGGTACAGGGCGGAAGCAAGTCATACCGCAACCGCAGGTAGCACAGAAACCAGCGGCAGCTCCGCAAAAACAACCTGTGGTAATACAGAAATCAACTGTGCCGCAAGCAACGCAAAAACCAATAACCGTACTACCACAAAAGCAACGAATGGTGGTACAGAAGCAGAGCATAAAACAGAAGCAAGTCATACCGCAACCGCAGGCAGCACAGAAATCAGTAGCAGCTCCCCAAAAACAACCACAACAAAATCCAGCACCCCAAAAAGCAGAGGGAAGATTTGCTCTTCAACTTGGTTCGTTTTCTGATGAGGCAAAGGCATCTGCCTTAGTAGCTAACTTGAGTGTTAAAGGCTATTCAGCTTATAAATTAAAGATAGAAATGGGGGGAAAGGGTACATGGTATCGGGTCTACATCTCAGGGGTATTCTCTTCCAGAGAAGACGCCCAGCAAAAAGGAGATGCCTTAAAATCTCTTGGGGTTATTAGTAATTATTTTGTTATTACCAGCAAGTAGGAAGATTTCACAGCAAAGGATTCCCAGATGAAACATAAAAATGCCAGAATTTTAATAGTAAATGATTCGTTATTTATGAGAAGAATATTGAGAAAAATACTTACCTGTGCTGGTTATGATGTTGTTGGAGAAGCAACTGATGGAACAATTGCTGTCCAAAGATACAGAGAGCTGAAACCTGATCTGGTAACTATGGATATTGTCTTGCCAGATATAGAAATGAATGGGATTGAAACCTTAAAGTGGCTAATCAGTATTAATCCAGAGGTAAAGATAGTAATGATAAGTGCTGTTGGATATGAGGAGTTAATTAATGAGGTTTTATCTATTGGAGCAAAGGATTTTGTTGTTAAGCCATTTAAGCCTGAAATATTGATTAAAACCATTCAACAAGTCTTGACAGAGAGGAGTTAAAAAATGTCATCTTCTGAGGATTCACTTCGAGCATTGGTTGTAGACGATTCAGGGGCAACGAGGCTAAGAATAAAATCTATTCTGGAAAAATGTGGATTTGGAATAATCTGGGACAGTATGACTGGAATTGAATCAGTAGCCAAATGTAAGGCATTAAACCCTCAATTAATAGTAATAAATGTTCCGGATATGATGGGTATAGAGGTAATAAAAAGGATGCTCAGCCGTGATAATACCGTTAAGATGCTGATTATCGGCCGTCCCGGTCAGGAATCCTATATTGGTGAAGCCATATTGATTGGAGCTATAGATTATTTTCTGGAGCCATTTAAGGATGAAGATGTGGCAGAGATGGTTTGGAGAATATTTCAATAGTAATAGTAACTACTCAGGTAAAGTAATTCACCACGGAGAACACATAAGTTGATAGGTTGATAGGTTGATAGGTTGATAGGTTAAAGGAACACAGATTATAAACCTATAAACTCATCAACCTATCAACCTATCCCTTTCCAACCCATCAACTATTCAACTTATCAACTTTTTGTGTCTTCGTGCCTTTGTGGTGAGTAGTTACTAGTAATAAATGAATTTTGTAACCGTTCACTGGAGTACGAAGATTGTCCTTCTTGCGGCTGTCATTTAGAGGGTGTGAATGGTTACCAAATTTTCTCCTTGACATCTCATGAATTATCAGGTATAATACAGAGGAAGAAGGTAGGAATGGTCGTAGGGTATAATGAGGTGAGATTAAGTGTCAGTAATTACCCTATGACCTTTCCTACCTTCCCCCATCTCCCTCAAGGAGGCAATAAAATGTTAATTGAGCTTGACTCCAAAAATACACTCAGGTGGGCATTAAGGTATAAATCAGAGAAATTATACCTTCGATTCTTTTCTTTGCTGGTAGAGTATGAAAAAATTTCTCATGATGATATGATCTATCAATGTGATAGAGGCTCAAAACATTGTGAATTGGTAGAAAATATACTTAACCGTATAATTCCAAATATTACCAAAAGAGGTATGTCTGCTGCAGAATGCTTTTGCCTTTTATCTGCCATCTGGTTTCATGATATTTCCCCTGTTTTTAAGAAAAAATCCCGTCCCAAGGATCACCACTATGAATATCTTAATTCTTATGGGGATTGGTCATTGGACGAGCCGTTTGCTTATGCTATAAAACAGATATGCTGTGGAACAATTGCTGAATTCCCAAAGATAGAGGATGAATATCAGATTGGGGATGAGACCATTCGATTAAGGTTTTTAGCCTGTCTTCTAAGGCTATCCAACTGGCTTGATCTGGGGTATTGGGGCATACCGCACGAGATGCTTGCCCCTTGGAAAACAACAGAGGAAGATATTGCCGCAACACTTCTAAAGGATAAGTTTACTTATGAGGTAAATATTGATTCTGTCTATTGGACAATAGATGTCAGTCTTACCCCTAACCCTGAGTTGTTTGGCACAGTATTGGCTGAAAAAATATATGAAAAAATAGGGATGAGAATAAAAAAAGAGTTTGATCTGGTAAAAGCTATTTTTAAGTCTCAGTACCTTGGTTATCAGGAGATAGCTGTAGAGATGAGGACTGGGGATAAATCAAAACGCCCGATTATCCAACCATCGATGGGAAAAACAATCTCTTCCCGCTCTCTTCCCCCTACCCCTTATAAATTCCTTGATTATTATGAAATCAATGACACAGCTATCTATTTTGGTAGAAAAAAAGAGATATCACGGTTTTTAGGGCATATCTCAAACAATAAACTCTTAGTGATCTATGGAGAATCCGGGGTAGGGAAAACATCCTTGATGAAGGCCGGACTGATTCCCAGAATAGATACAACGATTATTCCTATCTACATCAGGTGTACTGATAATCCATGTGCAGTAGTTAAAAGTGCAATTATTGACCAGTGCAAGATATCGCTGGATAATCCAGAGGCTACACTGCTTGAAGTCTTTAAGCATACTGAAACCAAAAAGTGCATGATATTTATAGATCAATTTGAGGAATTTTTCAAAAGATCCGAACGAAAGGTAAAGGATCAATTCATCAATGAATTAATGGAGTGTGTTTGTACCTCTACGGTAGATGCAAGGTTTGTCATAGGTATCCGTCGGGATTTCTTTGTTGAATTGGGCAGCTATCGAGAAGAGCTTCCGGAGTTATTCAGTTCTGCATGGGAGCTGTTAAAGTTGACAGAATTTGAGGCAAGACAGTCGATAAGCGGTCCATCCAGATTATTTAATATTGAGTATGATCCGGAATTATTGGATGAATTGGTTAAGGATATCACTGAGGAAAGTAATCTCATTCACCCTATTCATGTTCAGATTCTATGCAACCGTTTGGTAGAAACATTAGACAAATCAGCCTTAAAAGATAAATTGCCACAACGGATTTCGTACCAGACATATAAAGAACTCGGTGGTGCTCAGGGAATAATCTCTGATTACTTAGAGGCATCTCTGGAGCAGTTTCCTGCTGGTAAAAAAGAATATGCCCGGGACATCTTAAAGATGATGACAACATCCTATGAGATTAAAACGCTGGTTACATCTGAGGATATTCTTATGACCTTGAAGATTAATCCAGACATCTTAAAGGAAATATTATCTGCCATGGTTGAACACAGACTTCTCAGGCGAATTCGTGGAAAGTCGTATGAATTGACCTCAGACTATCTGGCAAAGAGCATTACAGAGAAATGGCTGACAGACAAGGATATGGATATAAAAACAACTATGGAGAATATCCATGTTGCCTTTGAGGATTGGAAGCAACACCGTTGGTTGATGAATATTCCCAGATTTGGTAAAATCTACCTTTATCGGGAAGATATTACTATTGAGCAGGAAGCATTTGAACTGCTTCTAAGAAGCTCTTTGAAATTTTCTTTTCCTGCATGGTATTGGGCAATAAATATTCCGAGGGAAAGGGTTGTAGTTATTATTACAGAAATGATTCAGCAGGTTGATGTTGAAGGATTACAAACCATTGTAGAGATGATGGATAAGGATAGTAGTCGGATTGTGGGACATCTTATGTGTCGACTTGAGGATCCAAACCCTCTTATTCGTGAAAAGACAGCTGAACTTTTGGGCAAAATAAAGAATAATAAGGCAATAGATGCCTTATTATCACACTTAAATGATATTGATTGGCGCGTTGCCAGAGCGATAGGGATTGCCCTGGGTAAGATTGGTGATATCAGGGCATTTAAGGCTTTTTTAACCAGACTTGATGACCCTGATTGGCGAATACGAAAGGCATCAGCATCAGCCATGGGGATGCTGAAAGATACAGAGGCTATAGATCCATTACTTGCCAGACTCAATGATCCTGAAAATGAGGTCAGACGGGCAGTAGCCATTGCTCTGGGTAATATTGGTGATGTCAGGGCATTTAAGCCATTGCAACGACGCTTGAATGATTCTGATTCTGATGTCCGGGAGGCAGCTGTTATTGCCCTTGGAAACCTTGGGAATATAGAGTCTTTTGATTCTATCATATCAAAATCAAGTGACCCTGACTGGCGGGTCAGGGAGGCTGTGGCGATTGCCTTAAGCAAGGTGGGTGAGGCAAGATCACTTGATCCGCTTCTTGAAATGCTTTCTGATTCTGATTCTGATGTGAGAAAGGCTGTGGCAAAAGCACTTGGTCTGCTTGGGATTAAAAAAGCCATTGAACCACTTCTTGATAAACTGAATGACTCAGATTGGTGGGTGAGGGAGGCAGCGGCTAATGCCTTGAGCGGTTTTGGTGATCCGCGAACATTAGCTCCGCTACTGGCCGGATTAAATGACCCTGATTGGCGTGTAAGAGAGGCAGCAGCTAATGCCCTGGAAAATATGGGTGGTCAAAATGCCTTTGATGCCCTGTTGCAGGGGTTGGATGATCTGGACTGGCGAGTAAGAAAGGCATCGATTGATGCCCTTGGCAGACTTGGTAATTTTAAGGCAGTAGAGCCATTGGTTGCTAAATTTTCAGACTCTGATTCAACCGTGCGGGCAAGCATTGCCACTGCCCTTGGAAACCTTGGTGACCCAAATGCCATAGAACATCTTCTTCATGGAATTGATGACACAGTGGAAGATGTCCAGGTTGCCTGTCTGTCTGCCCTGCGGGCAATTGATAGAAAACTCTACAAAAGATCATCTGATAAATGGGGAAAGTAATGTAATGAGCGAAAACCACAAATATCTCATCCTTGGCGGGGCAGCATTTCTATGGATGATAATGCTGTTGGTTGTATTTTGCCTTGGGAATAATCATAAGTCATCATCCCAGATACCATCAAGAGATACCATTATTATCCTTAAACAGAAGCCTTCTGCCTTGATTGATATAAATACAATGATGCCTGAGGATAGATTAATCTCAACCGGTGACAAAAGTGCTACCTCATTTTATTCATCCCCCAACCCATATGCTCATAGGTATATCAAAACTGAGAATAGTTCCTTGTATACCTCGTCCTCAAGGCTTGGTGAAGGGGATGGGAAATATTCAGGGTTTTATCGAGGTATGCTCTGGTATAATTCGGTGTTTAATAAGTATGAACACAGGGACTGGTTGGGAAGGTGAAAAAGATTATGCTTACAGAGGATAAAGGTGGCGTAGAAATTCGTCCTGTTTCACAAGACAATGGATTTAATTTTAACTCTGTAGCAGTTAATCCATTACGAATAGATCCGCGATATAGTCTTAGCATACAGACAATAGGTCGCATAGAACGATTAGCAAAAGTGCGTTTTGTCACAGCAGAGACGACTCCATCTTTTGACCCAGCAAAGTTTGATAAAAATGACGAGGATACCAGACGATCTATTGCTCTTAGCGTTTTTGCAAGTAGTGAGATTGAGGGAGAAGGTATTTCCGCTGATTATATTGAGACTTTTGTTACAGCACATACTGAGCCAGGTGAGATGGTTGATGCCGAACTTCGAGAGCGGATTCAAACACATAGAGACATCTACGATACATATTTTTGGGCTCTTAATTCACAACCTGAGCAAGTTTTAACATATGACTTTATAATTGAGGCTCACCGTCGAATGTTTAAGAATACTATGGGGCAGGTAGCTGGACGCATCAAAGATAAAGAGGTTCGAATACATTGGCACCGACGGGATGGTTTGTTGGTTGATGTGCCTACCATTTCGTCCGAGCAGGCAGAAGAGTTTCTTCGCTCTCTTTGCGACAGAACTGCCAGAATATTTATGATTGCAAAAGAATCTGCGGAAACCTCGATGTTATTGTCATCTGCTGAGTTTGCATGTGATTTTCTTGCAATTCATCCATTTTTGGATGGCAATGGACGATTAGCTCGCCTTCTTTCAACATATTTGCTCGAGAAAGGAGGTTATCATTTTGCTCGTGTATATCCGCTTGATCAGATCGTTATGGACAGTCGTGCAGACTATTATGAAACACTTAATGCATCTCAACAATACTGGCATTTACCGCAAGAGGATTTGACACCATGGATTAATTATTTTGTAGGGGCAGTCTTTGAGCAGTGGGAGAGAGCATTTCGACGCATTCGAAATCAAGCAGCATATGCTAAGGAGTCAAGCAAAAATAAATTATATACCAAGAGTTACTGAGTCGCTTGGCTGGCAAGGCGTGAGAAGCGAGCATACTACTGTTCGTAAGCGACGAACAACGAAGCCAGCCAAGATGAATCGGTGGCACGACTGTATAAGTTATTTTTTCTTGACGACTTAATAACAGGTACCCATTCACCGCGAAGGCACAGAGAACATGCGAGAAAATCCACAGAATACGCACAAGTAATTGGGGATTACATAGAATGGATGCAAGCCTAAAAACAGATAATATTTACATTGTAGCCAGAAAACCCAAAAAATTCCTTGACACAAAAACCAATTTATGTTATTATTATAAGTTCAAAGATAATTATACTCAGAGATGACATAAATTATGCCATCTCTGAGTATAGAATCCTTAAGGAGGAAAGATGAAGACATATATGGCAAAAAAGAGTGAGGTACAAGAGAAATGGTATCTGGTTGATGCCACAAATCTTGCACTGGGAAGAATGGCAAGCTGTGTAGCAAAAATTCTTCGTGGGAAAAATAACCCCCAGTTTACCCCACATGTTGATACAGGTAATTCAGTAGTCATTGTCAATGCTGAAAGGGTACTGCTTACAGGCAAGAAAAAAGAGCAAAAGTTTTATTATCGACATACAGGGTTTCTGGGAGGATTAAAGGCTATTCGTTATGATAAACTTTTGTCAACTAACCCTGAAAAAGCAATTATGCTTGCAGTAAGAAGGATGATTCCTGATACTGTTCTTGGTCGGGAAATGTTGAAAAAGCTAAGGGTTTATGCTGGGAGTATGCACCCACATGAAGCCCAAAAACCAGAACCATTAAGACTGAAGGTGTAGAGGAGGATTGTTAAAGTGAAAGAAAATCAATATTATGGAACAGGCCGTCGAAAAAGAGCTATTGCCCGGGTAAGATTGGTTACAGGAACAGGGCAGATGATCGTTAATGGTAAGGAAATAAAGGAGTATTTTGGTGGTTTGTGTGATACTCAGTTGCCAGTTGTTCAGCAGCCTTTAGTTGCTACCGCAACTATTAGTAGATACGATGTGCTGGTCAATGTCGGCGGCGGCGGAAAAATAGGCCAGATTGGTGCTATTTGTCATGGAATTGCCAGAGCATTGTTGGAATCAAACATAGAATTAAAAGCTATATTGCGTAAGGGTGGATTTTTAACTAGAGATCCAAGAGAACATGAACGGAAGAAATATGGGATTTATGGTAGAAGACGGAGATTCCAGTATTCGAAGAGATAATTGCGAATTTAAGGATACGCAATGAAAATAGTGATCAGGATATTAGTGAAATTCCTTATCATTTGCATTTCCGTAACCACGGAGCGACAGGGATACTGTTGTTCCGTGGTTTATTTATGTAGAGGAGACAAGTGGACAAATATAATTTTGCAGAGATAGAAAATAAATGGCAAAAAAGATGGGAGCAGGAAAAAAGGTTTAAGACTGTAACCTCAACTGATAAACCCAAATACTATTGTCTGGAGATGTTTCCGTATCCCTCGGGCAGGATACATATGGGGCATGTGCGAAATTATACCATTGGTGATGTTATTGCTCGATATAAAATGATGCATGGGGTTAGTGTTTTGCACCCCATGGGTTGGGATGCCTTTGGACTTCCTGCGGAAAATGCAGCCATGAATAAGAATGTTCATCCATCTGAGTGGACTCAAAACAATATTAGTTACATGAAATCCCAACTAAAACGCATGGGATTTTCTTATGATTGGGATAGGGAACTGGCCACCTGTAATGAGGATTATTATAAATGGAATCAGTGGCTTTTCTTGAAATTTTATGAAAAAGGGCTGGCTTATAAACAAGAGGCAGATGTTAATTGGTGTAATACATGCCAGACTGTTCTGGCTAATGAACAGGTAGTGGATAGCTGTTGCTGGCGATGCAATACCCCTGTCAGGACAAAAAGGCTTTCCCAATGGTTTTTCAGGATTACAGCCTATGCTGATAACCTGCTTGCTGACCATTCCTTGCTGGGGAATTGGCCTGAACGGGTATTAAGTATGCAGAAGAATTGGATTGGTAAGAGTTATGGGTGTGAGATAGATTTCAGGCTGGCAAGTGATACAGAAAAAATAATCAAGGCGTTTACCACAAGACCTGATACTATATTTGGGGCAACATATGTTGTTCTTGCCCCACAACATCCATTGATTGATGAATTGATTAAAGGGACTGAGAATGAGGAGCAGATCAGGCAATTTATTGAGCAATGTAAGGTCAGGGTGGCTTTAGATGAAGAGGTTGAGAAGAAGGGCATGTTTACCGGGGCGTATGCCATAAACCCTGTTAATTCTGAGCATATTCCTGTCTGGATTGCAAATTATGTTTTAATGGGATATGGAAGCGGGGCAATCATGGCTGTGCCTGCCCATGACCAGCGAGATTTTGAATTTTCTAAAAAATATGATCTGCCGATAAGGGTGGTAATTCAGCCAGAACTTCAACAAGCTCAGACACCCCACTGCCCATTATCGACTGCCTTCAGCCTTCAACCTTCTGATAATATGACCTGTGCCTATGAAGAAGAAGGAATACTGACAAACTCCGGGGTATTTAATGGCATGGGCAATGTTGATGCAAAGGGAACTATTACCAAATGGATGGATGAAGAGAAAATAGGAAGGGGAAAGATTAATTATCGCTTGAGGGACTGGTTGGTTTCAAGGCAAAGATACTGGGGTACACCCATACCCATAATTTATTGCGAAAGCTGTGGGATAGTTCCGGTAAAAGAAGATGAATTGCCAATAAGGCTGCCAAAAGAATTGGATGTCTCCGGTAGAAAAACCCTTGCCTCATTCCCTGAGTTTATCCATACAAAATGTCCTGCCTGTGGTAGGGATGCCAGCCGTGAAACAGATACCATGGATACCTTTGTTGATTCGTCATGGTATTTTGCCAGATATGTTTCGCCTCATGATGATAAACAACCAATAGATACAAAACAGGCAGATTACTTTCTGCCTGTTGACCAATATATCGGCGGCATAGAACATGCCATCTTGCACCTATTGTATTCCCGTTTCTTTGTTAAGGTTATGGCAGATATTGGCTTAATTAATCATAAAGAACCGTTTGCCAACCTCCTTACCCAGGGAATGGTCATCAAGGATGGAGCCAAGATGTCTAAATCCAAAGGGAATGTGGTTGATCCTGATGATATTGTTAATAAGTATGGGGCTGATACGGTCAGGATATTTATCCTGTTTGCTGCTCCGCCAGAAAAGGATCTGGAATGGTCTGAGCAGGGAGTGGAAGGGGCATGGCGGTTTTTGAATCGTGTGTGGAGGATTGTCCAGCAGCACGCAGCAGGGGTCAGGCAGGAGATTAAGCCTGAAAACTTGTCTGTTCCGGCTAAGGCACTTTATTCCTTTACCCATCGCACTATAAAAAGGGTTACCGAGGATATAGATGTTTTTCATTTTAATACTGCTATTTCTGCTTGTATGGAATTAGTCAATGAGATGTATCAATACAAGGAAGATGATACCATGGGTTTGGTTGTCTTGCAGGAAGCATTGAGGAATTTAATTCTCATGCTTTCCCCATTTGCTCCGCACATGTGCGAGGAATTATGGGGGAAAATAGGAAATTCTACAAGCATACTTGATGAACCATGGCCAACATATCTTCCAGAGGCACTCCAGAAGGATAGTATTCTTATTGTTGTTCAGATAAATGGGAAGGCCCGGGATAAGATTACTGTGCCGGTTGAAAGTACGGAAGATGTTATTAAGGCTGAGGCACTTAATGCTGTGTCAGATAAATTATCAGGGAAAGAGATAAAAAAGGTAATTGTTGTAGCTGGCAGGCTGGTTAATATTGTAATATAATCACGGAGGTTAATAATGGATCTTGCAACATTTTGTGGTACTGTTGGGGCGTCGCTAGCTATGGTTGCAGCCATAATGTTAGAGGAAGCAGGGATAGTAGGTAGTGGATATATGAATATACCCGCGACAGTGATGATTGGTTGCGGGACATTTTTGTCAACAATGGCAAATTTTGGCCTGAAACATAACTTTAATGCTGGCAATTGGGCAAAGACGGCATTTTTTAATACACCGCATAATATTGGGGAGATAATTACCATTATATTAAATTTTGCCCAGAAGGCACGAAGGGAAGGGTTATTGGCTTTAGAGGGAGATATTGAAGGCATTCATGACCGTTTCCTGAAAAAGGGTATCCAGTTGGTAGTTGATGGGGTTGACCCGGAGTTAATCGAAGCAGTGATGGATATAGATACTACAAGTATGAGGGCAAGACATAAGTTTGGTGAGGAATGGTTTATGTGTGCAGGCGGTATGGCACCAACTATGGGAATTCTTGGAGCTATCATGGGATTAACCGGTGCCCTTGGTAAGATGGGTGGTGGAGACATGATGACCACTATTCACTCCCTGGCTATCGCTTTTATTGCTTCATTCTATGGTGTAGCTCTGGCTAATCTGGTGTTGATTCCGGTTGCTGGTAAGCTAAAGTTTCTTGATCATGAAGAAGCATTTATGCGTGATTTGATCATGACCGGTGTTCTGGCTATTCAGGCTGGGGATAACCCGAGAATAGTTGAGGAAAAGTTAAAGGCATTTTTCTCCCCTGCTGGATATCCAGTGAAATCAATAGAATAGGATGGGGGATGACAGGATGGTAATCGGTAAAAGGAGGATATGGGGATATTTTTTAATTTAATATAGGACTTACGCAAAATGAGAAAATACCTACCACATATGGTGTTTTTAAAAAGTAATGCCCACCAGGTATGGTATGCAAGTTGAATCCTCACCCCATCCCTCTCCCATGAGGAGAGGGAGCAATGATGTTTTGCGTAAGTCCTAAAGTTATGCTGATAAGAAATATGGGTTGACTTTTTAGCCAGTATTGAAATATATTGGAATAATGTTTCTACTATGATATTGATTATGCATACTTATTTTGTTTTCTGTATAACATGCAAAAAGTAATGTTAGCGGTAAAACTATGAAAAAATAACCCAAATATTTGAACAAAGGATAATAAAAAATGGATAAAAATGAAATAATACATTTAATAAAGGAATATTACAATATTTTAGTGGCTGAATATGGCGTTTCCAGAATCGGTATTTTTGGATCGGCGGCAAAAAATACTATGACAAAAGATAGTGATTTGGATGTATTTGTTGAATTCAAGCAACCAATAGGATTTAAGTTTATTAGATTTGTAGAATATCTTGAAGATTTATTTGGAAGAAAGGTTGATGTGATAACAAGAGATGGCATTGAAAATATACGAGTAAAAGATGTTGCAAGAAATATTGAAGGAACTTTAACCTATGTCTAAAAGAGAAGATGTTGCTATTATTCAAGACATAAAAGAAGCTATCGGTAGAATTATATCCTATATATCGAAAATGGAATATGAGGATTTTCTCCAGGATTACAAGACGCAAGATGCAGTGATTAGAAATATTGAGATTTTGGGAGAAGCCGCCAAATTACTATCAGATGAAGCAAAAGAAAAGTATCCAAATATTCCATGGAAGGATATTGCAGGTACAAGAGATAAACTGATTCATAATTATTTTGGCGTAAATGTTGACATTGTGTGGGATATTGCCAAGAATGAAATCCCGCTTTTATCCACAGAGTTAAATGGTATAAACGGCTAACAAGTCGTTGGAGTTGATTGCGGGATATGTTATCCATAGTTTGTGATAGTTCAAATAGTAGTAGTGAAATCAACTTTGTTTTGAGAAAATCCTTGAAATCCATAGCTAAATATCGAGCCTCCTAAATTATCCATAAGCGGTATAATAATATTATACTATTTCTTTTATTGCTTGTCAAGAAAAAATATTAGTAAAAATTAATTTTTTGCTTGACAATTTTCTTAAATTATGGTATATTTACATTAAATTGTTTATGGAAGATAATAAATAATGTTAGCGGTTGAGACATAGCGAAAGTGGATGTTTGAATGCTGATGTGATAAAACCTACATTGAGTTGTCGATGAGTTATTGATGAATGAGGGATGCCGAAATCTGGTTGGCATAACTGGTGGGCATAGCGATGTGAATATCCGTGCTGACTATTTCAGCAATACCAGCGAATGATGGGCTTTCTGCTAACAAGTCGTTGGAGTTGACTGCGGGATGTGTTACCCACGATTTGTAGCAATTCAAACATTAGTAGTATAAGCCAACATAATAGGATATGCCAGCTCCGCAGCAACTCAACATTAGGCGTTATCTCTTGAAACACAATGACAAGAACAATTAAGTAAATATTATCTGCTACTGCGGGTGGGAAAGGAGATTAAAAATGGGAACTGCTATAATGGAATATGAGCAATTGAACCTTCCTGAAAAAATGGCAAGAAAATTAAAAGGAAAAGAAGTTAAACTCATCGGAACTCAAGAAGGCATTCTGTTAAAGCCACTGGAAGATATTATTAAAGATGCGAGAGGTTCTTTGAATGGAAGTTATTTTTCTTCCGTAAGATACATGCAGCTTAAAAAAGAAGAAAAGGAACTAGAACGATGAAAGAAACTTTTGTATTGGATGCTTGTGCTCTAATTGCTTTTTTGGATGATGAAGACGGAGCTGATAAGGTGGAAAATATTCTTCGGAGAGCAAGAAGGGGAGATTGTGTCATTTACATGAATAAGGTAAATGTCCTTGAGATATATTACGGCGTATTCCGTGAATATAGTAAAGAAAAAGCGGAAGAAATCCTTGCCAAGATATTAGCTTTACCTATAATAGTTATTGATATGTTAAAAGATAATGTGTTTAAGGAAGCTGGAAGGTTGAAGGCTATTTATAAAATATCTCTGGCAGATTCAATAGCTTTAGCTGAGACAAAAATAAGAGAGACACAAATTTTGACGGCTGATCATCATGAATTTGATCCTATTGATAAGGAAGGAGAGGCGATTTTTTATTGGATTAGGTAATAATCTAAAAAGTCATGTATCTCAAATGATGATAGTATCTTGAGATAACAATTCGTTGGAGTTGACTGCGGGATGTGTTATTCACAGTTTGTGATAGTTCAAATATTAGTAGTGGAATCAACATTAAGAGGATGTGCCAGCCCCGCAGCAACTCAACATTGGGCGTTAGCCGCCGAGGAAAATCATGATCGATTCGAAAGCTGTAACAGCAGAACTGGATCAACTGATCGCCGAATGCCGAGCGCTCAGGCAGCGATCGCAGTATGATGACCTGAGCGACCTGCCCGATGCCGAAGCAATGTCAATGGCGACATCCCTGGCCGCTGCTATTCGTCGACTATCGCCCCCTCGAAGCCAATATGTTGAATCATTAGACGGGACACTAAAAAGCTACGGCCACACCAACACTTCAGCGATTCCAACGATCCTTGGTATTCTTACCGCACTACGAAACGATGTTGCAGGTGGCCGAACCAAAAGTGCAGTTGAAATCATACATGCCGATCTTTTTTCTGATTTTCTTGAAATGGCCGACCATCTTGTTGGCGAAGGGTTTAAAGATCCTGCGGCAGTTCTGGCAGGAGGAGTATTGGAAGGACATCTCCATAATTTAGCGACTAAACACTCCATTTCACTAAACGACTCGAAAGGCGCTCCTAAAAAAGCTGACCTCTTAAACGCAGAATTAGCCGGAGCCAATGTCTATTCAAAAGGCGACCAAAAAAATATCACTGCGTGGCTACACCTTAGGAATTCCGCGGCTCATGGCAAATATTCTGAATACACAATTGACCAAGTTAAACTACTAATTCAGTCGATTCGCGACCTGATTGCGCGCATCCCAGCGTAGATTCAATTGGCGTCTAACATATTAAGAATTTGTGTGGAGCGGTGCATTAAAATAACGGTTATATAATCGGACCAGTAGCCGACACACAATTCTATGTTGAATTAAGCTGAGGTTACTATTTGGAGTTTGAATAAATTGGATAGGGGTATATGTTGGAAACAGTGCTTTATTTTGCAATGATTCAAGCAGGACAAGATTAG
>Ga0210016_1000675_pt1 | contig 30619 bp, 25 predicted proteins | sample CryGeyCG2014_300_FD_185454 | JGI IMG/M metagenome (GOLD analysis project Ga0210016, IMG submission 185454) | Groundwater microbial communities from aquifer - Crystal Geyser CG02_land_8/20/14_3.00 (SPAdes) (version 2) | ecosystem: Environmental > Aquatic > Deep subsurface > Groundwater | place...
AGCAGTAATGATGGCGATGGCGCTTGGCCATGTAAGGGCGGGCCGCATGAAGCAGATGCGCTCCCTTGTCCGGCCAATAGCTCTTGCAGCCTGACAACTTCAGTTAAGTCAAGTAATTAGCCATTTAGAGATTGGCTTAAGGGGATTACTATGCGCAATTGTTAACTGTTTGGGGCAACTCAGTCCTTAAACTCATATTTTGCCGCCATGTCGTGCTATAAGGGCCTGCCCCCGCATTCCTCCGCCGCCCCGGTTGACTGCCGAGCCTGGCAAAAAATGGCGCAACGCAAATCCCTCCGACTTTTTTCCACTTGACAGAGTGGGCGGTTTTGACTATAGACCTCCACTGACTATTATCCAGCCGAAATGAGAGGAAGACGGTGAGAGATTTTCAGGAATCGTTCAGAGACGATACTCGATTATGGACCTAGCAGGCCTCCTAACGCAGGAAAGATCCAACCTTTTAAAGAGATGGCGGGATGCCATTCTGGAAACCTATCCAGCCGATTCCCGCCAGTTTCTAAGAAAAGAAAAAGACACCTTTGCAAATCCGGTAGGCACCATATTGGGCCAGGAACTCGATGCTCTTTTCGATGCCTTTACTGCCTTATCTGATGACGGAAAGATAAAGAGCTGCCTTGAAAACATCCTCAGAATTAGGGCCGTGCAGGATTTCAGCCCATCGGGCGCTGTTGCCTTCATACTGGATCTGAAGAAAATAGTCAGTGGAATGGTAAAAGCCAAAGGGCTTGGTAATGGAATAACGCTTGAGGTTGCGGCCTTCAACAGAAAAGTTGACGATCTCCTGCTTCTTGCATTCGATGTTTACTCCGGCTTCCGATTAAAGCTATATGAGCTGAGGGTTCATGAGGTTCAGAATCAGGTAGGCGCGCTTCTAAAGAGAGCCAACCTTGTTTGTGAGATCCCGGACGCTGATCCGGCGGTATAAGCTATCTGGAATGTGGACTGTTTTTTTGTGAGGTAAGAGCTTATGAATTTTATCCTGAGCATTATAGTTTCTTCTCTAGCCGTGGTGATTCTCGTTCTTATCCCATGGATCGGTGTGGGCGCCCTTGACCTTAAGGTTATTTTCGGTGTCCTTGTGCCTTATGCCGCGATGGCGACATTTTTTGTCGGTATTGTAGTAAGGGTGATTGACTGGGGGCGCTCTCCGGTGCCCTTCCGAATTCCTACTACCGCCGGGCAGCAGTGGTCGTTTCCATGGATAAAGTCAAGCCCGATAGATAACCCGAAGGGAACCTTGGGCGTGGTTGTGAGGATGATCTTTGAGGTCCTCCTATTTAGATCCCTTTTCAGGAATACCAGGCTCGAATACAGACGCGCTTCCGACGGAACTCCCAGCGTGAATTATGAATGGGAAAAATGGCTCTGGCTGGCGGCATTGGTTTTTCACTACTCATTTTTTGTGATCTTTTTGAGGCACTTCAGGTTTTTCATGGAGCCTGTGCCGGGATTTGTGAAGCTGCTGGAGAGTCTGGACGGATTCATGCAGATGGGAGTTCTGCCTTTAAACGGCTTCGGCCTTCCGGGAGTCTATCTGACGGATATGCTTCTGATGTTGGCAGTCACTTATCTTTTTCTCAGAAGGCTCTATGTATCACAGACAAGGTACATATCCCTTCCCGCGGATTATTTTCCCCTGTTTCTTATACTCGGCCTCGGATTTACCGGTATCCTTATGAGGTATTTTATCAGGGTTGATATCACGGCGGTAAAGCAGCTTGCAGTGGGACTTTTTAAGTTCAACCCGACTGTACCTGACGGTATAGGGGTGATTTTTTACATACACCTTTTCCTTATAAGCGCACTGATTGCATACTTCCCCTTCAGCAAGCTGATGCACTTTGCCGGCATCTTCCTGAGCCCCACCAGAAATCTTTCAAACAACAGTCGTTTCAAGCGGCATATCAACCCTTGGAACTATCCTGTTAAGGTACATACCTATGAGGAATATGAAGACGATTTTAGAGAAGCTATGGTCGAGGCCGGCATCCCGGTTGAAAAAGAATCTTAATAAAAGCTCGATAGAAGAAGAGGAGCAACTATGGCAAAGGTAACTACACCAAAACCAAAGGAACTTTCAAATATTGAACACAGTCCTCCATTAATGAAGGGGTGGATGAATACTCCCGCGGAGATCAGGCCCGGCATCTATTGTTACGCAAGTAAGCCCAAGAATCTTGAGGTGCTCGGCATGCCTTACCCAAAGGAGTGGAATCCTGAGGATGATGACTGGAAGCTTCCGGAGAACTGGAAGGAGATCATTGAAAAGGGATTCAAGGACCGCCTCGACAGGTTCAGATCCTTTAAGCTCTTCATGGATATATGTGTCAGGTGCGGGGCCTGCGCAGACAAGTGCCATTTCTTCATAGGCTCCGGGGATCCGAAGAATATGCCGGTGCTGCGTGCTGAACTGATTCGTTCGGTTTACAGGAAGAAGTTCACAAAGGGAGGAAAGATCTTCGGTAAGTTTGCCGGCGCAAGGGAGCTGACCGAAGATGTCCTCAAGGAGTGGTGGTACTACCTCTACCAATGCACCGAATGCAGGCGCTGTTCGGTCTTCTGCCCCTACGGGATAGACACCGCGGAGGTCACCATTATCGGGCGGGAACTCACTAACCTTCTGGGCCTCAACATTGACTGGATCGCCGCCCCCGCGGCAAACTGTTTCAGGACAGGTAACCACCTGGGCATCCAGCCTCATGCCTACAAAGACATGCTGGATTTCTTTGTTGACGAGATAGAGGATGTTACCGGCGTAAGGGTGGATTACAGTCTTAACCGGAAGGGGGCGGAGATACTCTTCGTAACGCCTTCGGGTGATGTCTTCGCAGACCCCGGAACCTATACTGCCATGGGCTATCTCATGCTCTTCCACTACCTCCAGAGCCAGGGTCTGGATATCACATGGAGCACATACGCCTCAGAGGGGGGCAACTTCGGCTATTTTACCTCCCATGAGACGGCAAAGAGGCTCAATGCCAAGATGTATGCGGAGGCGAAACGCCTGGGAGTTAAATACATCATAGGCGGTGAGTGCGGGCATATGTGGAGGGTTTTGAATCAGTATATGGATACCTTCAACGGCCCCGCCGATTTTCTTGAAGAGCCTGTCTCTCCGATTACAGGCACCAAGTTTGAAAACGCTAAATCAACTAAAATGATACATCTGGTTGAATTTACAGCGGACCTTATAAAGCATAATAAACTTAAACTTGATCCGAGCAGAAATGACCATCTCAAAGTGACCTTGCATGACTCTTGCAACACGGCTCGCGGAATGGGATTCCTGGAGGAGCCCAGATATGTGATTAATAGTGTCTGCAACAACTTCTACGAGATGCCGCCTAACACCATCCGGGAGCAGACCTTCTGCTGCGGAAGCGGCGCAGGCCTGAATGCCGGTGAGGATATGGAATTGAGGATGCGGGGCGGGTTGCCGAGGGCCAATGCGGTGAGGCATGTAAATGAAAAATATGGCGTCAATATGCTTGCCTGCATCTGCGCTATTGATCGTGCCGCCCTGCCTACCTTGATGGACTATTGGGTGCCTGAGGTGCAGGTTACAGGCGTCCATGAGATGGTGGCAAACGCCCTTGTGCTTGAAGGAGAAAAGGAAAGGACCACTGATCTTCGCGGCAACCCCCTTGCTGGGATGGAGGAAGAAGAGGATGTATGACGGAGGTAAGATAATCGCGGGTCTCATCATCGGAATCGGGCTGCTTATGTCCCCGTTTTTCTACAATGCAGGGAAGGCTGCCAAGGCCCCGGAAAGGGTGCTTACCGAAAAGGCAAAGCAGGCCAAGGAGTGCATCTTGGATAAGGCACAGATGACCGCCAGCCATTTCAAGCTGCTCGATGAGTGGAGGCATACGGTGGTCAGAGACGGGCAGAGATACTATAAGCGTGCAGACGGCAAGGTTCTCTATAAAAGCCTGCAGGTTACCTGCATGGATTGTCATTCCAATAAGGCCAATTTCTGCGATCAGTGCCACAACTATATGGCCGTGACGCCATACTGCTGGGACTGCCATATTGCGCCGGAGGAGAAGAAATAATGGGCATAGATAGAAGAGCATTCCTGAAGATAGCAGGGCTATCCACCATCCTAGGGCTTGGGGGAAAAGCCGCCTTTGATATCCTTGCTCCAGGTGAACTGGAGGCTTCAACCAATGCTGCGTCTCCCGGCGCCGGCAAGAGATGGGCCATGGCCATTGATGCCAGGCTGGTGGATGACAAGGTGATCTCAGAGGCTACCAGTGCATGCCACAGGCATCACAATGTGCCTGATCTGGATAGCGCCAAGGAAGAGATTAAATGGATATGGGAAGAGGATTATGAGCATTCCTTTCCCGGGCATCAGCACGAGTTTGTAAGCGATGACATAAAACACGCCAAATTTCTGCTGCTCTGCAACCACTGCTCCAACCCTCCATGCTGCCGTGTGTGCCCTACAAAGGCGACCTGGCAAAGGGCTGACGGCATAGTCATGATGGACCCTCACCGCTGTATCGGGTGCCGATTTTGTATGGCGGCCTGCCCGTTCGGGGCCAGGAGTTTCAACTGGGGCGACCCCAGGCGCGTTACGAGGGTGCCTGAACTTGTTGCCAAGAATCAGGGATTTCCTTATAACAAGGACTATCCGACCAGAGCCAAGGGTGTGGTCGAAAAATGCACCTTCTGTGTCGATCTTCTCGAGAAGGGGGAGCAGCCACTGTGCATGACGGCGGCCAATAAGGTGAAGAAGGGATCTTTTACCTTCGGAGATCTTTCAGACCCTGAATCTCCTATAAGAAGCCTCCTGCGCAAGCGCTATTCGCTTCGCCGTAAGTTCGAACTTGGCACTAATCCTAATGTCTTTTATTTAATATGAGGTGGCTATGCTTGATACCGTTCTGAAAGGAAAACAAGGATATTGGGGATGGCTTATTTTCCTTCTTGCCATCATGGGCGTAGGCCTTGGCTGCTATCTGTACCAGTTTCAGGAGGGCCTGAGGATAACCGGTATGAGCAGAGATGTATCATGGGGTTTCTACATTGCCCAGTTTACCTATCTGGTCGGGGTTGCCGCATCCGGCGTGATGGTTGTGCTTCCCTACTACCTTCATGATTACAAGGCCTTCGGCAGGATTACCATCCTGGGCGAATTTCTTGCCATTGCCGCGGTTACCATGTGCATACTTTTTATATTTGTTGATTTGGGTAATCCCGTAAGGATAATGAACGTCCTCCTGTATCCCACTCCGAACTCTATTCTTTTTTGGGATATGATCGTTTTAAACGGCTATCTCCTCCTGAATCTATTCATCGGCTGGAACGTGTTAAGCGCCGAGAGGAAGGGGACGCATTATCCATCATGGGTCAAGGTGCTCATATACATATCCATACCATGGGCCTTCAGTATCCACACGGTCACGGCTTTTCTTTACGCAGGTCTTCCAGGAAGGCATTACTGGCTCTCCGCTATACTTGCCGCAAGGTTTCTTGCCTCCGCTTTTTGTTCAGGGCCGGCACTCCTGCTTCTCCTCTGTCTAATCGTAAGAAAGGTCAGTAAGTTTGATCCGGGCAAGGAGCAGATAAGGACACTCGGCGGAATAATTGCCTACGCGATGCTGCTAAACGTATTCTTCTTCATTCTTGAACTCTTCACCGCTTTCTACAGCCAGATCCCTGGCCACATGCATTCTTTTCAATTCCTCTTTTCTGGACTTGAAGGTCACGGCAGGCTTGCCCCCTGGATGTGGACCGCCGCAGGTTTTGCCTTTGTTGCGGTTCTTCTCCTTGTAATACCCGCAACCAGGAGGAAGGAAGACACGCTCGCGATAGCATGTGTTTCCGTAATCATCGCGACATGGATAGATAAGGGACTGGGTCTTGTAATTGGAGGCTTTACGCCGAACCCGTTTGGCAGGGTTACGGATTACTGGCCTACTACCCCCGAGATACTTATCACTCTTGGGGTTTGGGCTACGGGCTTCTTCATATTGACTGTCCTTTATAAGATGGCTGTCAGCATCAAGGAGGAGGTAGGGGCGTAGAAAAGATACTATAACTCCGGTAAGTGACAAACGGTGATACTAGACGAAGGGGCCCCTCAGGGGCCCTTTTTTTTATCCTCTCTGAAATCGAGTCCTTCACCAGGGAATATGATCCTTTCGGAGGCTTTGGTGGGTACTGAATGAGGCCATTTGCCGGGGATGGGCTCAGAGCCTTCAAGCGCCTCATGAGACGGATGGCGGTCAAGCATTTTGGGGGTATTCCTAAGGTCCGCCCCCGGGCCACTCAAAAAAGGCTATCATGTCTGAAGCGGATAGTTCAAAAAAATAGAGACGATAGGACTTCCTGCCGGTTCCACCGACAAGGCGCAGCCCGATTAGATCCCTCCAGAACCTTATAGTTGCGTCCATGTCCGAGGTTACCAGGGCAAGGTGGTTTATTCCTGTGTAGTTAGCCACTAGCTTTTGTCTCCGATAAAACCATGTTAAGACTATCCTCCCGGCATCCTCACGTCCCATTCATCGAGAAAACAGATTAAATTCTAAAAAAGAAACGGATATCAGTCAAGGAGTTGCGGGCATGCAGAATATCTCAGAAAAATGCTTGACACCCTGAATCTACTTTGTTAAATAACGGCCTGACTGAAACGACAGGTTCTGCCCGGGGCAGATACCGGCTGGACTCAGTTGTTATATCGGATACTTATAAATTTTCAATATCAGGAGGTTTCGGTAGATGGCTTATGAAGTTGTAGTTGACCACGATAAATGTGAGGGTTGTGAGGAATGCGTAGAGGTGTGTCCTGTGGATGTCTATGAAATCCAGGATGGGAAATCGGTGCCGGTAAACGCTGAGGAGTGCCTTGGTTGTGAGAGTTGCGTTGAAGTGTGTGATCAGGAGGCCATCACCGTCACCGAGATATAGTCTTATTATACAAACCTAGATACGTCGTTTCGGCATTTTATGGCGGCTGAGACGGCGTTTTTTTGTCTGTGAAAAAAAATCGAAGGGTATTGCATAATTATTCGACATCATAAAAAACCCCGCCCTCCTTTTTCAGGCGGGCGGGTCGGTAATAGCAGATAACCATCAGCTCTTTTTCTGATGACAGTCATTGCACTTTTTGAGTGGTGCGGTTGTGGTCTTGCCCCCTTCCGCAAGCTTCTTGTGGCAATCCTTGCAATTATTGTGATACGCATTCTGCAACTTATCCACTGACCCCTTCTTTTCGATTGGATCGTGGCATTCTTTGCATTTATGGACCGCTTCGCCTTCCTTCCAGACGTTCTTTCCGTCCTTAATAACATGATGGCATTCAGCGCAGGCCACCTTATGGTCAGCCGTGTGCTTCTTGTGGGTAAAATCAACCGGGCCCTTCTTATCCGCGGCGTATCCCTCATTGTTTATCAATACCTTATCAGGGACATCAGCGGCTGTGAGGACGCCGATTGCCAAGAAAACAACTCCCATAAGAATTACGCTCAAAAGTCCAAAAAACTTCTTATTCATCTCGGTTTCACCTCCTTTCTCAAAAGATTTCCATTCTGATAACTTATACCTAGTGTCCATCCGGAAATGAGATAGTTTCGTCGAGTTCAAGGCGGGCGATAATTTTAACCACAGGAATACATTGACGTATTTCGAGGATCAAAATTTGAGCCCAACGCCGAAATCGGTGAAAATAGCCATTTCCCGATGGACACTACCTAATATCGGGAAGATATGTCAAGCCAAAACAAGGATCAGGAAGGCTCCGGGCTCATCGTGGCTGCAAGATCCCGTAGAATCCTGAGGGATTCCATGGCCTGAGCCTCATCAATCTTATGTATGGCAAATCCGGCGTGAACAATTACATAGTCTCCAAGTGCGGCGTTGTCCACCAGAAGGAGACTGGCTTGTCTCCTTGTGCCGTCCATGTCAACGGTGGCCATCAGCTCATTTATCTCAACGATCCTTGCGGGAATGGCAAGGCACATGATCACTCTCCTTTGGTCTGGGGGCCGCAACCCCGATTCTTTTCAGTTCATCGAGCACCATCTGCGCGACGGCACTTATCTTCGCAGAAACAGTGGGCGTAAGTTCGATTCCGAAGGTTTCAATGTCGAGCGGTTCAACCCCGATCACTACGGTATCTGGTACCTTATCAAGTACCTGGCAAAGGGTCAAGGCCTCAATCAGATCAACCTGATGAAGGGAATTCTTTGGAAATACCCTTTTTGGTATTTCATCTCCGCACAGCCGGTAGAGGGACCCTGGGGCGCCTCCCTTTCTAACCGCGTCAACAACTATAAGATAATCTGCATTGCTCATTACACCGAGGAGGCCTAGCCCTAAAGTACCTCCATCCACGAGGGAAACACTGCCGTCAAAGGTGTATCTCTCCGAAAGGTATTCAGCCACCCTGATGCCGGTTCCCTCGTCCGTGAAAAGGGTATTTCCAACTCCCAGGATTGTCACTTTCATTACTATAGAATCATCCTCCAAATTACATTAAAACAGATATGGCATAAGCGTATGAGCTAAAAAAGCCTGGGTAGGTGCGGTTTCAGCAGCACGGGAAACGTGCGCCCTGCGCCTTAGGGCGCACCTACAGAAGCCGATTCCTGTTCTGAATGTCCTTATCTGTGCAAAGCCATCCCCAAATTATTGACCTGATACGCATAAGCGATCAAAAGCTGTCAGCTTTCGAATTCACAAGATTCGTTCCGGCCAGCAGGAGACGATCGATCATTTCCTTGGGCCGCAGATGCTCCTCCGGTAGGGCTGGCCCCCAGCAACTCCTGAGGGACAGGGAAACAGGAGTATCACCGAATAGAAACTCATGTTCAGAAATAAGCCTTGTCAATCGCTCACAGGTATCAGATGCCTCCTTTTCTTTGCATTTAACCAGGATACAAGCAAAAGTTAAGTCGTCGGTACGGAAAATATAATCGGTTTCCCTGAGATTGCTTCTGACAAGCCCTGACGCATCGGCCATTACCATATCCGATATCTGGTGGCCGGTCTTACCGGAGCTTGTCGTGATATCCTCAAGTCGCAGGACAAGGAGTGAAAGCGGATCACCGTATCTTGAAGAACGCGCGCGCTCGTTTGTCATGGTTTGCTCAAACAAATGGATGTTTCCCAAGCCTGTAAGTTGGTCGGTCAGGGTCAGTTCAAGACAGCGATTGGTGAATATCTCAAGCCTGTTGCAGAGTATTCTGATAAGATTTACGAAGAACTTCTGAGCTGTAGGCGGATAGAGCCAGTTAAGCCTCTTGAGCATCCTTTCGTTTATTTCCAAAAGCTCTGTATCCGTTGATGCCAGAACAGTGGCCGATCTTGAGGATGCCCTGAACATGGCCATCTCCCCTACGATGTCACCCACTCCAATGGCGCTGATAAGGCGTCGGGCCTCACAGGTGTTACTGTTTTCAGAGAAGTCAACAACCTCCAGGCCGCCTGAGATAACCGCATACATGGAGTCGCCCTTGTCGCCCTTTCTGAAGACGGTATCGCCTTCCCTGAATAGTTTCAAACCGCCTGCCATGAGGATGTAGTAAACCTGTGAGCGGGAAAGACCCTGAAAGATGAGGATGCCCTCATCAGGAGGTTTTCCTAGCTTTACCCTGATGAGATCCCATACGGTCACAAGCTCTACGTGGAGCATGAGTGAGGGAAGCAGGAATAGATCGGCAAGGAGCGCGGAACACATTGTTATTACAATAAGGAGACCGAACGTTGAGGTGGGCCGGAATCCTGAGGCCATAAGCACTGAAAAGCCGAGCGCGAGGGTCAGGGTGGTAGTGATCATAGGCCTGCCCATGTGACAAACAGTGTCCCTCAGTGCCCTTCTCTTATCGAGGTCCTTCTTGAATTCTTTATTATAGCGGAAAAGGTAGTGGATGGTGTCGTCCACTGCAAGCCCTATGGCGATTCCGGCAATTAAGCTTGTAGCTGTCGAAAGGGGGATACCTGCCCATCCCATGAATCCGAAATTCACGACGATAGGAAATATATTCGGTATCATGCTGATCAAGCCGACCTTGAATGAAAGGAATAGAGCAAGCATGATGATGAATATCAGCGCAAGGGTCAAGGAGAGGCTCTTTACCTGACCTGTAGTAAGCAGGCTGCTGCTTTGCGATATGACAATTCCAAAACCGGTTATCCGTGTGGATACACCAGGAGGAAGAACCGGAGCGAGTGCCTCAACTATTGCCTTCCTGGCTTCAAGGAAATCGCCCGATCCTGAAAGGCGTGTCCTCAAAAGAAGGTTGGCCTTTGAAAAATCTCTGCTTACAAATCCCTTAAGCAGGTCGTCTCCCAGCATTATCTTGAAGCTGTTTATGAGCATCCTCACCTCAAAAGGTTCCTTAGGAAGCGAGTAGGCCCCGGGCATGAACTGACTGGAGGAGTAATTGACAAGCTTCAAATAGTCACTGAAAGAAACTGCCTTGTCAACACCTCTGATTGCTCCAAGGGCCTCCTGCACCTTTTCAAGCAGTTTCAGGTTCAAAGGATTTTCAAAGAAATCTGGTTGGTTACTGTCAAGCACTATATTGATGGGGAAGCTTCCGGCGAGGTCTTTGTAAATGTCATGGAAATCCCGCGAAATAGGATCATCGTCCTTAAAAAACGCGATCGGATTGGTCTCCACCTTCAACCTGGGGAGCCCCGCGGCTCCTGCGACAAATATCGCCGCTACACAGGTTATAAGCAATTTCTGATTGTTGAGATTGACCGATGCGATTTTTGAAGAGAGAAGATCAAAAAAAGGCTCAAGCGAACCGCGCTTTTTCTTGTCAAGGATGCCTTTGGGCCGGATGATCGCAAAGATAGCGGGTAGATAGGTTAATACCAGGACCAGCATGGAGACTATTCCGAAACATGAAAATAAGGCGAACTCCCTTATCGCGGTGATCCTGTTCAAGAGAAGGGACCCAAGCCCAATGACGGTGGTAACTACAGCCAGCAAGGTAGGGAAACTTATCTGCGATATACATTTATAGACAGCCCTGACCGTATCCTCTTCTTCAGAGGAAACATGCCGGTACTCAGCAACTATATACAGGCAGTAGGCGGTTCCCACTGCGACAAGAAAGACCGGCACTATCATGGTTACCATAGATAAAGGGGTATCGGTAAATCCCATCAGCCCGAAGGTCCATATGAGCGCAAGCAGCACGGAAGAAAGTGCAGCGAAGAGGCCGATTGGGTCTCTTAAAAGAAAAAAAGCGCGATGCTGATGGTCAGTAAGGCTAGAGGCGGGAGAACCAGGAAATCTGTCAAGGTGCGGTCGGCAAGGGCCTTTGATACAACGGGCATCCCTATCTGGTAGAGACTCAGCCTGCTGCTGTGATCTTTCAATATCCTTTCCGTTTCCTCTACTACGGCTGCTTTTTCGCCGCCGTCCTCAAGGACAAGCGTTATGGCGCAAGCAGTTCCGTCTTCGGAGACGAGATTTTTCGTAAGCAAACCGACCGGCGCGATAATTGATTTGAAATCATGAGTGCTCCATTTCCCGGTTATGTCCATGGCCTTCTGTATTTCAGGAAGACTTACTACTCTTCTTATGCCTTTAATCTCCTTAAGCCTTTCGGAAAGGCTCTTAATCTCAGAAAAAGTCGCATCCGAAAATACATCCTGAGCCTTAACGACTACAAGTATGATCTCCTCGGTTCCGAATTCCTGCTTAAAGTCCTCGTATTGGATAGTTTCAGGAAGATCCCTTATCGTAAGGTCATATATTGAGGTCTGGAATCTAAGGTCTTTAAGATAGAATGCAAAAAAGAGGCTTATGAGAAGTACTGCGGTGAGAACCCGGTAGGGCCGCCTGGCCACTGCCAACAGCCATGATTTGGAATCTGTGACAACAGGTAAATCAGGCATGATGTTGGGTTGCTCTTAAATTAAACCCCCGGGTCTTTCAAATGAGAACCCGGGGATCAGAAGGTAATAGAGAAAAACGTGGTTTATAGAACCTTTACTTTATAAACCTGATTGGAATTGGGGTCTATAACATGTACACCGCATGCGATACATGGATCAAAAGAGTGGACGGTTCTAAGCACCTCAATGGGCCGTTTCGGATCGGCGATAGGAGTTCCGATAAGGGCCTCCTCAACAGGGCCAATCTTGCCATTCTTGCAGCGAGGGCCAAGGTTCCATGTTGACGGAACAACGTACTGATAGTTCTTTATCTTGCCGTCTTCAATCTTGATCCAATGGCCGAGGCTTCCTCTTGCAACGTCGTTCAACCCCACTCCCATACCGCTCTTGGGCATTGTCCAGGACTGATAAGTCTTGGTATTTCCATTTTTGAGGTTGCCCACCAGTTCCAAGACCCAGCGCTCCATAGCATCTCCTATGGCTACGGTTTCGATGCAGCGGGCTGCGGTGCGTCCAAGGGTGGAGAAGAGAGCTGTGACCGGAATTCCCAGCTTAGCTACTACCGAGTCAACGATCTCCTTTATCTCTTTCTTTCCGTAAGCGTAGGCAACAAGAACTCTGGCAAGAGGCCCTACTTCGCAAGGCTCCCCGTCGTATCTGGGAGCCTTGAACCAGGAGTATCTGCCGTTGGTATCATAATCGCCGTGTTGAGGCTTGGTCTCTCCCTCATAGGGATGCAGCGCATTTTCACCCTCATACCAGGAGTGTGCAATGGCCTCAGTGACCTGTTTTTCACTTGCCATTTTAACACCTTTGAGATCGCGTTTCATCACTACGCCTCTGGGCATGAAGAGGCTTTCAGGTTCCTTGTCCGACTCAGGCAGATCGCCCCAGGCCAGGAAATTGGAAGTGCCTCCTATCGCGCCCCAGTCCTTGTAGAAGGAAGCCACTGCCAAGACATCAGGCAGATATACGTTTTTAACGAAATCCTGTGTCTCCTTCCAGAGATAGAGGAACTCAGCTATCCGGTCAGGCGTGAGGTCGGCGGCGCATGTCACCCCGCCGACAACAAGCGACTGCAGATGGGGGTTCTTTGCTCCGAAGATGGCGTGCATTCTTGCAGCCTTGGCCTGGAGTCTCAGGGCCTCGACATAGTGTGCAGCAGCCATCAGGTTCGCCTCTGGTGGAAGCTTGTATGCAGGGTGACCCCAGTATCCGTTTGTGAAAAGCCCGAGTTGGCCGCTGTCAACAAATGTTTTGAGACGATTCTGGACGTTCTTAAAATATACCTCTCCGCCCCAGGGAGCATTGCTCACCGTGTCAGCAAGGGCGGCTGTCTTCTTGGGATCAGCGCTCAGGGCGCTTACCACGTCAACCCAGTCAAGGGCATGAAGATGGTAGAAGTGAACTATGTGATCGTGCTGAAATTGGGCGCCGTGGAGCAGGTTCCTGATTATCCTAGCGTTATCGGGAATTTTGACCTTCACCGCATCTTCTACCGCCCTTACCGATGAAAGGTAATGGGTGTATGTGCAGACACCGCAGGAACGCTGTACGAAAAGGGGGGCATCGCGTGGGTCTCTCCCCTGTAAAATGATCTCGATACCTCGGAACATCTGGGCGGAACTCCAGGCGTTTGTTACCTTTCCGCCGGCTACCTCCACTTCGATTCGGAGGTGGCCTTCTATCCTAGTAATGGGATCTATTATAATTCTATTGCCCATAATATCTCCTCTCTTCTTTAGAGTATTTAATTAGTATGCCAGCAATACTTGGATAACCCTCTTATTTGCTTTCCACAAAGAAAGGGGTCATCTTGTCCCAGAAATCGGGCTCGCTGCAACCTATACAGGGATGTCCGGCCTCAACGGGCCAGCTTGTACCTTCGTTGAATTTGGCGATTGGGCAGTTGTTATAGGTGTCAGGCCCTTTACAGCCCATCTTGTAAAGGCAATAGCCCTTGGCGGCTTCCGCTGAACCGAACTCCGTCACGAACTCGTTGTTCTCATAATGGGCCCTTCTGGGGCACTGATCATGAATGGTCTTACCATAAGCGAAAAGAGGCCTTCCTAGGTCATCGAGATCGGGAAGCTTTCCAAGGAGGAGATAGTTCACGATAGTTCCCACCAGGTTGATGGGATTTGGAGGGCAACCTGCGATATTTACCGTCTTGATCCCCAGTGCTTCTCCAACGCCTTTGTAACCGCCGGGGTTAGGGGATGCGGCCTGTATCCCGCCGAAGCAGGAGCAGGCGCCGATGCATACAACGGCTGCGGCCTTGGGGCAGACATCCTTTGCGACCTCAAGAAAAGTTCTACCGCCTATCTTGCCGTAGGCGCCGTCATACTTGGTGGCGATTGCGCCTTCTACAACACAGATAAATTTCCCGTTATATTTCTTGATCGCAGCCTGGAGGGTGTCTTCCGCCTGATGGCCGGCAGCGGCCATAATCGTTTCATGATACTCAATGGAAAGGATTTCCAGCACAAGTTCATCTATCCATGGATACATGGATCTAAGAATAGCCTCTGAGCAGCCGGTACATTCGGCAAAATGCAGCCAAACCACCGGGGGCCTCTGTTTAGGAGCCGCAAATACCTCAGCCACCTTGGGCACAAAAGAAGATGAAAGCCCCATGGTTGCCGTGAGGAATCCGCAGTACTTCATGAAGTCTCTTCTTGAGACTCCCTTCTCGGACAGCCTCTCGTAAAAATCTTTTTCCTCTTTTTTCATTCGGCACCTCCTCTGAATTGTTGCTATATACCGAGCAATAACGACCGCGCATTATGCTTATGAAAATGCCTGTCGGTTGTCGATTCTTTTTTTGGGTTCAGTGTAGCTTTTCTTGAGTTTTCATCTATAGCAACTTTGGGGGCATGATGAAGAAAAATATTTCTAAGATGTATGATAACAGCAGGATATGACGACGTCCTGAAATCTTGATACATCAGGCTTCATTGTACTCTTCCAAACCGGCTTTTGCCGCGTCGAATCTTTTGGCGATCATCACATCGAATTCCTTGCCGCAATAAGGGCTTGTTTTCTTGAGATACAACACAATTTTCTCCCAGTAGTCATTCAGTTCATCTATTTTAGTGATGTCGGCAAGGGCTCTCTCCACCTCCAGTATCTTATGTCTCCTAAGCGCATCCCTTCTGAGCAGATAAATGTCATTGAGGCGATGTATCTGGTCTTCTGAAAAGCCAAATTCCCATGATTTATTTAGCAATGATGCATAGATAGAATGAAGTTCCCTGAAATCCGACACCGAATCCACCTGCTTTCGGCATTTATCAATCATCGTGTCAATGATTTCAGCAAGTCTTTTTTCATAGGCTCTCTCAAGCGCAACCTCATAATCATCCGTATAAAAGGGATATTTGCGAAGGGCCATAAGACTGGAATGGAGATAGCCCTTTAATTTGTCAACATCGTCAAAAGATTTTATTCTATCAATCCTCCTTGGAACGGCAAGGGGGTCCCGGAAATCCACGGTGAGAACTCTCTGAGAGGCATTGAAGTTGAATATTATCCCGCTCGCTCTTGAGAAGGCTCTTCTTCGAAATCTCGACCTGTCCTGCCACAATTCATTAGCGCTGGAACTGTTTAGGCTGTCGTTAACCGCTTCAAATCTGTTCTCGATATTTGCTCCCAGGACCGCAAAATCAATATAGGTTGCCTGTTTACCTCCTGCCGCTCTTTTCACACCCAAAAGCGTGAGAAGCAAAAGTTTAATCCTGTTATCAAATGTCAGATAGCCCGATACCCTCTCAAAACCCATTATGCGAACAGTGTCTCCAGTTAGTTCCTCAAGAAGGAAATGCCTGGTAGATTCCCTCAGCCCCTGTAGGCTTTGGTAAATGCTCCTGGAATCGTATATCTCCCTTTCAAAGGTTGATATCCCGACGTTTGCTAAAGATCTTTTCATGTATATGGATTTTGTGGAAACGTTGAGCAGACTGTCTGCGAGATCAGCGAATCTCACGTATCTTATGCCTTGGAGCCTCATAAGCCTTTCGAGGGCAAAGACCATTCTGCCGGATTTCAGCTCGATTATTTCGTCTATGGGCGGTATTTTTTCGGGGGGCAACTTCTCTAGACTTGGAATCCCCTCAGGAAGGCCGGATTCGCGATAAGCTTCGAGGGCATTGAAGAGCCTCCCGCGCTTTTTGTAAACCCTTGCCATTTCGTCTTCAAGGGTGGTCTTCTTCTCCAATATCCCGGCGCAGAGGCTACGCATATAGAAGAGCATCCCTGCCATATCTTCAAGAAAGAGTTCTTCTCTGACTGAGGAAAGAATCACGAATGCCTGCAGAAACAACGCATCGAGGAGATTTATGCTCCCTTTGGCAAGTATCTCCGCAACAGCGGGAAATGAATACTCCCCCCTCACTATATGCAGAAAAAGGCCGTGATGCCTTATCAGGAAATGCATCTTTGCCTTTGCTGCACCCGTCGTAAGATACTTTTCCGCTATGGACTCCTTTTCGATTAGAACGGCAGTGGCCCGGCCGATATCAGCAAGGTTAAGCCTGGTTGAATAAGACCTACTCAGGGACGGTAGCTTTCCTATCTCTCTGAAAACAAGGGATTTGATCATCGCGTCAAAGAGAATGCCTTGGCCCTTCAGCCTCTGTACGATAAGCTCGACCTCTGAGAGCTGCTCTTCGCTTACGCCGACAATCCCTGTTGCCATTGGGCCAAACTCTTTATGAGCCACTCGGTGCAAGAGCTGTATATCCTGAAAGCTTTCTCTCTTGCGCTGGATCAAGGCTTGAAGCTTTCTGAGGGTTTCAAGAATATATTTAAGCGGGCCGGCAACCCTTTTCCCTGCCCCGGCACCTTCATAGGCGTCAAGTGCTGCAATCTCGGGGAATATGAATTTTAAAAGTGATGGGGCCAGTTCATAGAGGGCTTTAAGATTATCATAGGCGTGGTCAGGAAGAAAGATTGTACGGAGGAAGAAAGCCTTTATCTGATCTCTAAGGATATTAATCCGCTTGAACCATTTAATCTGTTTTGCCGGCATGGAGGGAGCGTTTCCAGCCTGCCCAAGCAGCATCAAATGGCTCTGATGAAAGTCGTCTAATTCTGAGAACAGGGCCTCCAGCGCCGATAGCTTCTCAGGAGGGATATCTGAAACATTAAAGTTTGATATTTCGCTAAAAAGGCTGCTGATAATCTTTATGCTTTTGGCGATGTCGGAGTGTGATATCTCAAGGGCCTGTGAGACGCCGCCAATGCTCAATTTGAACCCTGTGCCTGCAATAAATGACTTCCCGTGCGAGTGCAGCTGGTCTTTAAGTTGATTGAGGAGCGGTATCCCAAGATGTTCAATACTGATCCCTCTGGTTTCGTTTTCTATTTCCCGTACTCTTTCTATGATGTCGGAAGGATTGAGTTCGGAGAAGAGGGGATTGAAGTTTATCACTTCCCCGTTTGAGACGTTTACGGCTATCCATAGGAGGACCAGTACAAGATTGCTTTCCATTTGTTCGAAGAGATGCCCTGTTCCGTGAAACTCAATATCCAAAATCTTTCTGTAAAATGCAGGGGCCAGTAAAGGATTTTCGTTCAGGAACCTCCGCTCAAAATGCTCTACAGCACTGACAAGCCTTATGGCATTTTCAAGCCTTGAAAGCCTTAATGGATCGAAATCCGCAATTGCTTCTTTTTCCATGGCCCCCTTGGCTCTGAGGTCATTCCAGTTATTAAGAAACTCAAAATGGCCTATCATCTTGAGCAGCTGTTTGATTACCTTGTTACGGGTACCTCCAAGCAAAGTGATCTCCTTGTCCAGGAGGCGGTTCCAGTCAATATCTCTGTTGATTATCACGGCGGCTGCTGAGTCGTGAAGCTGGAAAAGCTCGGAGAGTTGCTCACCTGATAGGAGGGAGCCCTTTGAGGCCTCCATTTCCGCCATGGTAAGAAGTGTGCAATATCTGAGCAGATTCAGACCTTGTTGCGGACTGTATGTAGCCGCCAGTGCCGACAAACCCTGCAGGGACTTCTCAGTCATTTTACCGGATACTATTCTTCCCATTTTGCTGTGTCCAAGAACTATGAGCAGAAGTTCTCTCATCTCCCCGGGGGAAAAACCGAAGAGGGAAAGGGCCTCCAGATTTTGTAATATCGAAGTTCTTGTACCCTCCAGACGGTCGGGGTTTATGCGGTCTTGTATCCTCTCCAGGTGTGGTATCCTGGAACTCAGTTTTATGACATCATTAAGCGAAGGGAATCTCCGCTTTTTAATCTCGAGAGGTTCAGTGAGCCGGTCTGAAAAGAGTTCCGGAATTCCTTCAACATTGCCTTTCTTGAGTTTCTCTATGACCCCCAGAGTGCGCATCGCATAATCGAAGGAGTCTCTATACTCAGCCACGAACTCAACAGGACAACCGGACAGGTGGGAATCAGACAGCTCCTTGAGGATTTCCCTTACCGGTTTTCTGACGGCCCTTTTCTGCCCAAGATAGGTCAACATATACCTGGGATTGAACCCCTTAGCCTCGAATCTGCTTTCCCATTCCTGCCTGACCGGCTTAAAAATGTAAGGTTTAAAAAATATTTTCTGAAAAAATACCGTAAGCAGTTTATTCCATGATATGGCCTGATCGGCCGGAACCGCCGGCGTGCTTAAGGGAAAATATCTACGGGGAAGAGAATTGAGTTCTTCCATGGTGAGCTGATCAACGTCCCTGCCCTTAAGGAGTCCTGAAATGACCTCCTGCTCTACATAGCGGCCCCTGACATAGTGCTGCAGATCCGAGATGTTTACCTTCATGGCCTCTGTTGAACCCTGATAGGTATTCTGTGTCCTGAAAAGGTGTGAGAAAAGCACAAAGCTCTTTGCCTCATGCTCTGTCCTGAATCTGACGATGGCTGCTTCATTGGTCCTAGGCAACTGATGGTGGGCTATTATGAATATTTCTCCGCCGGGCTTTATCACTCCATAGATTTTCCACAGGAGATACATCACGTATTGCTCGGCCTTCTTCTTGGAGGACCTCTGGGTTCCGCCCTGATTGAATTTTTTCATCTCCATGATCTCAAAAGGATCGCTTGCCAGAATAACAAGATCAAGCACCTCATCAAGTTTGCTGATATCCTTGAGAGATTCAATCGGGACGAAACGATGCTCCTTGAAGCGAATGGCCAGATCCTGCGTTATCAGGTCATCCTTATGTGTCAAGGCCCCTATAACCAGGTCTTCCTTGGTGTATTTCTTCTTATGAAAACTTACTATCTTGCTTATTTCCTCAACCTTTGCCCTGATGTGGGTAAGGGAATTGGAGACCAGATGCACCGGGATGAGATAATATGGCCTGCCCATTCTTGAATAGCGTATCAGCAGGCCGATCTTTGTATAGAGTTCGTTAATTTTTTTATGGTGCCGTTGAATTTCATTGGGCCTTTCAAAGGAGATACCTTGCAGAAACCTCAATTCTTCTGGGCTCATAAGGTAACACATCTCGAAAATACCGCATCCATAAACGCTTCCGCCCCACCTGCTGGGTATCTGGGAGGAGGGATGTCTCAACGCGGGGATGGTTCCTATAGGTATGTCTGATGGGATAATTCCGAGGTATTCGTATTCCGAGGGTTTAATAAACAAAAACGGGTCCTCTTCAAGAAAGGTGGGCGAGAACCCCTGATCGTCTCTGGTTGGATCCGGACCTTCCACGGAAAACCTCTTATTCATCTCGATACTGCACAAAAATTACAATAGACCCTTCCGGGCTCTCAAAAATACATCTGCTTAGATTGCAAGGGGGAGCAGTTTTCTCCCACCCCACCCAGGAATGAGGGGAATCCTTTACAGACCATTTTACCACGATCAACAGGCGAAATGCAGCGCTTATTATCTTTCAAGTAACTGCTTAAATACAAACGGATATATGCCCAACGATTAAATAATCTTCCGGCATTAGACTTTTCATTGTTTCTGCCGGATCTGATCAGGTATCCTTGAGAAGCTCTGCTCGGAAAGCTGTCTAGTGCCTAGCTGTAAATGGCTATTTTCACCGATCTCGGCGTTGGGCTCAAATTTTAATCCTCGAAATACCTCAATGTATTCCTGTGGGTAAAATTATTGCCGCCTTGAACTCGACGAAACTATCTCATTTAAGGATGGACACTGTCTAGTATCTGCTATTGGATTTCTGCACAGGAAGCGTATTCCTTGCGTTTGATCTGGCCTCTGTGATTTAAGGAGCGGCCTGGTTCGCCATAAGCACTCATGATTTTATCATCAAACGCCGACTCCTTGTCATTCCGACGAAAGCTGGAATCCAGAAGCGCGGCTGAGAGAAGACTTCCCCAATTTATTGAGAAGATACCCACGGTTAATAAAAGATGGAAAATAGCAGATCAAAATGTAGTATCTTTAATTTTATTTTGCAAAATTATCCAATGTCGCAACTTCGTGGAAATGACTTTCAGTGTGAATCAAGGGCGAGGAAGGCTTCGCCCTTGATTGGTCTCCAGCGTTATCAATCGAGCTTTCTGAATGCCTCTTTTCTGCCGGTATATTTCTCCCTCATCTGAGGTTTCATGAGTTTTCCGGTGGGATTTCTCATGACATTGTCGAATAGAACCTTACGCGGCACCTTGTAGAGGGCAAGCTTTGATTTTGCAAAATCTATAACCTCCTGCTCCGTCATCGTAACTCCCTTCTTGAGCTGAACGATTGCAAGTACCACTTCCACCAGGCGCTCATCGGGATATCCGATACAGGCTACGTCGTCAATGCCGGGGTTTTCCATTAGAGCATCTTCTATCTCGACAGGAAAGATATTCTCTCCACCGCTTGTGATCATATCCTTCTTTCTATCAACTATATAAAAGAACCCTTCTTCGTCTATTTTCACGAGATCGCCGGTATAGAGCCATCCCTTTTTTATCGTCTCGTTGGTCATCTCAGGATTGTTGAAGTAACCTTTCATCATCCTGTTTGTAGTGAAAGCAAGCTCCCCCACTGCACCGGGTTTAACCTCTTGGCCATTAAAATCAACTGCCTTGCCTTCAACCCCGAAGGTAGGTTTTCCAATAGAGCCCGGTCGTGCGAGCACCTCATCCGGATAGAGATTGAAAAGTCCCCCTCCTCCGCCCTCTGTAATTCCATAGATATTGGATACCCCGGCGGGGAAATTCTCTACCAGCCCCTTCATAACCTCAAATGGCACAGGCTGGGCGCCAATCTCAAGGTATTTCCAAGAGGAAAGATCATAGTCGGAGAGCTTTAGATCACCCTTCTTGATGGCGTTTAATAGCGCTACCGCGATGGGCACAACTATAAGGACATCGGTCCCCTTCTCTTCAGCAACGGCTTCGATGATCCACTTAGGGTCTTTGAATTCCCTTATCAGGGTGCCTGTGGCGCCTGTGGCATAAAAGGGGGCCCATAAAAACATGGTGCCGCTGTGATAAAGAGGCAGAAAGAAGACGTAATTATCGTTTTTCTCAACGAAGTAGCTCATGCCGTTACCGATTGCCGTATTGTTGACGGAATAGTGGGTGTGCAGCACTGCCTTTGGTTTGCCGGTAGTCCCTGATGTGAACATCATAGCGAGATCATGCTGGTCATCTACCTCGACTATAGCCTCGGATATATCCTCATAGGAGGCTATGGTCTTTTCATAATCTATCATTGTTTCCGGAGCGCCTTTACCTACGCAGACATAGTTTTTTATCGTGTCCAGCTCAGCCTGGACGGGCTGAACTACCGGAAGGAATTCCGAGCCGAGTATGAAGGCCTTTGGGTTGCATACCTTTGCGGCATAGATTATGTCACTGCCTACAAACCTGAAGTTAAGGGGGACAACAATGGCACCGAGCTTTATGATGGCGTAATAGGTGATCAACCATTCCAGTGAGTTATTCTGAAGGTGCATCACGAAATCGCCGTCTGAAATCTTCAGTTCTTTGTGAAGAAAATTGGCAGCTCTGTTGATCTCATCGTTGAACTGCCGCCATGTGAGGGTCCTCCTGGCCTTGGTAGAAGGGCTTCTCTCTATCAGGCAGACCTTGTTTGGCAGATGTCGTGCATGTATAGTTGCATAACGAGCGTAATTCATCTTTCTCCTCCTGAAATAACAATTCTAAGAATAAATGCCCAATAGGCCGGTGACTGCACAGGCGCCACCAAGCTTTGGGGATTCATTTTGTAATCAGTGTCCATCCGTAACGGGCTATTTTCATAGGCATTGGGCTCAAATTTTACTCCTCGAAATACGTCAATGTATTCCTGCGGTTAAAATTATCGCCTGCCTTGAATTCGCCAGAAATATCTCCCCTTACCTCCTTTGGTAAAGGGGGTAAGGGGAGATATCCATATAAACCTCTAGCTATGAAAACCGAAGGCCCTCGGCAGCCACAAGACAATATTAGGCGCATAGGTCAAAAACAAGAGAACCGCGACCTGAATAATAAGAAATGGAATAACCGACTTGGAAACCCAAACCAGATCCTTGTTTGCTATAGAGCCTGATATGTAAAGACTCACCCCCATTGGCGGAGTGCAGTAACCTATGGCGAGATTAACCGTCAGAATCAGGCCGAAGTGCATAGGATCAATATTGAAGGCGGAAAGCATGGGTATAAAAACAGGCCCCAATATAAGAGTGGCGGAAATAATATCCATGAACATGCCGACCATGAGAAGCAGTATATTTAAAGCCATCAAGAAGACCATGGGGGACGTCATACTGGAGAGAACCGCCTCAGTGATCTTTCCCGGGATACCCTCAAGTGTCAGATAGCGGCCGAAGCTTGTGGCTCCGGCGACAATAATGAGAAGCGTTGCGGATGTCACCGCCGAGCTTATGGTAATCTTCTTTACATCCTTGAGTTTGATGGACTTGTGAATGAAAAGCTCTACGACGAATGCGAACACGCTCGCCACCACTGCCGCCTCATTGGCTGTAAACGCGCCGGAAAATATCCCTCCGAAGATTATTATCGGAAGCATCAGTGACCAGAATCCCTCTCTAAGGGTCTTTAGCACCTGCTTTCCGTCGGGAACAGGCAGCCGCACAAGATTGGTATCCTTCCTGAAAAGAATATATGTGTATAGACATGTTCCGGCTATAATCATTATGCCGGGTAGAAACCCTGTGAGGAAAAGGCCTTCCAGGGAGACATTGCTTATCATGCAATAGAGGATCATCCCTATGCTGGGTGGGATGATGACTCCGAGATTGCCGGCGGTTGTCATCAGTCCGACTGAATAGGATTCACTATATCTGTTCTGGATAAGGGCTGGGATCATGAATCCGCCTAAGGCGACTACAGTTGCCACGGTGGAGCCAGAGATGGCGCCGAAAAGGCCGCAGGCAATTATTCCCGTCATTCCCAGTCCGCCCGGGAGCCAGCTTACCAGGATATTTGCTACTTTAATGAGCTTGTCAACAATGGTACCGGAAGTCATGATGTTGCCGCACAGGATAAAATAGAGAACGACAACAAGAGAAAAATTATCCATGCTGCGAAATAGGCTTTGCACCAGAAGCATCAGGGGGAGATCGGTAAATAGAACAAAACCGACAACAGCGGTAAAAAAGAGGCACATGAAGACCGGGACCATGCTTGCCATGCACCCGAGCAGTACAAGGAGAATTATAAGATGGCTAAGCTCCATAAAGATTTCCTCAACTTAAATGCTTGATCCGGATGGAGATATACTGAGCTTCCGGATATCGTTATTTTGTTGCCCGCATTGCCCTTATATCCAGATAAATGACCTGGATGGTTCTCAGAAACATCATAGCCCCCATGATCGGGAGCAGAGAATAGAGCCATTCCAGGGGGATCTCCATGATGATGGTTTTTTGGCTTGTCTGGGACTGGAGTGCCACGAGTTTCGACCCGTAGGTAACCATCAGAATGGAAAAGAATAGTGTAGCGGCATGACCGAAAAAGGTGAGAGGAGTCTTGAGTGAAGGCACAAGCTGGACAAGCGCGTCAATCTTTATCATTGAGCGGGCCTTAATGGCTGCGCTGCACCCTATGAAAGTAGTGAGGATAACTACTTCCCTGACCAACTCCTCCGACCATGCCAGAGAGTAGTGAAAGCCGTAACGCAGCACCACGTTGGCAAACAGGGCTATCAATGCGGTCATGGTAGCCAGAAAAAGCGACCAGTCTTCAATAAAACCCAGAATTTTATCTATAACATTTAGGACTTTTTGCATTAAATATCCCTCGCTCAAAATCCCTGAAGGGGAGGGTTATTTAAAAACCCTCCCTCAAGATCAAACCCTCAGAAAAGCCTAGTTATATCCCAGTAGCTTCTGGACATCCTTGAGATAATCATCGAAACGATTCTTATCCCCGGGATAGAGTTTGTTGATTTCCTGGGCATAGGCCTTATGGACTGCATCGCCTTTTTTCTTAAGAAGGGAAACCTCATCAGCGGAAAGCTTAAAAAACTCTATGCCGGCTGCCTTGGCCTTTGCTATCTCGTCGGATTCCTGAACTACCGTCTCTTTGCGGATATTTGCGGCTACTTCGTGAACCACTTCAACAAAGGTTTTCTGAAGATCAGGTGGCAGGGTGTTGAACCAGGCCTTGTTAAAAAGCCATATAAAAAGGCCCTGTGCATAGTTGATTTGAGTAAAGTATTTGGCTACCTCGAACTTCTTTGTGATGTTGCAGACCATCGGCGTGTGATCCAGTCCGGTAATGACTCCCTGCTTCAGGGCCACAGGAACATCGGGCCATGGCATTACAACCGGGTTAAACCCCCACTCGTTGTAAATCATCTTATTGACCGCTGCCTCTGCGATCCTGAACTTCACTTTTCTTGCGTCTTCGATGTTCCTTACCGGCATGGTCGTAGCCCATCCGTAGTTTCCGTATCCTGTTATGTCAATGGCCATTATGCCCTGGTGATCCATGGCCATCAGAAAATGATCGAACAACTTTCCGCTGTTTATGAACTTGTCGAGCTTTTCAAACGAGTTAACCAGGAAGGGTAGATTTACTATACCGAACCTGGGCCCCAGGTTTGTGGATGCCACTGAGCTGCAGCTCATTCCCTGAATGGCGCCCATCTGGAGCTGGTTTAGAACCTCGACTTCTCCTCCCAGCATCGAGAACGGCTTGTAGTCCAGATATATCTGGCCGTTGGTCCTCTTCCAGAGTTCGTCGCGGATGGCAAAACCGGCATATACGCCTTTAAGTACGGGGTGAGATACGTTGGATACAATGCACCTGTATTTGGCGGTTGAAGGATCAAAAGCGGGTTTCCACTTGTCAAGAGAGGCCTGCGCCCAAGCAAAACCGGTTACCAGAACAATGGCCAAAAAGCACCCTGCAATACAAAACAATCCCTTTTTCATACCCATTACTCCTTTCCAGCACGTTAGTATTATGTTGACAACACACGCCTATGCCGTACGGCTTTACCCCTGCGGCCGAGCCGGAATCGGATAAATCCGGCGTTCGATTAACAGCAAGGAGGCCTAGCCGTCTTTTCTCCCATCCTATATGCCTCTCGATGTAATCTTTTCATCATGGCTCAGTCTGCTCTGGATTCCCTTTCCTATCTGGTAGTTCCTGCTGAAATCCGACCAGAACTCCTTATCCTTTTCTCTCCAACCCTTTCCGAATTTCTGGTCAAAAAAATCGCCCAATTTATCAAATAGCAGTTTCCATGTAGGCCTTCCCTGTGTCATAGCCTCAAGCAGCTCAGTCAGGATTGAGTCGAGTTCGGCCAGCTTCTCCTTCGGGAGATAAGAGAGCGCTCCTTTTCTTATGGAGGCCATAAGTGTCTGGGCATTTAGCGCGTGGGCCGTGAGCATCACAGTGGGGATGCCTTTCTCAACCGTCTTTTCAAGAAGGGTAAGCCCGTCAACACCCATTATGTCGAGTATAGCCAGGTCGTAACGGCGGGAATTGATAAGCTCAACAGCAGTTTTGAAGTCAAGGGCTTTATCAACATGGGAGTCCTCAAGGGCCTCTTCAATGGTATCCAGCACGTCCTTTTCATCGTCAACGGCCAGGATTTTTTTACCCTCGAGATAAGGATTCTTGCCAGACATTAAATGACCTCCTTCGCAGCCTTCAGGCAAGGCGCCTGTTCCGAAACCGCGCAGTGGATGCGAGGTTTATCCGTCAAAAATTCCTCCTTGCTGAAGGCCCAGTGGGTTTTGCTTGATGGCAATATAGAAGAAAGCCTTTAGACGTGTCAAGTTCAATCGGGCCGATACTCGACAAAAAAAATTGACACATCGTGGCTGACGGTGTAGGAATGAATGAATAGTCACTCATGATTGAGCAGGGATATGGCCAGAAACAGAAGTCAAGATAAATATCTGAGGATAATCCTCGCCGCTACCAAGGTTTTTGCCAGAAAAGGCTTTTTTCATTCACGCATATCGGACATAGCCAAAGAGGCCAAGGTAGCTGATGGAACCATATACATATATTTTGAAAACAAGGACGCTATTTTAATTGCCCTGTTTGAAGAGCAGATGAAATCCGTTATCGAAAATATGATTTCTCAGCTCGGCAGCCAGACCGATTGCCTCAAGAAACTGGAGATATTTGCCTTTACCCATCTGGAACTTATAGAGCAGAACCAGGATATGGCCGAGATCATTCAGGTTGAACTGAGACAGAGCGGAAAATTCATGAAGGAGTACAAAAACGAGGGCTTCGCTAAATATCTTGACATTATTGCCGAAATCGTAAGACAGGGCCAGTCGGAAGGTATATTCAGGAAAGATGTCATCCCGAATGTTTTTAAAAGGGCATTTTTCGGTGCCCTCGATGAAATGTCGAGGTTCTGGGTATTGTCAAGCCGAAGACAATATGATATTAGGACCGCAGCAAGACAGATAAGTGAATATTTTGTAAACGGTATAAGGGGTTAGGCAAGCCATACAACGGGCGTGCCGCCTTGCCGGCAGCGCAGACCCCGCCTTTGAGCGGGTGAAATCTTTAACCAGGACAAGGAGGACAGGGGGAGTGAAGATCATTGTATGCTTAAAACAGGTCCCGGACACAGAGACTCAGATCAAGATCGCCCCGGGCGGCGAGAAGATTGTTACAGACGACATCAAGTGGGTGATGAATCCTTACGATGAATTCGGAGTGGAAGAGGCATTGAGACTAAAGGAAAAGTTCGGCGGCGACGTTACGGTGATCGGTATGGGGCCCAAGAGGGTTACCGAATCCATCAGAACTGCGCTTGCAATGGGGGCGGACAAGGGAATTCTTATCTCTGATGCTGCCCTCGAGGGAAGTGACTCTTTGGGAACGGCCAAGGCTTTGGCAGCCGTCATAAAGGGGCTCCAGTTCGACATTATCTTTACCGGACAGAGAGGAATTGATGAAGACCAGGGACTGACAGGCGCGTGCATTGCAGATCTACTTGGGATTCCTCAGGTATCTCTTGCAGTCAAATTGGAGGTTGCAGCCGACGGCAAGTCCGTCAAGGTCAATCGTCCCGTGGAAGGGCAGACTCTGGTAGTGGAGGCTCAGCTCCCGGTTTTGATCACAACTCAAAAGGGCCTCAATGAGCCGAGATACGCGAGCCTCCCGGGTATTATGAAGGCAAAGAAGAAACCCCTTGAAGAAAAGGCGCTGAAGGACCTGGGACTGGATCCTGCGGAAGTAGGCCTCGGTGGGCGAAAACTGAAGATCATTAAGATAACGCCTCCGCCGGCAAGGGCGGAAGGAAAAATCGTTCAGGGCGAAACACCGCAGGATAAGGCTACTGAATTGGCGAGGCTCCTCCATGAAGAGGCAAAGCTGATATAGGTCCGGTAAATGGATCACCTATCCGGAAACTAGATTGAGGAGATATAATATGGCACAGGGAGTTTGGGCAGTTACAGAGCAAAGAGATGGAGCTTTCAGAAAAATTTCCTATGAATTAGTGAGCGAAGGAAGAAGGCTGGCAGATAAGCTTGGACAGAAACTAACGGCAGTGGTGATAGGCGCTTCCATGAAGGAAAAGGCCAAAGAGCTTTCCCAGTACGGGGCAGACAGGATTATAGTGGCGGACGATCCGAGACTTGGCCAATACACCACTGATGCCTATGTTGAGATCATGGGCCAGTTGGTCAAGGCAGAGGAACCTTCGGTTCTTTTGATGGGAGCATCTGTTCAGGGGAAGGATTTTTCCGCTCGTCTGGCAGGCAGGCTTGGCGTGGGCATGGCCCAGGACTGCACGGCGTTTGATATAGAAAACGGAGGTCTTATAGCCACAAGACCTGTTTATGCGGGCAAGGCCTACACAACGGTTGGTTTTGAAAATAGTTTTCCCCAAATGGCTACGGCAAGGCCCAATGTCATGAGCGTCCTTGCACCGGATGCGGGAAGGTCGGCGGAGCTGGTGGATGCCCAGTTTACACTCGATGACGCAGCGCTTAAGACAAAGGTTGCAGAGGCGATCAAGGATGCCTCAGGAAAGGTTGACCTTACAGAGGCCGACAAGATAATTTCAGGTGGTAGAGGCATGAAGGGACCTGAGAATTTCAAGATACTGGAGGACTTAGCGGATGTTATCGGGGCTAGCGTGGGCGCGTCCCGCTCCGCAGTGGATGCGGGCTGGAGGCCTCACAGGGATCAGGTCGGCCAGACAGGCAAGGTTGTCTCACCGAACCTCTATGTTGCCTGCGGCATATCAGGGGCCATTCAGCATCTTGCCGGCATGAGCACGTCAAAGGTGATCGTAGCCGTCAACAAGGATGCGGAGGCGCCAATATTCCAAAAGGCTGACTATGGGGTCGTAGGCGATCTTTTTGATGTTGTCCCGGCACTTACAGAGGCGGTAAAGAAGTATATGTAAGGGATTTTACGCAAGGGGAGGGCTATTTACAGCTCAGAAATAAAAGGCCCTCCCTAAACTATTTTCATTGACAAAATCACCGAAAAATCTAGAGTAGTATTCATCCGTAAATGAGATAGTTTTGTCGAGTTCAAGGCGGACGATAATTTTAACCACAGGAATACATTGAGGTATTTCGAGGATTAGAATTTGAGCCCAACGCCGAAATAGCTGGAAATGGCCATTTACGAATGGACACTTGAGTAAGAACACATTGAGGGCGGTGTAGCTCAGATGGTTAGAGCATACGGCTCATATCCGTAGAGTCACTGGTTCGAGTCCAGTCACCGCCACCAAAAAATTCTCCATCTAGCTACTTTATCATCCATTAAGATAATCCTTTTAATAAGATAAATCATTCATTCAATTCCCTGCTGTTACCGCAAATGCTGTTGACATACCGTAGAAATGACGGTATTTCTGACGGTATTTTAAGGTTTCGAAAAGGAGATACCGTCATGCCTCTTACAAAAACCTCATTAAATAACGCTGAAACCCGTATCAAGCCATATAAACTATCTGATTTTAATGGGTTGTATGTCTTAGTGAATAAAAGCGGGAAGTATTTCCGTTTTGATTACCGGCTTCCAAACGGCAAGCGTAAGACCCTTTCTCTTGGAGTTTACCCCAAGGTGAGTATTGAAAAGGCACGAGAGAAATGCAATCAAGCGCGTAAACTGCTCAAGGAAGGAATTGACCCCTCCGAACACAAAAAACAGATGCAGGAAGCCAAGGAAGGACTTGAAGGTGATTGCTTCGAGATGGTAGCCAGGGAGTGGTATTCCCGGCAAAGCCATATCTGGGCGGAATCTCATTTAAGAATTGTCATTACACGCCTGGAACAAAACATCTTCCCGTGGCTTGGACAAAAATCCATCAAAAGTATAACTGCCCCGGACCTGCTGAAAGTATTACGGCGCATCGAAGAGCGGGGCTCCTTCGAAGTGGCTCACCGGATCAAACAGGTCTGCGGGGCAATATTCCGGTATGGAATTGCTACAGGTAAATGCGACAGGGACCCGGCAGCAGACCTCAAAGGTGCGCTGACACCCGTAAAACCAAAGCACATGGCTGCAATAACGAAGCCTGCGGAAGTAGCGGGATTGTTGCGGGCAATTGACAGCTATCATGGGCACTTCGTCGTCAAATGCGCCCTGCGGCTTGCCCCACTTTTGTTTGTCAGGCCCGGAGAACTACGCCATGCAGAATGGTCAGAGATAGACTTCGAACATAACCAATGGCGAATCCCTGCTCAAAAGATGAAGATGAGAGAAGAGCACATTGTTCCCCTGGTGCGGCAGTCCATGGAGATACTGAAAGAGCTTTATCCCATGACGGGCAGAAACAAATATGTGTTTTCTGGACTTCGCGGCAACGACCGGGCAATGAGCGAAAACGCGGTATTAGCGGCCCTCCGGCGTATGGGATATGCCAAAGAAGAGATGACAGGACATGGATTCAGGGCAATGGCTTCCACCATTCTGCATGAACAAGGTTGGCCTTCCGAAATTATTGAGCGCCAACTGGCACATGCCGAACGTAATAAGGTTCGAGCTGCATACAACCATGCCGAGCACCTGGATAAACGCAGAGAAATGATGGAAGCCTGGGCTGATTATCTCGACAAACTGCGTGATGGAGAACCTCCTGGCCCTCCCACGGCTCAAGTCGGAAATTAGTTTGTTTCGATCCTACGTTTCTGCATCCATTCTATAGCATCAGCGATGGAGTATCTAATGCTTCGTTCGAGTTTGCAGAAGGGAGGCCCTTTCTTCATTGACCTGTAACCCTACAACGATATTTATCCAGATACTTGAATAAGTTTCTTCTTCTTATGCGACGAATACGCACGGTAGTTTTTCAATTGTATCAATCTTACCAAGTTCATAGAAGAGT
>Ga0210016_1000678_pt1 | contig 30542 bp, 27 predicted proteins | sample CryGeyCG2014_300_FD_185454 | JGI IMG/M metagenome (GOLD analysis project Ga0210016, IMG submission 185454) | Groundwater microbial communities from aquifer - Crystal Geyser CG02_land_8/20/14_3.00 (SPAdes) (version 2) | ecosystem: Environmental > Aquatic > Deep subsurface > Groundwater | place...
GATCACTTTGTTCTTGTAAAAGTTGTGGTTCCTACCCATCTCTCCCGTGAGCAAAGAAAAATTTTAGAGCAATTTTCCGGACTTATTTTAACAGGAGATGGCTTTATTTTAACTTCCGGCGATTTTTCTGAAGATGCTAATTTGTATTTTTTAACGAAAGAAAAAGAACTGCCATTAGAACTTGTTAAAAAAAACAAAGAACTTAATTTAGCAATTTTGAAAGCCGAAGATTCCAATTTTCCGACCGTTCCTTTCGGCGAGTTTGAAAAATTAAGGCTGGGGGAAAGAGTCTTTTTGGTCGGAGCAAAAATTGATACCTCAGCGAAGGTTGGCGTCAATCAAACTTTTCAAAATTTTGTCAATCAAGGCATTTTGAAATCAATTAGCGAGGAGGCATTAACTTTAAATTTTTTGGAAGAAAAACATGCCTCCGGTTCCCCGCTTTTTAACATTAAGGGAGAAATGCTCGGGATAAATTTAGTGGACAAAAACGGAGAAATAAAAGTTGTACCGATAAATAAGATAAGGGAATTCATAAAATAAGAATAAATTTTCAATTAGAAATTTATTATGATTAAAGATGTAAAAATAAAACAATTAAAAATCAATGCCGATGATAGGGGATTTTTAACGGAACTTCTGAAAGAAGGTGAGGAGATTTTTAAAGAAATCAAGCAGTCAAATTATACCGAGAGTTATCCCGGGATAATTAAGGCATTTCACTGGCATAAAAAACAGTGGGATGTTTGGTTTGCGGTAAAAGGAATGGCCCAAGTTGTTTTGTATGATTTACGGAAGGACTCACCGACATATAAGGAAACCAATGTTTTTTATCTGGGAGAAGATAATCGTCTGGTTCTTTTAATTCCGCCGGGTGTGGCTCACGGGTATCGGGTTTTGGGAAATAAAAACCTGGGATTGATTTATTTTTCCACTGAAGTTTATAACTCAAAAAATCCCGACGAGCAAAGAATATCGTTTGACGACCCGAAAATTGGTTTTGATTGGGAAACCAAAAATCGCTAATTTATGCGAATGTAGGCGCTAATCTGTGCGAATAATATTTGCGAAAATTCGCACTCTAATTAGCACAAATTCGTGAGGAAATGAAACTTTTAGTAACTGGCGGACTGGGCTTTATCGGCTCAAACTTCATCCGCTTGATTTTAAAAAAATATCCGGATTATAAGGTTGTTAATCTTGATATTCAAAATTACGCCGGTAATCCAAATAATTTGAAAGATGTGGAAGATAACCCTCAATACGGTTTCATAAAGGGGGATATTTGCGATGAAAAATTAGTTGAGGATATTTTTTCCACTGAAAAACCCGACGCGCTTGTTCATTTTGCGGCGGCTAGTCATGTAGACCGTTCAATTTTGGGCCCCCAAGAATTTGTCAGAACCAATGTTCTGGGAACCCAGGTTCTTTTAGACGCTGCCAGACATCATAAAATTGGAAGATTTGTTCATATCGGGACAGATGAGGAATATGGCTCTATTCAGCAAGGTTCTTTTAGAGAAACCGACCCCCTCAATCCTTCAAGTCCTTATTCCAGCAGCAAGGCTGCTGCCAGTCTTTTGGCCCTTTCTTATTTTAACACCTTTCATCTTCCGGTAATTGTTACCCGTTCTTCAAATAATTTTGGTTGTAACCAATATCCGGAAAAAGTTATCCCTCTTTTTATTACTAATTTAATTGAGGGCAAAAAAGTTCCTCTTTATGGCGATGGTTTTAATGTTCGCGATTGGCTTTATGTTTTGGATAATTGTAAAGCCATTGATGAGGTTTTGCATAAAGGCAAAGAGGGCGAGATTTATAATGTTGGCGGAGACAACGAATTTTCAAATATTGAACTGACAAAACTTTTGCTGAAATTTTTAGAAAAGGACGCAAGCTATATTGAATATGTTAAAGACCGGCCGGGACACGACAGACGATATTCTTTAGACTGTTCAAAAATCAAAGAAAAGCTTAACTGGCAGCCGAAGTTCGAATTTAATTATGGAATTTATCTGACCGCCGACTGGTATCGGAAAAATGAGTGGTGGTGGAAACCATTGAAATCAGGGGAGTACCTAGAGTATTACAAGAAGCAGTATTAAGAGAGATAAAAAGTGAAAGCGGGGTTTAAATACAATAAGGGCGGCATAAATGCCGCTTTTTTCTAATCCCAAAGCGGAATTAGGCGCTTTTGACCTTGATATTTTGTAAAATCCCCAGGGCCAGAAACATAGCGATTAAACTTGAGCCGCCGTAGCTTAAAAAGGGCAGGGGTACGCCAATTATGGGAAGAAGGTGAATATTCATTCCAATATTTATAAAAAGTTGAGAAAAAATCATTATGCCGAGAGATACGGCAACTAAAGATAAAAAATTATTTGGGGCGCCGGCGGCAATTTTGAAAATTCGCCAGAAAATTAAAAAATAAAGCGAAAAAATAAAAAGTATTCCCAAAAAACCAAATTCTTCGCCAAGGCTGGCAAAAATAAAATCAGTTTGAGCTTCGGGCAAAAAACCATATTGGGTTTGGGTCGCTTTTTCAATTCCTTTTCCCAAAATTCCTCCCGAACCTACGGCAATAAGCGCCTGGTTTATTTGATAACTTTGGCCCTGAGGATTAATTCGGGGATTTAAAAAACTCAAAATTCTTTCTTTCTGATAATCTTTAAGAAAAAACCCCCAGAAAATTAAAAGCAAAATCAGTCCTAAAATAAAAATTCCAGCCAGATGTTTTAATTTGACCTCGGCAACCAAAATAATTCCCAGCCACCCAAGCCACAAAATTATAATTGAACCAAGGTCTGGCTGGAAAAAAACCAAAATTGACGGCAGGAGAACATAAATTCCAGAAATAAAAAGATGGCGGATTCTATACATTTCAATGTGGCGAAACGTAAAATATTTTGCCAGAAGCAAAGCTAAAATAACTTTGGTAAATTCAATTGGTTGTAAAGTTATTCCAAAAAGTTTAAACCAGCCGGTTGTGCCCCTTATTTTTGCGCCGAAAACAAAAAGGAGCCCGAGAGAAATTAAACATAAAATATAAAGAGAAAAAATTAGAAATGAATTTCGCTTTAAGGCTTTCAGGTCAAACCAATAAGCGATAACGAGCATCAAAAAAAACCCCAGAATTAAAAATATAACCTGTTTTTTAAACAAAACAAAAGAGCTCCCTGATTGAGAAACATAATACATAGAAACAAGCCCTACCACAACAAGTAGCAGGGCGGATATGGCAAGTATCCAATCGAGCTTTTTTAAATCACGTAACATTGATTTATTTTTTGAGAAAATTCAAAAATCAAAATGTAAAATGCAAAATAACAATGTAAAATTCAAAATTAATAAATTTTTAAAAACATTATCCTATTTTTGTTCTTTGTTCTTTGATATTTAATTTTAGCGCTGAGCGAAAGCGAGGCGCGTTTAGTAGTATTGCTGAAACCTTTCTTCGGTTCCGTGTCTTTTTATAAAGTTTTCATCCAGGAATAAATTTGTATAAGCTTCCATATTGGAGTTTCCAACCTTTTTGAAAGGTTTTTTCCAGGAAACCTCAAAATATCTTTTATCTCTGGACCTGACGGTTTTTTGTTCGGTTTTGGCAAAATTTATAAGAGCATTTTTATCATCATATAAAACAACGACAATTTCCACTTTCTCATAATCATAATTTGAGGTGTTTTCAACCACCCCGGATGCTTTGGAAAAGTAAGTCGGGTCCTGAGAAAGTTCGTTGTATTTCTTTTCATAAATTTCCAAACCAACATTTTTAAAACCAAATAATTTTTCCCAATTGACATTTTTTATTGAAAAAGTAACTTTAGCGGGGAAGATTGAAAGATTAACCGGGGATTCTATAATATATTTTGTTTGGGACGGAAAAATATATGTTGAACCTTCAACTTTCTTTAATTGATTATTATCCTGACCGAATATCTCAAACTGGTAAAATACTTGAGGGGAGCCATATTCTTGATTTGGATTTTCAATTTGGGCCAGGAGGTCAAAAGAGCCGGTTTCGGCCTGAATCGCTTTTATTTTAAGAACTTTTAATTTTTCCAGAATTGGGGGACAGGGTTTGCAGGGGCCTCCGCAGTCTATTTTTTCTTCGCCTTGATTTTGAATTCCGTCAAAACAGGTTGGACCCGGAGCAAATAAAATAGAAAAGCCAAAAGCTACTCCTCCCCAGAAAAGGAAGAAACAAACAGCTACAATAATTTGTTTGTTTCGACGTTGTTTCGGAGTAAGCATAATACTACATTAAAGATAGCGCGTAATAATTTTCGCGTGGGTTTTACGTAGGCGGCTTCGCCGAACTTTATATTACCACAAACCTTTGCAGCCGCCTTGTTCCGCGCCCCGGTACTACAAATTCCTTCGGAATTTGAGTACGGGGCAAGCCCCGATAGTAAGAACTGCTTGCAAATTAAACTTTGGGTGGGAAAATTCGAGATAGTTGTTCTTAAGAAGTTCTTGGGCGTAGTCCCGTAGTGAACCCCGTTAGAAATGCGATTTCTAACGGGGTTCTACTACGGGGCAAGCAAACCCATAAAAGTTTGTTCTGCGATTATTCTCGCCCCGTAGTCAAATCCGTCAGGATTTGTACTATCGGGGTCGGTTTCGCGTTGAAACGCTGCAATTATTTATTACGCATCAGGTTTATTATAGCAAAGTAAAATAGTTCTTACTATGATTCTTTCTATAGTAAGAACTATTTTCTATCAAAGTCGGGAGGGGGGTGTCGGGAGGGGTGTCAAGATTTTTTGTTGTGATAAGCTATCGGGAAGCTCAAAAGGAAAGGGCAGCCATTGCTTCGCAATGGAATTTCTAAATTCTAATTTTTAAACTTCTTAGATTTTCCTGCAGGGTTTGGGATTTAGGACCTGCCCCGTAGGGTCGTAAAGCCTCTCCTTCGGGGTTTTGGATTTAGGATTTCCGCTGCAAGGCAGCGGTCATTCTATCCCTAGGGTTTTATTTTGGGGATTTTTTATTCGCTATAACATAAAAATTGGACCTTAGAAAATTCAAAATTCCGTAAAGGTGTTGACCCCGCCCAATTTTTGCGGCCATATGCAGAGGCAACCCGCTTCGCCCAATAAGGGATGCTCCTATTCGGAGTGCGCAGGTTGCAAAAAATTTATTATGGTCCCAGAATAATCCCATCGAAGTTAACCTTTGATGGCAAAAATTAAGCGGGATCAAGCATTTCTTACTAAATTTTCTACGCAACTTTTTGCTTGAAAATTTAGAGAAATGCTTGACAAATTTTGTGGGTATGCTATAATAGAGTTGTGGACGGTGATGGAGAGCTTTTTAACAACTACGAATACTCCTTACTCTGCTTAATGACTTGGGGTTACCTGAAAGATTCTTTAAAAATATAAAGAAAGGAATTTTTCAGGTAACCCCTGCCGGAGCGCGACTCGACTTTAAAAATAAAAGAGTCGCGCGCTGACCTCCGTGCATCGGTCCGGGGGAACTGATTGTACGGATTTAAACTTTTCCCCCAGCCCGACGCAGGGTGAGGGCAAAAAGATTATGCCGCGGCCGCCCAGGCAGACCCTTGAGGGTCTCCCGGTTGCCCAGGTTTTTTATGGGCTTGCGGGAATGTGGATTAAATAACATCCTCATGGGCTCGCGGCAGCGAACAACGAGGAGACAATTGATAAAACAAAATGATTTTGTCTCCTCTTTTCCTCTCTGCGCTTTACTTATTAGTAGAGTTTAGAGAGGAGGGAAAGCGGCTCCTTAACTTACGTCTTGTCGGGGCCAGTCGGCTCTACCCAAAGGGATTATTCCCGAGGGAATGTCGCTGAAACAGCAGGAAACGAAGTTGAGATGACTGTCCTCCTATACCCATTTTCGGCCAGCAGAGAATGCGGTGAATATTTTTAATTAGCCCGCTGGATTAATCGGTTGACCGGGACAACTGGAGACGGGCACATTTATTAGCGGAGACCCGGCTCCGCATTCTCAATTCGCACCTTTCAAGACCCGGAGAACTAAACGAACATTTAATAGGGTCATTGTTTGATGCAGAAAAAAATCGCTTTAAGCCGTAGTTCTCCCTGCATCAACCTTCCTCTCTGAATCTTTCTTTGAAGGATTTGGAGAGGAAGGAGAACTTTTTAGCTATTAGTAATGTTCGCTTTCAAGCAACATTATTAATTATTAGCACGCTCCCTCCAACTGCCATAGCCTGGTTTCCTAAAAGCTGACTTTCCATTGTTGGATTCCCATGCGGGGTGAAAATAAAGTATTGTAAACTTCCAGCTAAAAAGGCGGTTGGCCCAGGAACGAGGGTACCGCAAAGGAGGTAAGCCATGGGAGCACCAGGTTATGCCTACATCTGCGCGAGGAGGGGGCACCTCTATCACTGGATAGAGGAGCACCTCTGGTGGGGCAGCCCGGAAATTGACGAAGACGGAAACCTCGTTGATATCCCAAACGAACCTCTTCGGGAGGAAGCCCGAAGAGCTCGGGAAGACGGCTGTCCTTGCGGGGAGAAAAAGGTCTTTGAGTTCTGCCATTACGGCAGGCTCAACGACTGCATCTGCCTTGAAAAAGAGGTAGGGGATAAGGGCATCTTGCAAACAGGGGAGGAAATTCTCCGAGTGCGCATTCCTGAGGCGCTTGACGCGTCGGGAAACCCGATTGAGGCCTATCGGGACGTCAAGTATGGCGTCTATGATTTCTCACGGGTTGATTCCGAAATCCTCCGGAACTGCCGCTACCCGCGCCAGTAGGCTCGGCAGCAAAAGGGAGGAAAGCAAACCCAGTAAGACAACTTCGACAGGATTTTCTTTCAGAAAATCCCATTTTCGCGAAGTAAGTCAAAAGTTGCTCTACTGGGCAAAGCTTTCCTCCTTTTACATTTACAAACCTCTTACAATTTAACAATTTAACAATTTTACCCCGTTAGAAGTCTTGGGCAGAAAAAATTTTTCCAAAATTTTTTCTGTTATCAATAATGATGGCCGACTTTAAACTTTATATCTTATCCATTAATCTTATTTGGTTAAGATATGCGCCAGACTTCTAACGGAGTTTAACAATTATCGTCCTTTCTCTTGGCCGACCATCAAAGTCAATTAGGATAATCTGCTGCCAGGTTCCAAGCATTAAATCGCCATTCTCAACTGGCACGGTTAAAAATGGCTTTATCAATGCCGAGCGAATATGAGAAAAACCATTGCCCTCTCCCCAGGTTTTATCGTGGCGATATTTTTTATCCGAAGGCGCTAACTTTTCCAAAAATTCTTTAAAGTCTTCAACTAAATTTGGCTCATATTCAAGGGTGGTTAAACCGGCAGTTGAACCCGGACAGGAAATCAAACAAAGTCCGTCTTTTGCGCCGGCTTTTTTTACAATTCCAGCTACTTCTCCGGTAATATCAATAACATCATTATTCCCTTTTGTGCTGATTTTAAATTTCATACGATTTCATTTTACATCCTTAACACAGCAAAGACAATGTTTAAATATTCTTTACTAAAATAAAGTTGATGCGCAATAAAAGGATTGATAACATATTTTGTGCGATCGCACAAAATATGTTATCATTTGAATTCAGATTTTGCTGAATTTTCCAGAAAGGTCCTTAAAATACCCGAATTTCAAGGATTGCTCAAAAATAATCCCGCGATAGAAGTCCGAAATGAAGGTTGTATAAAGCATCGAAAATTGAAGCCCCCGACGGCCAAAATTGTTAAATAATTCATCCTTAGCTTTTTTGGTTGAAAAAGAAAATTTTAAAAGAAAATTTTTACAAATGGATGCGATTGCATCCATTTGTAAAAAAATAAATTTAAGTAGATTTAAGTAGATTTTATTGTAATTGTCATATACTTCAATTATCACACGACCACTCTATCGCCCAAGAAGCCCCAAACCTAAATGGGCGAGCCCATCGGGCTTTAGCCCTAATTTTGGGGCTCCCTTTGTGTTAGAAACGGGTTTCGTTTTGGGCTCCTTTTGTATTGTAAGAGTGTTGAACAATTACTTTTCTAAGCGATTATAGCAATTAGAAGACGATTACAGCGATGAAAATAAGTAGAAAAATATCGCTGTAATCTTAAATAATCGTTGTAATCATAATTATTCAACAGTCTCATTATACAAGATTGAGTGTTGATTTATTTTTGCAATATATTATAATAAAATAAGCTGTTTTGAAATCTTATGCGGGAGTAAAACGTGGCAGAACCCCTAAACCCGGAAGAGCTTATCAAAAAAGTCGTTGAAGGAATCGGAAAGAAATATAATTTAAGCGAAGAAGAAGTAAAACTACTGGAGCGTATTTCCCCTGTTTTTTTAAAAGCATTCGTTGATATTGCGGAGCAGAAAATTAGAAAATCGAATGAACAAAAAGAAATTGAGCAAGAGAAAGCTCATTTCCGAAAACCCCTTTCTTATCTAGATGAACCCGGTGAGATAAAAGAAGGAATAAGATTTTACCCATTTTTAGCGAAGGTGAGAGAGTTAGAGGAAAAGATTATTGGAATTAAGCCCGGAGAATGTGAGATAAGGGAATATTATTCGGGTAAAAAATGTCTTTTTGATGCTCTTGTAGCCACCAATGAAGAATTAGAAATGTGGCTTTTGTTTGTAAGGGTTAAGAAGGAAATCAGGGCTAATTTCTCGTTAAAGAAAAGCTTGTTGGCCATACCGTTGCTGCCCCTAATTTTTCCTTTAATGATTATTCTTTCTCTCCGGCAGCGGATTTTGTTGACAGAATTATCTAAAATGATTCTCGGTCAGCACGATTCGCTAAGACAAACTTCATTTTCTTCAGGAGAGATTAGGGTGGTTATTCCCAATATCCAAAAAATTGCTGAAGATACGGATTGCCGGGTAGAAGATTTGGAAAGATTTGTTATTATCCATGAAGAAGTTCATAACTTACAAGCATCTAATTTTTCTCTCCGGCAAAAAAGAAAAGAATTGGCGGCAAGGTTTTTAAAAGATATTGTTTCCATGATTTCGACGGGAAAAAATACGGGAAGAATTAATCATACCAAGGACGAATTAGAAGCGCTGATGACTGCAATTGAGGGACATGCCGAGTTCTTTTCCAAAAAGATAGCCGAAGTTCTTTTACCGGATTTTAAGTTTAGAAGAAGAACCTTTGGTTTGTTAAGAAACATAAAAAATAGAATTTTGGGATTAAGCCAAAAGCGATACTCGGATGGCGCTAAGTTTATCGAATATCTTTATTTACGGGGAGGAAGTTCTTTAGCAAATCTTCCTTTAAAGATAAATCCCATTTCTCTTGAAGAGATAAAAAATCCAGAAGAATATTTGAAAAGGATTAGTCCAAAAGCAGGTTGACCACCTGCTTTTTTGTAAGCTTGAAAACGAATCTGATTTTGTACAACTAAGGTATTGACATTTGTTTTTGGGGTATTAAAATAGAAATTGAAGCCCCGTGGGGCGTTTTTTAAACACAAATTAAACACGAATTAAAAACGAACTTGACACCAATAACACGAATTAAACCCGTGTTATCTGGGGTAAAGTTTGTAATAAACCCCGCATCGCTTCTGGCAGGCATTTAGAATACAAAAAGTAAAAAGCCGCGAGGCTCGCTTCGCCTTGATTAAACTTGTATTTTGGAAAAAGTTGGCTAGAAGTGGCGCGGGGTAAATCCGTGTTAAATCCGTGGAAAAGATTTTCACAAAACTTATAATTTTTTTTAAGGAAGTTAAAGTTGAGCTGAAAAAAGTTAATTGGCCAACGAGGCAGGAGACAATCAAATATTCTTTGATGGTTGTCGGCGCGTCCGCGGTTATAGCTTTCTTTTTGGGGGGATTGGATTTTTTATTTACCATAATTATTAATAGGTTTATTTTTTAAAGGACTTTGTTAGCGACCCCATTAGATAATTATCTAACGTGGTGCGCAATTTTCTAACAGCTCAGCTGTATTCTCTCGCCTTGTTCGAGATTTGCTTCGCTGAGAAAATTGGCATGCCCAGACAAGAAATACAACAAGGAAGAAATTGGTACGCCATCCACACTTATTCCGGTTATGAAGACGCTGTTTCCAGAAATCTAAAACAACGGATTGAGTCTTTGGGTATGGAAAATAAAATTTTTAATGTTATTGTTCCAAAAGAGAAAAAAATTAAAATAAAAAGAGGGAAAAAAGAGATAAGAGAGGAGAAAATTTTTCCGGGCTATGTTCTGGTTGAAATGATTGTTACCGATGATTCCTGGTATGTGGTTAGAAATACCCCCAGAGTCACGGGTTTTATTGGAGCCGGAACCACTCCTGTTCCCTTGTCCAAAGAAGAGATTGAAAATCTTCAGAAAAGAATGAGAATTGAAGAACCAGAGTATAAAATTGATGTTGAGGTTGGCGAGCCGGTGAAAATCACCGACGGGCCATTTAAAGATTTTGAAGGAAAAGTTTCCGAGATTGACAGCGAAAAAGGCAAGGTAAAGGTATTGGTGAGTATATTTGGGAGAGAGACGCCGGTGGAATTGGACTTTTTACAAATCAAAAAACTATAAAAGCATACACAAATATGTTTGCGAATATATGCGAATAATTTGCGAAAAATTAATTGGAACCCTCGCATATTATTCGCAAACATTCGCATATTTATTAGTGTGTTTTCATGCCAAAGAAAATTAAAACACTTATTAAGTTGCAAATACCTGCCGGCCAGGCAACACCGGCTCCTCCGGTCGGTCCGGCCCTGGGTCAGCACGGTTTAAACATCGGAGAGTTTTGCGCTAAATTTAACGATGCCACAAAAGAACAGCAGGGGAATATTATTCCGGTTGAACTCACGGTTTATGAAGACAGGACTTACGAATTTAAATTAAAAACTCCGCCGGCTTCCGATCTTCTGAAAAAAGCGGCCGGAATTGAAAAGGGGTCGGGTGAGCCGCATAAAAAGAAGCTCGGTAAAGTAACTAAAGAACAAATAAGAGAAATTGCCAAAAGGAAAATGGAAGACCTGAATGCTGATTCTCTTGAAGCGGCGGAAAAGATAATAGAAGGAACGGCAAGGTCAATGGGCATCACAATTGAATGAGAAATTCGAAATTCTAAATCCGAAATCCGAAACAAATCCCAAATTTCAAATGACAAACAATTTGGAATTTGGGAAATTAGAATTTAGATATTGTTTAGGATTTAGAAATTAGGATTTAAGATTTTACAAAATTTTCTAAAGAAAATTTTACTTATGCGTCCTTCAAAAATTAAATACTATCTAAACGTTGCCAGAGAGGTTGCTTTACGTTCAGCCTGTTTTCGGTTTAAAGCAGGAGCAATAATCGTTAGGGATGACCAAATTATTTCCACCGGCTATATAGGCGCTCCCCGAAAAACAAAAGATTGTTTTGAACATAAATTTTGTTTGAGAGACAAAATGAAAATTCCCCACGGTCAGAGATATGAACTTTGCCGCTCGGTGCACTGTGAGCAAAATGCCATTATTAATGCCGCCAGAGCCGGTGTTTCGCTTTTGGGCGGAGATATGTTTATTTACGGAGAAAGACCTGCTGGCGAAAAAGTTGATGCTTTTCCGTGTTTTTGGTGCAAAAAGACCATTATTAACGCCGGACTTAACAGAGTAATTTGTTCCACAAAAGCCGATGGAGTGAAGATATTTAAAGTAGCAAACTGGATAAGGGATTGGCAGAAAGGAGATATTCTTGATGATAGATACCAATACGGGAAAAATTAAAAACATTAAATGTTTTTATTTGCCGATTTTCTTTTATGCAAAAAAATTCTTATTGAGGAAAACCCAGCACCAGTCCCGCCACGGCGGGACGGTGCCGGACTAGTCCCGCACCCCAAATAAAATGGAGAATCAAGCCAAAAAGAAAAATTGGTTTGTCGCTGTAAATGGTAAATCAATCTTACCCCGTCTAGGTGGCGCGGGGTTTATCGTCTTTGAGGGGTTGGATGGTTCGGGTCAGTCAACCCAGGCAGCAAAATTGGTTGAATATTTAAACAGACCCTCTAAAAAATTTAAACTTGGTCGTCCCGAAGCCCATTTGACAAAGGAGCCGACAAATAATTTAATCGGCGGACTTATCCGAGGGCAACTGACCCGTAATTGGAAAACCGGCCCGGAATGCCTGCAGCTTCTTTTTGCTGCTGACAGAGCCCACCATTTGGAAAAGGAAATTATGCCCCTGCTTGAAAGGGAAGTCATTGTTGTTTCTGACCGATATTTCTTTTCAACCATTGCTTACGGCTCTTTGGAAATTTCCGATTGGCAGTGGCTGAAAGACATAAACAGACATTTCCCTTTGCCGGACCTCTCTATTTTTCTTAAAGCTTCACCAAAAATTTGTTTGGAAAGAATCAAGCAAAACAGGTTTGAAATGGAATTATTTGAAAAAGAAGAAGCCTTAGCCAAAATTTGGCAGGGCTATGAAAGACTTGCCAAAGAATTTGAAAATGTTCATATTATAGACGGCGAAAGAACAATTGAGGAAATCTTTGACGAAATCAAAAAAATAGTTTATGCTAAATTTAACTTAGGCAAATAAAGTTCTTTGAGAGGTGAGAAATATGGCGGAAAAAAAATTAAATGTGATACTCTTGAGGCACACCAATAACTCCGAAGAGTTAGTGGCGCTGGCGGCTAAACTTTGTTATAGTCCGGCGACTATTGAGGATTTAAAGAAAAAAATTGAAAGCCAGGATCAGGTAAAATTTATTGAAAAGCTTGCTGAGATGGGTCATCACAGTCCCTTAGAGCATGCTTATTTTACTTTTGGGGTTGAAGGAATTTCCAGGGCCTGCAGTCATCAATTGGTCAGGCACAGGATTGCTTCTTATTCCCAGCAGAGTCAGAGATATGTTGACGAGCATAGCGGAAAGCACGGCGGAGTTTTTGATTATATTATTCCGCCAAGCATTGTTAAGTGCGGGCTAAAAGAAAAATTTGAAAAACTGATGGAAGATATTCAGGATAATTACGATGAATTTTATTTGGCGATAAAGAAGGTGAAAGTTGAAGGAGAAAAAACCGCGGCCGAAGATGCTCGTTATGTTTTACCAAACGCCGCCGAAACGAAAATTATTATTACCATGAATGCCAGGGAATTAATTGACAGTTTTTTTAAACTTCGAACTTGCCAGCGAGCCCAATGGGAAATTAGGGCGATGGCGACCGAAATGTTAAAATTGGCCTTCGGGGTAGCCCCGAACCTTTTTAAAAATGCCGGGCCATCCTGTTTACAGGGGCCCTGTCCAGAAAAAAAGATGTGTTGCGGTAAGCTCAAAGAAGTAAGAGCCGAATTTAAAAAGTTAAAGAAAGAAGTTCTTGCCAGCAAAAAATAATTTTAAATAAATCATTCAAAATAAAATCCCCGCAGTTAAATTACGGGGATTTTTTGTAAAGTTTAAAGCGCCAGAAGCTTTATTTGCTAATTTTGAAAAATTTTGTTAATTTTAGAATATATGGAAATTACAAGAATTATTGACTACACTAATTTAAAACCCGAGGCAACAGAAACCGACATTAAGAAACTTTGCCAGGAGGCAAAGGAATATGGTTTTCGGGCGGTATGTGTCAACCCAATTTGGGTGCCATTTTGCGTTGATAAGCTTAAGGGGACCAGCACAAAAATTGCTTCCGTAATTGATTTTCCTTTGGGCGCCGGCGGAACCCAAAACAGATTAAATCAGGTAAAAATCGCCAAAGAAACAGGGGCAAGCGAAATTGATATTGTGATGCCGTCTGGCCTTTTCAAATCAGGCAATTATCAAGCAGTTTTAGACGATTTGAAGGCTATTGTTGGAGTTGGTTTGCCGATCAAGGTGATTATTGAAACAGGTTTGCTGACTGACGAAGAAATAAAAAAAGCGTCAGGGATCGTAAAGGAATCCGGCGCTTTTTGCGTAAAAACATCAACCGGTTTTATGGCCAATATAGATATTGATACAAAAGTTGGGCATGTTAGATTAATGCGTGAAGCCGTTGGGCCCGATTTTCAAATTAAAGCTGCTGGGGGAATTAAAACACTAAAAGATATTAAAAGATTGTTGGAGGCCGGAGCAAATATCATCGGGACAAGCGCTGGGGTGGAAATAATGAAAGAGATGAGAAATTCATAGAAACCCCGAACTAATTCTTCACGGAGTTTATCCCGCACCGAATTTATTCTGGTGCGGGGTTCAGAATGGTACGGGGCGAGCACCGGGTATAATGGTTGAACAACGGCTATGCTTGTCCCGTAGTGTCCCGCTGTGGCGGGACTACTACCGGGGTTAGTAGAAATTAAATAGAAATTAAAATTAGTCAGGGGTTGAACCCCTGACTAATTTTTTTGAAATTTGGATTTTGGATTTAGGATTTTTTATTTTAGGCGCTCTTTGAATGGTTTGTAATTTTTTCTTAAAAATTTAAAGAATTCTTTTTCGTTTGAAAAAACTTTATCGGAAAAATAAGTTAAAAAGGGACTTCCGTCTTTTCCCGGATATATCACCAGGACATCCTTATTTGTTTCATGGGCCTCTCGAAGTTCGTTAATCACTCCGGGCGAGGAAACGATTTTTGGGAAAAAAGCGATGATTTTTTTACTTTGTCTAATAAACCAGTAAAGGTCGCGATTGACTATTTGGTTATAAAAAATCGGACTTTTCTTTTTTTTGAGATTAACTACTGCCGCTCCCGATGTTTTTTCTACTGCCCTTGGGTCAAAAACTATAAAATATTTATTCAATTCTTCAATAAATTTATCAATCCCTTTTTGGCTCTTTTTGCTTCTAAGGTGGGTTATCGGCATGCTGACATAAATTGGTTCTTGCTCCGGGCAAAAAAGGAGCTTGTAAAGAGTGGAAATCGGCTGTTTTACCGGCAAAACATAAAAGTGCCTTGATTGCATATCTGCCCAAGAAGAAGTTACCTCAACTTCAACATTTTGCCAGAGCAAGATTTCCTGAATTGTTAATCTTTCCGGCCTCCACTGTTTTTTTGCGTCAAGCCGAGATTTTATATCCGGGGCATCGTCTATAAATGTGGCAAATAAGTCAGCTTCAAATTGACCAAGATAAAATCGGTCATAAGCCCTGGTAAATATTTTTTTCCAATAAAAGAAACTGTGAACACTTAATATTACAGCATCATTTTTCTTTAAATCTTCCGGCAGGGTCATTAAAATATTTTCAAAAACAGCGCTCCTTAAAGAGTTTAGAGTAGAGGGGTTGGTATTCAAAACATTTTTTTGGGTAATGGAGATTCCAATTTTTTCCGCTTGTTCAAAAAGCATATCGCCAACATAATAAACCTTCACTTTCTTTTTGTGGCGTTTAACGTATTCTTCAAATTCCTTAAGGTATCCTTTCCGTCCGGAACCCGAAATGGCCGTGACAATTAGCAGCATAGGCGTTTCCCCCGCCCCCTAAGCTCTCGGATTAAAAATTAAATTATTTGAAAAGCTATATTCCTATAATAACTTTCAATAAAAATTCCGTGAGCATAGAGGGCGGGGTCGCTAAAATCAAAAATTATCCCGCCACAGCGGGATCCCGCTACAGCGGGAAATATAAAATATAAAAAATAAATATACAAAAACACAAAGACATCTCCTTTTTTATTTTTGATATTTTCATTGTAGCATATTTTGGCATAAATAACAAAAAATGGTAAAATAAGATAACTGTTATAATGTTAAATTGTTATAATGTTAAACTGATTAATTCAATTTAGCAATTTAGCAATTTAGCAATTTAACGATGGAGTATCATCCCACTATAGGGCTCGAAATACATGTTGAATTAAAGACAAGGTCAAAGATGTTTTGTTCTTGTCCCAATAATGCGGATGAGCGGCACCCCAATGTCAATATTTGTCCGGTTTGCACCGGTCAGCCCGGGTCCCTGCCCGTGATAAATGAGGAAGCGGTTGAAAAAGTTATCAAAACCGGCCTGGCTTTGAATTGTCGGATTCGGGAATTTTCAAAATTTGACCGCAAAAATTATTTTTATCCGGATTTGCCGAAAGGCTATCAAATTTCCCAAGAATATATGCCGTTTTGCAGGGGGGGATTCTTAAAAATTGCCAATAAAGAAATCAGAATTAGAAACATTCATTTAGAAGAAGATGTTGGAAAATTGTTCCATCCCGAAGGAGTGGAGTATAGCCTGGTGAATTTTAACCGGGCCGGAGTTCCTCTTATGGAGTTGGTTACCGAGCCTGATATAAGGTTGGCTAAAGAGGCGCGAGAATTTGCCGAAGAATTTCAATTAATTCTGCGTTATCTTGGAATTTCCGATGCCGATATGGAAAAAGGCGAAATGCGCGTTGAGGTTAACATATCGTTACGCCCGAATGGCGAACGAATAAAAACGAATGAGGACCGAATAGTGTTGAAAGATGAGAGTTATCGTTTGATGTCATTATTATTTGAGGTTCATAACAAGTTAGGACCAGTTTACAAAGAGAAAAATTATCAAGATGCCGTGGAGGAAATTTTAAAAAGAGAAAAAATTTCTTATGAACGCGAGAAAAAAATTACATTGAAATTCGAAAACCCTCAGCTAAGCAATTTCTTTGCGGATTTTATAATAGATAGCAATATCCTATTGGAGATTAAAGCAGAAAAATTTATTACCCAAAATGATATCAGGCAAGCTCTTCGGTATATCAAGTCTGCAAATTTACCATTGGCCATAATTGTTAATTTTCGTGGAGACAAGTTAGAGTACAAACGATTGGTAAATCCACTATTCGATTTTAATTCGTTGTCATTCGTTGAGGATTCGGGCGAACTCGGCGTAAAGGTGGAGATTAAAAATCTCAATTCTTTTAGGGCGGCGGAGAAAGCAATTGAATACGAAATTAAAAGGCAGAGCAAGCTTTTAGGGGAAGGCAAAAGCATTGTTCAGGAAACTCGGGGTTGGGACGATATTAAAGAAAAAACCGTCAGTCAGCGGGGAAAAGAAGAAGCTCACGATTATCGCTATTTTCCTGAGCCGGATTTGCCCCCGCTTTTACTAACCGAAGAAAAAATTGAAAATATCAGAAACGAAATCGGGGAACTGCCCCAAGCTCGACGAATTCGTTTTAAAAAGGAATACGAACTCGGAAATAAGGAAATTGAGATTTTTGTTCAAAATAAAGATTTGGGAGAATTTTTTGAAAAAGCTTCTTCAGAACTTATCAGATGGGCAAAGGACAACAATATATCCGGGGGTAAATTAAAGGATGTTTTGAAACTTTCCACCAATTATCTAATTACCGATTTGCAAGGTTTGCTTAAGGGCGCCTCGGTTGTTGGAGAAGATTTTTTAATAACTCCGGAAAATTTTGCCGAGTTTATAACTTTAATTTACAAAGGAGAAATTTCCAGCAAGGCAGCCAAAATTGTTCTCGGTGAGATGTTTGGCAGAGGCAGCGATCCATCTCACATAATTCAGGAGCAAAATCTTAAGCAGGTTAGCGGAGAAAGTGAGCTAAAAAATATTGTCAGAAAAGTTATTGAAGACAATCCAAAGCCGGTTGAAGATTACGGGAAAGGAAAGGAAAATGCCCTTCAATTTTTAGTGGGTCGGGCAATGTCGGTTACCAGAGGCAAAGCCAATCCCGAGGTGGTAAAAGAAATGTTAAAAAAGATACTAAAGAAATGAACCCTGGTTTTCGAGAAGAAAAGAAATTATGGAGGGAGGGATGTAAATGGATTGCTGGATTAGATGAGGCGGGAAGAGGTTGTTTGGCAGGACCGGTAGTTGCCGCCGCAGTCATAATAAAAAATCCGAAATTCGAAGCACGAAATTCTAAACAAATTCCAAATTCTAAATTCCAATGTTCCAAACGCGTTTGGGATTTTAGTCATCGGGATTTGTTTAGAAATTCGGATTTTGGATTTAGGATTTCAAGATTCCGGGACTCTAAGAAACTTTCTCCAAAGGCACGAAACAAATTTTATAAGATGTTGACCACTCATCCTGGGATAGAATGGGGAGTAGGGAGGATTTCGGAAAAAGTTATTGACAAAATCAACATTAAAAATGCCGCCGAACTGGCAATGGAAAAAGCCGTTTTAAAATTAAACAGAAAACCCGATTTTTTGATAATTGACGGGAAATACCTTAAAAACCATAAACTAAAAACTATAAATTATAAACTAATCGTCAAAGCCGACGAGAAAGTTTTTTCCTGCGCCGCAGCCAGTATTATCGCCAAGGTTGTCAGAGACAGAATAATGGGAAAATACCATAAAATTTATCCAAAATACGGATTTGACCGGCACAAAGGTTATGGAACCGAACTCCATTTAGCCAGATTGAGGAAATACGGAGCCTGCAAGATTCACCGAAAATCATTTGACCCCGTTAGAAGTCTTGCCCCGTTAGAAGTTTGCTATTGATAAATCTTTTGGTTATGATATTTTGGGGAGAGTAAAAAACTTAACCGAGAAAAAAGAAAATGAAAGCAGTTAAGACAGATAAGGCGCCTTTGCCAATCGGTCCTTATTCCCAGGCAATAATAGACGGAAGTTATGTTTTTTGTTCGGGACAGCTGGGAATCAATCCGAATTTGCCCGAAGACCAGGAATTTAACAGAATCCCGTATTCTGCAGCGGAGCAGACAAAACAGATTTTTGAAAATTTCAAAGCGATTTTGGAAAAGGCCGGAACAGGTCTGGACAGAGTGGTAAAAACCACGGTTTATTTGGTTGAAGAAAGGGATTTCAAGGAGATGAATGAAGTTTACTCTGAATATTTTGGGAAGACTAAGCCCGGCCGCACAACTGTTATTGTTAATCGCCTGCCGGTTTGGAATGCCAAGGTTGAGATGGATATAATTGCTGTTTTGCCATGGCATCGCCGGATTTTAAACCTTTTTTAAAAAGAGAAACCCAAAAAAGCAGCTGACAATTTTAAGCTGCTTTTTGTTTTGTTTATAGACAAATTAGGATTTAGAATATAATATAAAATATATGGACATTTACGAACCGGAAAAAATTGAAAAGAAATGGCAAGATTTTTGGGAGGAAAACCGGTTTTTTAAAGCCAAAGACTTTTCCAAAAAGCCGAAAAAATACATTTTGATTGAGTTTCCTTATCCTTCGGGCGATGGTCTTCATGTCGGCCATGCCAGAAGTTATGTCGCCCTGGACGCGGTTGCCAGAAAAAAAAGAATGGAGGGTTTTAATGTTTTATTCCCCATTGGTTGGGACGCCTTTGGCTTGCCAACCGAAAACTACGCTATAAAAACCGGTATTCATCCGAAGGTCGCAACCAGGAAGAATATAGAAAATTTTAAAAGACAGCTTAAAAGTTTGGGCCTTTCTTTTGATTGGTCAAGAGAAATCAACACAACCGAGCCGGAATATTATAAATGGACTCAATGGATTTTTTTGAAGCTTTTTGAGAAAGGTTTGGCTTATCAGGCAAAAATTCCAATTAATTGGTGCCCTTCCTGTAAAATCGGACTGGCAAACGAGGAAGTGATTGACGGAAAATGCGAACGTTGTGGCGCGGAAACCGAGCAGCGAGAAATCAAGCAATGGCTTTTGAAAATCACTGAATACGCCGACCGATTGATTGAAGATTTGGAAAAAGTTGACTATGCAGAAAAAATTAAGGCCCAACAGATAAATTGGATCGGGAAAAGATACGGAACAGAAATTGATTTTAAAGTTGATGGCCCCGATGAGGTAATTAAAGTTTTTACCACCAGGGCCGATACGTTTTTTGGGGTAACGGCCGTTGTTTTAGCTCCTGAGCATCCAATCGTCGCTTCGCTCCTCAAAATCAAAAATCAAATATCAAATATCAAAAATTACGAAGAGGTTAAAAATTATATTAAACAATCGGAAAAAAAGAGCGAGTTTGAAAGAACTAATTTAACTAAAGAGAAAACGGGAGTTGAATTAAAGGGAATTAAAGCAATAAATCCAGTAAATAACGAAAAAGTTCCTATTTGGATTGGGGATTATGTTGTCGCTACTTATGGAGGCGGCGCGGTAATGATGGTGCCGGCGCATGATAAACGGGATTATGATTTTGCGAAAAAATATGGACTAAAAATTAGGAAAGTAATCAATCCCGGAATTCGTTATTCATTAAAAATAAAAATTGGAGAAGCAAAGAAAATTGTAGATGAACATAAAAGAAAATATAAAAACTACGAGATTGGATTGACTCAAAAAAATGGAATTTTAGAACTTTATGCAAAAGATTTTAATATAGCTTATCCGGTACTTGAAAAATTGGGTCAGGAAAAATATAGAAGTTTTTCACCTGACATGTTTATAGAAAACGAGGCTTTTACGGGATATGGATTTTTAACTAACTCAGGAGAATTTGACAGATTATTTTCGGAAGAAGCTATCGAAAAGATTACAGAATTTTTAGAAAAAAAAGGATTAGGCAAAAAAACCATTCAATATAAATTGCGGGACTGGGTTTTCTCAAGACAACATTACTGGGGAGAACCTATCCCGCTTGTTTTCTGCGAAAACTGCGCGGTCAAAATCAAAAATCAAAAATCAAAGAGCAAAAATAATAAAGAGTTTAATGAAGGTGAGTTATTAAATCCGGGGTGGATTGCCCTTTCTGAAAAGGATTTGCTTGTAGAATTGCCTCATATTGAAAAATATCAGCCAACCGGAACAGGCGAATCTCCGCTGTCAGCGATTTCCGATTGGGTAAATGTAAAATGCCCAAAATGCGAAGGGCCTGCTAAACGGGAAACAGACACGATGCCCAATTGGGCAGGTTCTAATTGGTACTACCTCGCATATACCATGCTCGGAAATCAAAAATCAAAAATCAAAAATCAAAAATTGATTTGGGATAAGGAAAAAATTGGATATTGGATGCCGGTGGACTGGTACAACGGAGGGATGGAACATACTACATTACATCTTTTATATTCCCGTTTTATCTACAAATTTTTATGGGATATTGGGGCCGTGCCAAAATCAGCAGGGTCGGAGCCTTATCAGCGTCGGACTTCCCACGGTATGGTTTTAGCTGAAGATGGCCGGAAAATGTCTAAATCCTTCGGAAACGTGATAAATCCTGACGAAATCGTCCAAAAATACGGAGCAGACACCTTGCGGATTTACGAGATGTTTATGGGGCCGTTTGGAGAGACTATTGCTTGGAATATAAACGGATTAAAGGGATGTAGAAAATTTTTAGACGACGTATATAATTATTACTTTAAATGGATTAAGGGATACAATCAGGATTATTTTCAGACATGGATACAAGGGACACAAGACAATAAATCAACGAATGGAGAATTTTCAGCTATTTTAAACAAAACAATTAAAAAAGTTAGTGAAGATATTGAAAACTTCAGATTTAATACGGCCATCAGCCAGTTGATGATTTTAAAAAACGATTTTTACGAACCGCTTAGAGATAATGAAATAAGCTCACGTGGCTTTATAAAATTTATAACAAAGAGAGATTTTGAAAAATTTTTGATTATTCTTTATCCCTTTGCTCCCCATATTTCAGAGGAATTATGGAAAGAGTTGAAGCATAAAAATAGCATTTCTTTTGAAAAGTGGCCAAAAGCCGACCAAGAATTTTTGAAAGAAGCGACTTTTGAGCTGGTAATCCAGATTAACGGAAAAGTCCGCGATAAAGTGGAGGTTCCGATGGATATTTCCGAAGAAGAAGCAAGGAGGTTGACTTTGGAAAGGGAAATTGTTAAAAAGTGGAGAGAGGGAAAGGAGGTAAAGAAAATAATATTTGTAAAAAATAAATTGATAAATATCGTCGTCTAAACCTGAAATGAAAAAAGAAAAAACAAAAAAAGAAAATAAAAACGAAGAGTTAAAAACCGAATTCAAAAAACGGATTTATTCCTGGACGCTCCGATTAGTAAAATTCACGGACGGTCTTCCTCAAGACGCGAGTTCAAAAGCCATCGCCCAGCAATTAATTTCAAGAGGCGCCGGCGTCGGTTCAAATTATATCGTGGCCCAGGTTGTCAACTCCAAAGAAAATTCGGATAATTTTGTTCAGGAAGCTTTAAAATGCGCCAATGAATCAAAATTCTGGCTCGCCATTCTTAGGGGTTTGAACAGGGGAAAACAGGAGGAGCTCGGGTGGCTATTTCAGGAAATTGCCGAAATAATAAATATTTTGGGTTCGGGTTTTTCAATCAAAAAAGGAAAGAAAAAATAATTTTTAAAATACGAGTTGCCCTATTAGATAATTTCATATCTAAAGGGGTGTTCAACCCCGCCTTTTCTTCTGAAGAATTTTGAGAAAGAAGCGGGGAAAATAGTAATCACCGCAATTTCTTTGATAGTGACTCATTAAACCTGATGCGTAATAAATAATTGCAGCGTTTCAACGCGAAACCGACGCGAAACAAGGCGGCTGCAAAGCTTTGTGGCAATATAAAGTTCGGCGAAGCCGCCTACGCGAAACCACACGAAAATTATTACGCACTATCTTTATTCTATTAAAGAAAGGGCGGGGTTGGCATGTGCGGGATTGTTGGCTATATTGGAAAACAAAACGCTATACCAATCAGCCTTGATGGATTAAAGAGGTTAGAATATCGCGGATATGATTCGGCTGGTATGGCGCTTTTTGATTCTCAAAAAAATAAAATTATTTGCGTTAAAGTTGCCGGCAAGGTTGATTCGCTTGAGGAAAGGTTTCGGAATTCTAATATTTTTAGCAATTGCGCTATTGCTCATACGAGATGGGCAACCCATGGGATTCCTTCAATAAAAAACGCTCATCCTCATAATGATTGCAAAAAAAACATTTATTTGGTTCATAACGGCATTATTGAAAATTATAAATTTTTAAAAGAAAAACTTAAAGAAGAAGGGCATAAGTTTTATTCTGATACCGATACTGAAATTTTAGCTCATTTGATTGAAAAATTTTTTAGCGGTAATTTGGAGGAAGCCGTTGTCCAAGCCCTTAAACTTGTTAAGGGGACTTACGGACTTGCTGTAATTTCCAAAAACGATCCGGGGAAAATTGTGGCAGCCAGAAATTCCAGCCCCTTGCTTATTGGCCTTGGAAGGGATGAGTTTATTATTGCTTCTGACCCGTCAGCCGTTGTTTCTTATACCAAAAAGGTAGTTTATCTTGAGGATGGAGAAGTTGCTGTCATTACTCCGGAGGATTTTTCTATTACCAATTTAAGGCAGAGAAAGATTATTCGTCCCCATGTTAATTTAAAATGGGATTTTGAAGAGGCTACCAAGGCTGGTTTTCCCCACTTTATGCTCAAAGAAATTTTTGAAATTCCTGGAACCATTCAAAATTCTACTCGGGGCAGGCTTATTTTTGATGAGGGATTGGCAAAACTCGGGGGGCTGGAGCTTGTTTTGGACGAGCTTAGGGGAATTTCTCGAATGGTTATTTGCGCCTGCGGCACTGCTTATTTAGCTTCTCTGGCCGGGGAGTATATGATTGAAGAGTATGCCGGACTGCCGACCGAAGTGGAATATGCTTCCGAATTTCGCTACCGCAAACCAATTTTGAATCAGAATACCGCTTTTTTAGCTGTTTCTCAATCCGGAGAAACGGCCGATACATTAGCCGCTCTGCGGGAGGCTAAAAGAAAAGGGATATTGTCTCTGGGAGTAGTTAATACCGTTGGGTCTTCGGTTGCCCGAGAAACTGACGCTGGAGTATATAATCATGCTGGTCCGGAAATCGGGGTAGCCTCTACGAAAGCCTTTGTTTCCCAGCTTACGGTTTTTGCTTTGTTTGCTTTGCTTTTGGGCAGGCAGAGGCAGCTTTCTTCTGTAATGGGGCAGCGAATTGCCAAAGAAATTTCCGCTTTGCCAGAAAAAGTTAAAGAAATTTTAAAATTAAATTCCCAAATAAGAAATCTTGCCAAAAAATACAGGGATTATAACCACTTTTTATATCTTGGAAGAAAGTATAATTATCCAATCGCCCTGGAAGGAGCGCTGAAGTTAAAAGAAATTTCCTATATCCATGCCGAGGGTTACGGAGCCGGTGAAATGAAGCATGGACCCATTGCCCTGATTGATAAAAATTTTCCAACTTTTGCCATTGCTCTTTCTGACAGCGTTTACGAAAAAATGTTTTCCAACATAATGGAGATTAAAGCCAGGGAAGGCAGGGTAATAGTTTTAGCAACCAATGGGAATAATGAAATTAAAAAAATGGTTGACGATGTAATTTATGTTCCAAAAACCTTAGAGATGCTCTCGCCAATTTTAGCTGTCGTGCCATTGCAGCTATTTGCTTACCATATTGGGGTTCTTCGCGGATGCGATATAGACAAGCCGCGAAACTTAGCAAAGTCCGTGACTGTGGAATAGGGTTGCGATGCTTGCCCCGTACCGTCCCGCCGTTGGCGGGACTGGTGCGGGGCTTGCCCCGTACCGTGCTTGCTCTGGTGCGGGGCCTGCCCCGTACCGTGCCGACTCGGCCTCCGTAGCCACTTCAGCAAAGGAGGCAGGCTTCTCTGGTGCGGGGCGCCTGACCCCGTACCGTGCCGAAAGCTCTGGTATGGGGTGGATAAGCCGCGAAATTTGGCAAAAAGTGTGACGGTGGAATAACAACAAAAACAATAAAAACAAGAAAACAGAAAATTCAAAAATAGCCCTTGACAGGACTATTTTTTTATGGTAATATCCAAGGGTGCCTTTAAGATAGTTCCTTAAAAAGCAAAAATTAAGAAAACCAAGAAGGAGATAAATGGAATGAAAAAAATCGGTTTGGTTGTTTTGGCAATTTTAATGATGGGCGCTGTTAATCTGACAGGATGCTTGGTTGCACCAGGAGAAACACCTGCTATTCCGCTGGCCGAGAAAACGATTAAGAAACTTTTTGAATTGGAAAAAGCTTCAGGCTTGATAGAAAAAGGAATAGCCACCCTTTTAATCGGCGAAAAGCCCTATTCAGTAAGCTATAGCATCAGGTTGGGTCAATCTCTTGATTCGCCCGAATATTACTACAGTATTAATTTTAGAGACAGCAAATGGGAGATATTTATAATAGATAGACATAATGACAAAAAAGCAGACTCTATTAGCGTAGCCGATAATGATGTACTTGAATATAATTTTCAACTAATAAGCGCTCATAATGATTCTTTCCCTTTTAGATGTTTCGGATTCATAACAGTTAAAACCCAATTAGATGGCAAAATTCCTGTTACCTTGGGAGCAATAGAGGCCTTGAATGATTTTGATTGGGATAACTCAGATTTTTATCAATTGGGAGATAGAATTGAGATTACAAAAAAACTTAATTCAAGAACAGCGAAAAAATTGATAAAAATGGCTGATTTGCTTATTTGGCAGCTTCAGCCAGTTGGCGAGGATACTTCAAAGGATACCCCATCGGTTACCCCAAAACCCATCCCCTCTGTTAATAAGGAAATTCTTGCCAGAGAAAGATACGGCAAATATATAATTTACTATCATTTTTCCGAAATCTCGGATAATCTGACTTCAAATCAGCAAATAGAACTTCCCAAAGATTTAAAAAAATATCTTTCTGATAAATGGAATAATCCCAAAATTGAAAATTGCACTCGGTTTGAAGAAGAAGTTTGGCAAGAAGCCGCCAAACTTGGTTATTCTCCTGAAAAATTAAAAACCCCTAGCGTAAAAGACGCGATTATGGCGGCCGTGGAAATAGTCGGTTCCAGGCTCACTTATTATGATGTGGATATTGATATGGAGTTCATAAAAGAACATGGTGAATTTTTGCCTAATGATGTTTATTTTCATTTGGGTCTTGGCGATTGCGATAAATATCGGGATGCCATCATTGCTGTATTTGCATTAATTAAAGAATTAAATCCCGGATTGCAAAATGTTTATTTATCCAATGAGGAATTGGGTGGTAATTTCTGTCGGCATGCCTGGGTCTCGGTTCTTATTCTCCAAGAGGATTGTTTGATTTTAAGCCACATTGATCCGACTTTTTATGATAACGATGGTTCGCTTGAAGCAGAAGATGGTTTTCATATCACCCTGAAATATAACATTTTTCTCACAAAATTCTATGACAAACTTGTCAATTACTCTGATTTTGAAGATCGTTATGATAATTGTTTATTCGTCTATCAAATTTTTTATGATAAACTTCCCGGAATAGAAGAGGAAGAAATACGCGAGGATGTGCTTACCGAAATGGGTTCGGTGGCCGGAGACCTTTCAATCTATGGCAAAAACAAATCTAGGGAGTCTCTAGATAAAATTATCTGGGTATTGGAGCAATACGAGGCAGAAGGTTTTGTTCAAAATCTGCCCCGATTATTAGATTATGCGCGTGAGAATTGTCTAAAAGACGGAAACGAAGATTTAGCCGAATATTACAAACAAAGATTGATAAATGAGTTTCCGGATTCTTACTACACAAGATGCTTAATGGATGATAATTAGAACAAAAAAGATAGAACATTCTTTGTAAAAAATCAGTCTGTAGAAAATTAGTCTGTAGAAATTAGTCTGTAGAAATTAGTCTTGACACAGGCTGATTTTTTGTTAAGATTTGGTTGATACCTTGAAAATAAAAAAGAAAAAGCCCGCCTGCGCTTTAAGCTACGGCGAGGCAAAGGAGGCAAAAATGACAGGAGAAAACCTGGAAAGAATTCTTGATTTGGCGGACAAAGCTTATGATGAAAAAAGATATTCGGATTCAATTGATTTGCTCACGATATTTCTCTACGAATCCAGAGGAGTTAAGCCCGAGCTTACCAGTCGGGCCCAGGCAAGAATGGGTTGGAATTTGTATTATACAGGTCTTCAGGAGAATCCAAGACGAGCAGAGGGAGTAATTGAAAATCCGGACAATCTTAAAGAAGCGGTTAAGGTCTGGCAAAATGTTTTAGAGCGGGAAAGCCAATCATCAAAGATTCGGCTTTCGGTTTTAAACGGATTGCCCCTGGCGGTCAGATTTTTTGACAGAGAGGCGGCTCATCAATGGAGCAGGCAGGGAATTCAGGAAGCCGAAGCAACCGGTGATGATTCCCTGGTAATTAAAGCTAAAAATATTAGGATTATTTTGCTCAGAGAAGATGGCGAGTATGCCGAGGCAAAGCTTCTTGCCAAAGAAGTTTGCGCTGCGGCAATCAGGCTCAAAGATTTTAGAACAGCCGGGCATGCCAATCAAAATTGCGCAGATACCATTCGTTTGGAAGTTAAGAATACCCAAAAAACAAAAGCCGAGAAAGGGTATTTGCTGGTTAAAGCATATTGTGATTACAGAATAGCTGAAAGACAATATAGAGAGTTTGAGACAGAAACCGGCCAGAAAGCCACCGCTCACATTGAAGCCGTCCAGAGAAAAGCAGAGGAATGCCTGAAAGAAATTAAAAATTTGGAGCAAAATTAAGGAATAAAAAGCCCAACTGGTTTCAGTCGGGCTTTTGTATTAAAATATTATTATGAGAATAATTAACAAATGCTTGTCAAAAGAAGAATTTGAGAAATATATTTCAAAGAAACGGGTTAAAAGAAGAATAGATAAAATTATTTTACATCATACCTGGGATACTGTTTGGCAGTGGAAAAGGAGGAAGGTTTCAATTCCCTATTATAAAAAAATGTATGAAGAAAAGGGCTGGAAAGCCGGACCGCATATTTTTGCGGCTCCGGAAGGAATCTGGCTGTTCACTAATATAGATATTCAGGGAATACACGCTAATGCCGGTAATAATGGCAGTGTTGGAATTGAGATGGTGGGAAGATATGATAAAAAACCTCCTTCGGGCAAAGTTTGGAAAAATACAAAAGCGGTCTTAAAAACGCTGCTCAAAAAATTCAATCTTTCAGTGAAAGATATTCATTTCCATAGAGAGTATAATCCCAAAAAATCTTGTCCTGGAAAAGCAATTACTAAAAAATGGCTGAAAACTATAGAGAAGGATTCTCTATAGTTTTTTATCGAGGTTGAGCTCCGCTCCGATATTTTTCCTATGGATATTGCGAAAGTTTCGGAGATATGATAGGTTGAAAAGATGCTCTTTTAAAATTTTTGTACAGGAAAGGCGAAAAGAGATTATTAGGGAGTAAGAGAATGCAAGAGAAAATTTATGACGCGCTCATTGTTGGCACCGGACCGGCCGGAATGTTTGCCGCCCTGGAACTTATAAAATTAAAACCGGAATTAAAAATTCTGATGTCGGAAAAAGGGTCAAAGAGAGATTTTATTCGGGACAGAGCTAACCGCACCTCAGGTTTTGGTGGAGCCGGGGCTTTTTCTGATGGAAAACTGACCCTTTCTTCAAAAGTCGGCGGTCAGCTATTGGATATTTTGGGCGAAGAAAAATTCAACGAACTGATGAATTATGTGGATTCTCGTTATGTTGAGTTTGGCGGCAATAATCCAGTTGAATTCCCTCAAAATTCTAAGAAAATTAAAGTCCTGAAAGAAAGAGCGTTAAAAGCCGGTTTAGAGACTGTCGTCTATCCCGTAAGACACTTTGGGACAGACAAAGCATTTAATATAATTGAGAGCATCTGGAATTATTTGAAAGAAAAGAAAGTGGAAATCTTAGTTAACTGTCCGGTTGAAAGCGTTCAAAGAAACCAAGGGAAATTGTCGGTAATTTTAAATAACGGAGAAGAGATTCTGGCCCAAAATATAATTTTGGCGCCCGGGCGAGAAGGGGAAGATTGGCTTTTGGGGCAGGCTCGAGCTTTAAACCTAAAGGTTGTTCCAGGCATTGTTGATCTTGGGGTCAGGGTTGAAAAAAGAGCGGAATTTTTGAAGCACCTTACTGATTCGGATTATTTGGGGCTGCACGACCTCAAGTTTATCTATTACACTAAATCTGATAACAAGGTAAGAACATTTTGCACCTGTCCTTACGGATTTGTAACTACCGAAACCTATGGAAATGTGGTTACTGTAAACGGAGAAAGTTATACCAACAAGAAATCCGAAAACACCAACTTTGCTATTTTGGTGAGCAGTGAATTTACCGAACCTTTTAAGGATGCCACTGGCTACGGAAAATATATTGCCCGACTTGCAAATTTGTTAGCCGGCGAGGGAAAGGTAATTGTTCAAAGACTCGGTGATTTAAAAGATGGGAAGAGGTCTTATCCGGAGGGCTTGGCTAAAAACATAGTTAAACCCACTCTTCAAGAAACCACTCCCGGAAATTTAGGACGAGTTTTGCCGGCGACCATACTGAACAGCATTCTGGAGATGCTAAAAAAGTTAGAAGTTGTTATTCCCAAAATTAACGACAGAGATACCTTGATTTATGGCGTTGAGGTAAAGTTTTATTCCAGTCAGGTAGGAATCAATAAAAACTTTCAGACTCTTATTTCCGGACTATACATAGGCGGTGATGGCTCAGGCCGGACAAGGGGGCTTTTGCAGTCGTCAATGACCGGAGTAATTATTGCCAGGGATATTATTGAGAAGGGGGTGAAAAATGGAGGAGATTGAATTTTGGGAGATTTTTAAAGATTGCAAGACAATCATAGAAGGGCATTTTGTTTTTACTTCAGGCAGGCATGGCGATATCTATTTAGACAAAGATGCGGTTTCTAAACATCCTAAAATTTGTTCGGTTATTTCTTGGCACATTGCTCAGAAAGTTGGCGAAAAAATTAAAAATGTTGATGTGGTGGTTGGTCCGGCTGCCGGCGCCATAGTTCTGGCTAACAGAGTGGCCGAACACCTAACCGATTTTTATCTGAAAGAAGAAGAAGTGCTCTCTGTTTATACCGAAAAAAAAGATGATGGTTCACAATGTTTTAGGCGAGGATTTGACAAGGATGTCAAGGGAAAGAAGGTTTTGGTCGTTGACGATATTTTAACTACCGGCGGGTCAATTGACAAAGTTATAAAAGCGACAGAAGACGCTGGCGGCAAGGTGGTGGGAGTAGCTATTTTAGTTGCTCGTCATCGGGTTTTGCCAGGAAAATTTGGAGTTCCCTTAATAATTTTATTACAGGTGGAACTTGATAGCTGGTCAAAAGAAGGTTGTCCGCTTTGTAAGAAGAGAATGCCAATAAATACCGAATATGGTCACGGTAGCCCCCGTTAGAAGTCTTTGCCCCGTTTAGAAAAGAGTAGTTTATAGCGGGGCAAGGGAATTTTTAGAAAAACAAAAAAAGCCCTAATTTTAAGGGCTTTAATTTTTACGGCAAAAGTGGTATCTTTAATAGAAGAACATTAAAAATAGAAAATTTAGGGAGAATCTGAAATGAGAGAAAAGTTTAAATTCCAGCCGGGAGATGTAATTTTGGTTAAAGCAGAAAAAAAATTTCTTTGGACCAATCCGGTATTTGAACCGTTCGTCAGGGGTTATAATCATGCAATGTTTTATTATGATAAAAATTCAAGAAAGCTGTCTCTTATAATGGAGTCCTCGCCCAGGGGAGCTCAAATTAATACTTTTCATAAGCAAGCAGGTCAGGACATTGAGGTTTATCGTTTATCCCATCAATATTCCGAGATTTTTGCCGAGGCCGTAATTAAAGCCGGAGAAAAATTAGTTGATAGAGATGCGGCTTTTTACGATTATTTTTTGATACCCTTAAAGGCAATTTTGTTAAAGCTTGGACGGTCTTCCCGTCTTAGAATAAAAAGTTATCCCTGTTATGTTTGTTCGGAATTTG
>Ga0210016_1000679_pt1 | contig 30514 bp, 32 predicted proteins | sample CryGeyCG2014_300_FD_185454 | JGI IMG/M metagenome (GOLD analysis project Ga0210016, IMG submission 185454) | Groundwater microbial communities from aquifer - Crystal Geyser CG02_land_8/20/14_3.00 (SPAdes) (version 2) | ecosystem: Environmental > Aquatic > Deep subsurface > Groundwater | place...
TCTCATGCGCAGCTAGGTTTCCAAAATCTTTTACTATAAGCAAAAGAGCCGCTCCGTCAGGTGTAATAATTTTTAAATTTTCCATTTTTTTTATTTTTGTCTTTATCCCTTCGACCTTAATTTTTTCTTCAATGGCTATTGCCTCAATTGTTGTCCTAATTCCAATAGCTGCTAATATCATCATCCCAGAATTCAAAGCCTTTATTGTTTCTTCATAAACTGTTCTAGCTATTTTAGGAACATAATAGATTCTTTCAATTATTTCTCTATCATTTTTATATGGTATCGGATATATATTCTCTTCTACGTATAAATTTCCTGTATTTGAGTCAATATTTTCGCTACAAATATATTGAGTTAATAAGCATACATTTTCACAACCTAAACACTGAAGAGTAAAGAATTTATTATTTTCCCATATTTCTCCATCTTCATCACTATGATTATTTTCTGTGTCATTGAGAATAATATGCCACGTTTCTTGTTGGCATACCTTGCACATAATTTTTGATTTATATTTTTTATTTTCTGTAATCGTTTTCATTTATTTATTGATTACTTTTATTGGTAAATAATTTTATTCCTCAAAGCCTTATTGTAAGGTAATCCAATTTGTTAATCAACGAGCTTATTATTGAGGTAAAGGAATATAATATGAGTATGAAAACAAGCCTAGTATTAACTGAATTATTAACTCCTGAAGATGAAGTTGATCAAAAAATTTCAGATACGATACAATTGACCGTACAAAATATATTGACAATGAATCTTATTAGTTTTTGGGGACACAGTAAATTTAATAAAGAAAAATGCGATGAATCATATTTAAAAATAATTACAAAAATAACAACTGCATTATTTAAGGCTAATGCGCACAGAAGAAATTTTCATAGGTTAGTTGAAATTTTTATTAAAAAATGCTCAGAAGATCCTTCAGTTAAAAATACAAAAGTTGATATTCTGTTTAATAAAGTAGATTTACAAGTTGAAGTTGATGGATTTTTATCACAACTTAAAACTTCGTTAGATCTTATGGCTCAAAGTCTTAGGCCAATTTTTGGAATACATATGCAAACCTGGAAAAGAAAAATGAATTCTCAAAAAGGAAAAATATTAAGTGGACAAGCGGTAATAAATAACTTAAATAATTTATCCAAAGATATTAAAGTAAATGTAAATAAATTGATTGAATTTATAGAAAATAACGCAGAATATATCACATCAGTAGTTATAAAAAGAGATCAAGCAATTCACTTGGGAAATATTAGCAACATTCAATGGCTAAGATATTCAGTCAAAGATAATATGGTATACCCACCAACTATTGCTCATTCAGATACAAATGTTGAATATTTAGAAGATTATTTAAATGTAACTTTGAATGACTTTGTAATACATGCAGAATATTTTATAACGATTACATTATCAAATTTATTGCCATCAATGTTTTTGAAAAAAGAAAAAGACAATAAGTATAAATGGTATGGGAATATGGAAAAATAATCTCATGATTGGTTATCTTAAAAAAAACTAATGGATTAAAAATATCAGTAAGCGATTTATATAATCTTAAAATATAAAAAATGCCGTCCCAACAAAGATGAAAAAGGGAGAGACCAAAAACCGCCGGAGCGGAGCGGAGGCGGGATAAGTCCGAGCGGATCCCGACTCAGTCGGGCGGGAGCGAGGGCTGGACTTGAGGGAGTTGGATAGGGCGGGCGACTAAGATAATACATTAGTATCCGCCGAGTCCCGACCTAACTCATCAGTTTGGAGGAGGCGGAGATGCCCGACCGGAGGGAGGGCTTAACAATGAAAAAGTTGAAGTGGAAATCCGCCGACCAAAGGGAGGCGGGCAACAGCACCGGCCATCGCTTTGGGTAAAGTCAGTAGAGTGGTTGGAAGTTTTGCCGGCAGAAAGGAAAGGTCAGTCAAGCCGACTGAACGTTTGACTGGCTGACAGAATGACTGGTCGATTGCTTAAACGCCAGAAGTTCTCCAACCCCCAGACAGCCAAAGCCTTACCCCCAGGTGGGAAACTCCTTAATGGTTGGCTCTGGTCGTCAGCGCTACGAAAGTCCTCAGCCCCCAGTTTTGAAGCTCGTCATGTCGCAAAATTGATAGCGAAGTGTCGCAATCGCCATCAAGAAAAGTCTGATTGTTTGGTTTAAGAATTATTGATAAAATAGGTTCGTAATAAGTTGTATATTCGCGCCCGATTGCGACTTGTCGGGCGGCGCAGCAGCGCCGCCCACTGATCCGGAAGGTCACAATCGACTATTCTCGAATCCTCTTTTTTAGTTTTTTTCAAAAAGATTTATATTGTCTGCTTATTTTTGGCTTAAAACATTCTCCCGCTTGAGGCGCGGGAGGATGCGATTTTATCTCTTTTCCCCCGCAGTAGCGGGGGTTTGACCAAAAGCAATAAAAATAGGAAATTTTATTTAAAAAAATGTCTAATAACGAGCTATCCGTTACCTAGTCAATACTTAGTACGTACTACTCTGGCAATAAAATCAAAATGGATATTGTAAAACTTTTCTAGAAGCGTATTATTATTTTGATTTTAGACATTTTTTTAAATCTTGACAACATGAAAAGTCCTGCTTATTTTCTCTATGCCAGAAAGTCGACTGATGATGAGGAGCATCAACTGCTTTCTATCCCTGCCCAGATTGATGAGCTTCGCGAATTTGCCAGTAGAGAGGAGTTAAATATCGTTGATGTAATTATTGAAAGTAAGACAGCTAAAGTTCCGGGGAGAGGCCTATTTAACCAAATGTTAGATAAGGTCGAAAAGGGCGAAGCTCAAGGGATATTATCTTGGCACCCTGATAGATTAGCTCGTAATGCAGTTGATGCCGGTCGTATTGTTTATCTTCTCGACCGGAATATACTTACCGATCTAAAGTTCCCGACTTTCTGGTTTCAAAACACTCCACAGGGACTTTTCATGTTGTCAATCGCTTTTGGTCAAAGCAAATACTATGTGGATTCCTTGAGCGAAAATACTAAAAGGGGTTTTCGGCAGAAAGTTAAACGTGGAGAATGTCTGGGGTTGGCTCCATTGGGATATTTAAATGACAGATTAAACAAGAAGATTATTATAGATCCCAAAGTCGCTCCCGTTCTCAAAGAATTTTTCGAAATGTATTCTAAAGGCAACTCGACTTATGATGATGTAAGTAATTTTCTAAAATCTAAAGGTATCGTTTCCCGAGGTGGACTCCCAATCCATAAAAGTCGAGTTACCTTTATCCTCTCAAACCCCTTTTATTATGGATATTTTCGCTATAAGAAAGAGCTTCATCAAGGAATCCACATACCGCTTATTACAAAGAAACTTTTTGATGAAGTCCAAAAAGTGCTTGAGGATAGAGGTCATTCCCACCCGAATCTTCCCTATAACTTTCCCTTCACCGGTCTTATCAAATGCGGTGAGTGCGGAATGATGATCTCGGCAGAACAACACTTGAAATATTACAAATCTATTGACCAAGGCCAACAATTTATTTACTATCGTTGCTCAAAGAAAAGTAAGGTTGTTAAATGTTCTCAACCGTACGTCACTCAAGATGCCATCATTCCGCAACTCAATCAACATATCCAAAAAGTTTCTTTGTCCACTTCTGACCACCAATGGTTTATGAACAAACTAAATACTGATGAACACCAACAGCGGTCAGAAGTGTTGGTGATTGTTCAAGAGTTCAAAAAAGATTTAATAGCTATCAATGAAAAGCTGGGTAAACTTTTAGATTCTTATCTTGATAATGTTGTGAGTCGTGAGGATTACCTTAAAAAGAAAGAAAATCTTTTTTCTTCAAAGAAGACTATTGAGCAGAAAATTGACACTCTTGAACAATCACCAAATAAGTGGCTCGAACCTATGAGAGAATTCTTCAACACAGCATTGACTGCGGATAAAATCGCATCGGACAATATAAATCTTTTTCAAAAAAGAGAGTTCCTAAAAAAGACCGGCTCGAACCTTACCCTTAAAAACAGAATAGTCGATTGTGACCTTCCGGAACAGTGGGCGGCGCTATCGCGCCGCCCGACAAGTCGCAATCGGGCGGAAGATACAGGGGTCGAACCTGTTAGAGCTTGCGCTCACGAGTTTTCAAGACTCGCGCATTACCGTCCTGCCCATCTTCCTACGGAGGTGCGTGCCAGAATCGGACTGGCGCGGTAGATGTTTTGCAGACATCCGCGTTACCACTTCGCCAACGCACCGGATCTTTCCAATTTTACTTCAAACTGGTCATATTCACAATTAGAAATGTAATAATATACTATTATATGAACAAAACTATTTTATTAGTTACTTTTTTGCTGGTAAAAAGTATTTATCTTCCCTTAAACAAAAGAAAATCAAAATATTATTGGAAAATTAAATTTGATGATAGTATTCCGTTTATTCCAATTTTTATAATTCCTTATCTTGGCTATTTTATATTTATCATTTCAACAATTATTTTATTGTGGAATACAAAATATATTAATAATTTTTTTATTACATATATTATTTCTTATATCCTATCCGGATTATTTTGGTATTTTGTTCCAAACGGTGTTAAACGACCAGTAATTGTTAAGAAAGATATTTTTAGTAGGCTCACACGCATTATTTTCAAATATGATAATGATACTAACGGTTTTCCGAGCGCCCATATATTTGCTACTTTAATTTGCTCCTATTTTCTTTATTTTGCATTTCCTGAAAATTTATTAGTAAATTTATCAGTAACCTTTTTAATAAGTATTTCAACGGTATTTGTTAAACAGCATTACGTTTTGGATATTTTAGGGGGAATAATTTTTTTCTGGTTAAGTATTATGTTAAGTGGTTTTTTTCTAATAATCTGATAATCTGTACGAGCTTTGGTAGAATATGGGATAGATTATTGGTGGGGTGGCAGAGCGGTTGAATGCGCAGGTTTCGAAAACCTGTATGGCAGAAATGCTATCGCGAGTTCAAATCTCGCCCCCACCGCCACGTAATAACGACTTCAAAGAATACATGCCTAAATAATATACGTAACATTTGACATAAAATAATACATATGTTATTATTTCTTCATATGAAAAAAGTTATAAAAAAAGCTAAAGATTTTACCTATTCACTCGTACCGGAATTAATTTCTGCCTCTGATCTGCAAAGAAAATCGGGAAAGATTCTTCGAATGCTCAAAGATTCCACTCAACCGTATTTTATTGTGAAAAATAACAAACCTACGGGTGTAATAGTTGGAATAGAAGAATATAATCGTTTAAAAAGAATGCAAAAAGAAATAGAAATGAAGGATGTTTTAAAAATAATTAATGACGGAGAAAAGGAGCTGAAAGAAGGGCAAGTAAAGGAGCTGAAAGGATCGGTGTATGATTTGTGGAAAAAATTACAATAATCATAAAAATGATTAAAATTTATTATTCCTCTCAATTTATCAAATCTCTCAAGAGACTGCCTGAAAACATAGCTATACTTGTTGAAGGTAAACAATCATTTTTTATGATAAATCCGTTTAATCCATTATTAAAAACTCACAAACTTAAAGGAAAGCTAAAAGAATATTATTCATTTTCAGTTAATTCCGAATATAGGGTTATTTTTAAACTAATCAATAAAGGTAAAGTCCTCTTCTTTGATATTGGCACCCATGAAATATATAAAAACTAAGTTTTTATAAATACTCTCTCACATTCGTATCGTTGATGATAAAGCTGGTTCCTTCACCTTTAACTAGTTTGTAGGCAACTTTGCGGGCAATACCTTCAACGGTTCGCTCCAAGCTTCTTATTCCCGAATCAAATCCAAGTGGTCTGGTGATTTTTAGCCAGACCGAATCATCTATCTTAATATTTTCCGGCAATAAGCCAACCTCTTTGATGTAGCGAGGAAAGACGTAATTTTTGGCGATGGCAATTTTTTCCTCATCGGTATAAGAAGGCATTTGAATCACTTCGAGACGATCCATAACCGCTGTTGAAATATTGTTAGTATTGTTAGCTGTAGCAATAAAAAGAACATTAGAAAGATCAATAGGGTAGTCAATAAAATAATCGGTAAAATTATTATTCTGACCTGGGTCAAGCAATTCAATTAAGACGCCCATAATAGCCGCTTTTGCTTCAGGTGTAATTCTATCAAGCTCATCAAGAAGAATTATTGGATTGATAGCTCCCGCCCGTCTTAGAGCTCTTATTATCATACCAGGCTCGGCCTCAGGCGAAGTCTTTGATTGACCGCGAAGGTCAAGAGCTGATGAAAGTCCTCCAAATGGAATACGGATAAATTTTCGGCCCAAAGCTTCAGCGACTGATTTGGCAAAGGTTGTTTTTCCGGTTCCGGCCAGTCCGACAAAAAAAAGATTTGGAGCTCTCCGTAATTCCGGGTTAGCACCCTTTTTTTGCAGTATTAAGACCGAGATAAACTCAATAATTCTTTGTTTTATTTTTTCCAAACCAAAATGATTTTGTTCTAAAATTTGTTTAGCTCTCTCAATATCGAGAAAATCTTCAGTCTTTTTGTTCCATGGAATATTGACAATCCAATCAATATATTTGGCAGTGATATCCAGTTGAGCAAGATTCCCGCCATGTTTTAGAGTTAAGTAAATTCTCTCAATTTGCTCAGCGGCTTTATCGTGAAGGTTAGTAGGCAGATCAGCTGACTGAAGTAAGGTCTTTAATTTTTCTATTTCTGACAAGCTATTGGTTTCATCCATACCTATTGGTTATTCAACTTTATTAATTAGCAGACTAATTACTCGATTGATAATTTCCCCTTGACAACAGAATTTTTTTTGGGTATATTTCATCATAGAAAAATTATAAGTTAATTACAAGTTCTTATTTTTATAAATATGTCAAAAACACAAGGTAATATAAAACCTCTTTTTGATTACGTTCTTATTAGACCAATTGAAGGAGAGTCTAAGACTGCTTCAGGGATAGTCCTTCCGGATTCGGTTGAGAAAAAATCCCAAGTTGGGGAAGTGATGGCGGTAGGCCCAGGGCAAACAGGGGATTGTTGTGGTAAAAATTCTTGCGGTAGTGAATGTTTAAAGATGGTGGTTAAAGTTGGACAGAAAGTTTTGTATAAAAAATGGGGTGGTAATGAGGTAAAAGTTGGAAATGCAGAATGGTTATTGCTTGAACAGAAAGATGTGATGGCAATTGTGGAATAAGTTTATAAAGTCTATAAAGTTATAAAGTTCATAAAGTTAAAAATTTAAAATATAAAATCAATATGGCAAAGCAAATAATTTATGGAGCAGATGCTCGAAAAAAACTTCTTGATGGTGTTGATAAATTAGTAAAAGCAGTGGCGACCACTCTCGGACCAAAAGGTCGAAATGTTGGATTAGAGCGCAAATGGGGTGGACAAAGTATCATTCACGATGGTGTAGGAGTTGCAAAAGAGATTGAGCTTGAGGATCCGTTTGAAAATATGGGTGCTCAGCTTGTTCGTGAAGCCGCCTCAAAAACAGCTGATATTGCCGGAGACGGAACTACAACCGCCACAATTTTAGCCGGATCAATTGTTTCTCAAGGAATAAAAATGATTACAGCCGGGTCAAACCCAATGGTGATGAGAACAGGTTTGATGAAAGGTTCAGTATACGTAGTTGCCGAACTTAAAAAAATGGCCAAAACAATTACTTTAAAAGATGCGGCTAATGTTGCCACAATTTCCGCCGCTGATGCCGAGCTTGGAAATCTTATTGCCGAAGCATTGAAAAAAGTCGGCGGTAAAGATGGGGTCGTCACAGTTGAGGAAGGAAAAAGTCTTAATACAACCTTTGATCACAAAGAAGGTATGCAGTTTGATCGGGGTTTTGCTTCTCCTTATTTTGCGACCGACTCAGATAAGATGGTGGCTGAAATCGAGGACGCATACATTTTAATTACTGATAAAAAAATCACCGCCGTCTCAGATCTACTTCCATTCTTGGAAAAATTTGTTAAGGTCTCCAAGAATTTAGTGATCATTGCCGAAGAGATAGAAGGCGAAGCCCTTGCAACTCTGGTTGTTAATAAACTCCGTGGAACTTTCAACGCTTTGGTCGTCAAAGCTCCTGGGTTTGGTGACAGACGAAAAGAGATGCTTGAGGACATTGCAATTCTGACAGGTGGGACGGTCATCTCAGAAGATTTGGGAAAGAAATTAGAAAATATTGAAGTAGCTGATTGTGGTCGGGCTGACAAAGTAAAGTCAGATAAAGAAAATACTTCAATCATCGGAGGTAAGGGTGATAAGAAATTGATTGTGGCCCGAGTCGAAAAGATTCGTCGGGAAATGATTGAATCAACTTCTGATTTTGACCGAGAGAAGTTCCAGGAAAGATTGGCTAAACTATCAGGCGGAGTGGCCGTCATTAACGTCGGAGCCGCAACTGAAGTTGAGCTAAAAGATAAAAAAGAAAGAGTCATTGATGCAGTTGCCGCCACAAAAGCCGCTCTTGAAGAGGGAATAGTGCCAGGTGGAGCCGTCGCTCTTCTTGATATCAGTCAAAAAATGGATTCAAAAGATTTGGAAAAGTCAGGTGCCAGTCGTGATGAGGTGATCGGTTTTAAACTTGTGAAGTCAGCCATCGAATCACCATTTACAAAATTAATGGAAAATGGTGGACTTAATCCTGGTGAATTAATTGCTAAAGCCAGGACGGCCAGCGCTAAAGGACAAGGTTTTGATATTCTAAAAACCGAGTCAACAGCAACGGCTGAAACGATTGATATGATCAAGGCCGGAATCATTGACCCATTAAAAGTGGTTAGAACTGCCGTTGAAAATGCAGTTTCCGTTGCCACAATGTTACTAACGACCGAAGCCTTAGTAGCAGATAAACCGGAAAAAAATCCTCCAGCCGCACCAGCCATGGGAGGCGGAATGCCAGGAATGGGTGGAATGGGGGGATATTAATTTAGAATTAATAATTGAGAGTTAAGAATTATTAAAACAATTAAATTTGTTTTTGTAGGGGCGTGATTTATCACGCCCTTTTTTATGGTATTATTTAGAGTAAGTAAAGGGGGTGATGATTATGGCTGATAAAAAAGTAGGTAAAGTTTCCCATTATTACAATCATTTAGGTGTAGCGATCATTGAAGTGAAATCCCCTTTTTCCGTGGGCGACACTTTAAAGTTTGTCAAACATGGAACAGGAGAAGAATTATTTCAGCAAGCCATTTCCTCAATTCAGGAAGAACATAAACAATTAGAAAAAGCGGCAAAAGGTCAGAGCGTTGGTGTCAAAGTTGACAAAATAGTCCATGAAGGAGTAGAAGTTTATAAAATTTAGTCTTTTAAATTTTTTTTATACCAACCGAGAATTTGGTATTGGGCTTTTTTGACGTTGTAAATTACGTGATTAATTTGATTATATTCTTTTCCAAAGCCAAAATTGATTATTGGTCTAAAAAAGTCCATCTGTCCGGCATTATGGACAATAACAATTTTTTCCCCATTCGGTTTATAAAATAAGCCCTTTTTTACAATAAAGCCCTTCTCTTCGGTGCTCATCATAAAATTATATTTACTGTCTAAAAAAACAAACCACTTAAAAAAGAGAACTTCCATGCCTAGCGGGACAACCCTGAAAGTATTTTTGTCTTTATTAAAAACGTGGGTAATATCTTCCTGAAAGATAGTATCTCCGCCATCAATAAAAAGTATCTGGTCATAAGATTTGTTTTTCAGGTATTTGGCAGAATCAAAAAATCTTTTATTAACAATATGGTATTTTTTTGTTCCTTTAAATATAATTACTTTTTCTTTAAACAACTGTGTTTTTTGAAAATTATTCAGATCATAGTCAATTACTACAATATCGATGTTTTTGAGATTAACATTTTTTTTTAACGACTTAAGCCAATGATTGATTAAAAAATCCCCATACTTTTCGTTTGAGCAGGTGATGATGACGTTTTTAGGTATCTGTTATTTATATTTCTTGACAAAAGATCGGAATAGATCTCCTTTTTCTTCAAAATTTTTCCAGAGGCTATAACTTGGAGAAGCGTTTGATAATAGGCAAATTTTATTTTTAGGAGTATGTTCATATGCAAATTTGACTGCCTCTTCCATACTCTTTGTATTAAATATATGTAAATATTCTGCTTTTTTTGATTTGATTATTTTTGATATCACATCCCCACTTTCTGGAAATAAAACAATATTTGGTATTTTATATTCAATAATTACTTCAACCATTTTATTAAAATCATAACCTCGATCTGTTCCGCCTAAAAAAATTGTTCCAACGTTCTTTAAACTTTCGATGGCAAGAATCGTTGATTGTGGAGTAGTGGATATGGCATCATCATAAAAAATAATTTCTTTAAATTTACCTATAAGCTCTAGCCGGTGGGGCAAAGGCTTAAATTCTTTAATAGCTTTAACTATCGTATTATTATCAATATCAAGTAAGTGAGCTACTGTAATAGCGGCTTTTATATTTTCTTTATTATGATTGCCAATTAATGGAATATCTTCGTCTCTAATCAGTATATTTTGTTCAAAAGGAATATTTTTACAGTGTGAATTATCGGCCCAGGATTTTAAGTCAGTAAATTTAGGATTATATATAAAATAATCGTCAGCAGCTACTTGAGCAATAATATTTTTTTTGGCATTATAATAATTTTGGACGTCGCCATGATAGTTCATATGTTCAGGAAAAAGATCTAAAACAACTGAGATGTGAGGAGAGTATTTAATATCGTCCAGTTGATAGCTAGAGAACTCACAGACAAAAATATCTTCTTTTCCAATTGGCTTTAACATCTCGTCTAGCATTGGCTTACCAATATTCCCGATCAAAAAAGCTTTCTTTCCAGCCTCTTTAAGAATTGAGTAGATCAGGCTGACAGTCGTGCTTTTACCTTTGGTTCCTGTTACTCCAATGACAACATTATCAATATTGGCTAAAAAAATGTTAGAAGCGGTTGTATAAGGCCGAGTAATTAATTTTTTAGGAATCCCTGGGGAGCGGATTATAAGGTCATATTTTTCTTGTTCATCAAGATAATTTGCACTATCTTTTTTGTCGGCAATTCCTAACTCCGTTAGAGGTACGAACTTTCTTAGAAATCTTTCCGTAGCCTGTCCTTCTTTACCATAACCTAAAATAAGGATCCTTTTATAATTTTTGAGCTCTTCTATTTTCATATTAATTTTTCAATTGTTTTCATAACTATGTCATTTTTAAATTCCCCATTATTTTTGATCATCTCAAAAGCTTCGATAGATTCTTCAAATGTCCCGACGCAATCAAAAGGTTTCATTTTGCCTTTTCCAATAAGATCTTGATATAAAGGAATTAATTTTGGATCATCAAGTAAATTTTTATTAAAAATTTCTACTACTTCTTTTTTAGATAGATATGCTGATAAAATTATAAAAACAAAGGCACATTTAGCGCATTCTCCACACCACCTTTTTTGATTTATGTTTCCATTTATTTTGTAATTCCGGTTGCAGCTGGAAAAAATGGGGAAGTATTTTTTGTGAACAGAAAACATCTTGGCGATCTCCATTTCAGAGTAAGGTCTCAAGTTTGAAGAAAAATCAATATTTGAAGTAATGTTTTGTTTTACATATTCCTGAAAAAGTTTTTCAAACTCTTCCGACTTGCTCCACTGGTGATTGATCTCGGCTCCTAAATAATTGACATTACCAAAATTAGCACTTTTTCCATTTGGGATAATAATTGAAGAATAGTCATATATCGTGGCTAACAACAAAGCAATAAAACTATAAATTGCGGTGATGGGGATATGGCCATTATAAGTAGATCTTAAATCAAATACTTGAGAATCTAATTGTCTTTTAACTGTTAAATAATTGATCTCCATTGTTTTTGAAACCTCGATCTGAATATTGGGAGGAGTGGTCTGGGCGTCCAAAATAAATCCGGTAATTTCTTTTTTTTGTTTTTTGAGCTGTTCAATAGCAACAATAGAATCTTTACCGCCACCTATTCCGACTAAAAATTTATTTTTTTTAGCCTCATCCAACTGACGCAGTTGTATAGGCTGAGTATTTGAAATATCAAAGTATGGAAAATTTATTAATCCTCTAAAATCAATTTTATTTTTATAAAAAAACTCTCCTAATCCTTTTGTATAGACCGTATTCCAAAAATCGGCTTGAGCTTTGGTTAAATGGTAAGGCGAGATTATTTTTTTGGGACAATACATCTTAAAGTAGGTGATCCCTAAAATGAGGTGGAGATCATTTAAAATATTTTTAAGTAATAACGGATTGATAAAAGAGGGGATAGGCGTGGGTAGAGTAATTTTTTCAGTAAGATAAAGATCTCTTGCTCTATAATTAAAATTGATCATTTTTTTGTCCGACTGTATCTCGTAAGATACAAATTCAAAAACATCTTGCTTTTGTATCATAGGTTTAGACTATATTTTATCAGACCAGCTGTTTTTCTATCTCAGCTAATAATTTATTGATTCCATAATCGGTCGTTACCGAAATATATTGAGGAGTATTTGCGGCATAGGTCTCATTGATCTTTTTTAACAGCCCCGCCGCATCGCCAGTGAAGACATCAATCTTATTAAAAACATAAATAATTTTTTTAGAATGAACCTTAAGTTCTCTCAGAATATTTTTGACAATGCTTATTTTCTGGTCCATCTCCGGATCGGAAATGTCAATCACGTGCAAGATTATATCAGCGTTGATTGATTCAAGAAGAGTTGATTTGAATGAATCGATAAGTGATGGCGGTAGGTCTTTTATAAAACCAATTGTGTCAGAAATAGTTACTTCTTTTTTAAGTGTCGGTAAATATAGTTTCCCGGTCACGCTATCAAGTGTGACAAATAGGGCATTCTCGACGACCTTATTTCTCTTTGTCAGATAGTTGAATAGGGAAGTCTTTCCGGCATTTGTGTAGCCGACGATAGAAACACTTTGAATATTATTTAATTTTCTTCTTTCAATTTGTTTTTGATGTTGGAGAGCTAATCTATTTAATTCTTCTTTTTTTAGTCTAATTTGAGTTCGGAAATGACGCTTCATAATCTCAATATTAGTTTCTCCCTGTCCTTTAGTATTAGTTCCGCCTCCTCCCTGGCGGGAAAAATAGTCTTCGCCAAGTCCATAAATTCTTGGTCCCATATGATGCATTCGGGCCAGTTCTATCTGTAGTTTGGCTTCGGCGGTGTGAGCGTGTTTATCAAAAATATTCAGAATTAAGTCAAATCTATCCCAGACTTGGATATCAGGATGATCATTCCACAGGTATTGAGTGAGATTAAATAAGACACTGGGTCTGACGATCGCGTTGACAACGACGATATCAATTTTTCGTTTGTTGACAATATTTACCAATTCCTCTACTTTACCTTTGCCGATAAAAGTAGCTTTGTCCGGACGGTTACGGTGCTGAATGATGTCGACAATATTTATTCCGTGATAAGTAGAAACTAATGATTTTATTTCTTCGAGATTTCGGGTAGCCTCCTCAATTTTTTGAAAAGGATTAACTATGTCGACGATGACGACCCTTTTTAGTTTTGACATTGATGAAATTATACAACTATTGATAATATACCGACGGGTATATCTACTATTTAATTAACGATATTTGGGTAGTTTTTTTCTATAATTTTATTGCTCTACCAGTATTTTTTTTGACTGAAATATGATAAAAATCATAAATGCGGAGAAAGAAAGAATGCTCCCGAAGTAAAATGTTGCCGATGGGCTTAGTTTACTCCATAATATACCCCCAATAAAAGAAGCAAAAAATGCTCCAACTGCAGTAAGGGTATAGTATGCTCCAAAATATGTTCCTGATTCTTTAGCTGTTATAAATTCGGCTATATAAGACTTAGATACTCCATCCGTTGCTGCAATATAAATACCATAAAGAGGAAACAAAAACCAGAGCCAGAGTGATGACTGAACAAAACCAAAGAAAAAGTAGACTAGAGAAAACACAAAAAGTCCTCCCATAAAAACTTTTTTCGCCCCCAGCTTGTCTGCTAATAAACCGGCAGGAGTAGAAAACACAGTTTGGGAGATATTATAAAGCACATACATAAGAACAACGATTGTCGTTGTCATACCAAGATTTTTTGCGTTCAAAAGCAGAAACGTATCGGAACTATTTCCCAAAGAAAAAAGAAAGCTGACAATGAGGAATATTTTTAGATGCGGATCAAGGTTTTTCCAATCGATCTTGACAAACTTTTGGTTTCTGGTAGCTATCGATTTTTTCTTTTCCTTAAGAAAAAGAATCAGTAGAGTAATCGCTATTACTCCAGGAATAAAGGCAATAAAAAAAGTAAGTCTAATATTATTTTTGAGAAAATAGATGGTGAGAAGTGCAACAAGTGGGCCAACAACTGCTCCAAGGCTGTCAAATGCCCGATGAAATCCGAAGATGTATCCCTTATCTTGAGGTGTAGTATTTTCAAGTAAAATACTATCTCGTGAAGCTGTTCTCAATCCTTTACCTAATCTATCGATTATTCTGGCAAACAATACTAATGGCCAAGTATAAGCTAACCCTATTAATAATTTTGAGATAGCTCCAAGGGAATATCCCCAGACCACAAACACTTTTCTTTTCTGAAAATAATCAGAAATAGCACCAAAGACATATTTACTAATACTTGCCAATGCTTCAGCGATTCCCTCAATAAGTCCAATAACAGGAATCGACGTATGTAAGACAGAGGTGAGGAAAAGAGGAATTATCGGATAGATCATCTCTGATGCAAAATCATTAAAAAAACTCACCAGTCCCAAAATGAATACGTTGCGTGGAATTTTCTTTTGCATATTATTTGGTTTTTTTTATATATTTTACTATTTCCATAATAGATTATATGATAAAATTTTTTTGCGATGAGGTTCGTCTTGAGAGGCTTCCGTTTTTTCTTAATTTTATGGTAAATTATAAGCATGGAATTAGAATTTACAATACCTATAAAACGTCCTTTTAAAAATATCTATCAGTTCAAGATTACTCTTTTGGATACAAAGCCTTCCGTTTGGCGAAGAATTCAAGTGCCGGAAAGCTATACTTTTTATGATCTTCATATAGCAATTCAAGACGCCATGGGTTGGAAAGATTCTCATCTGCACTGTTTTGAAAAAAGAGATCCAAAAGCAAGATGGGGATATTTGGAAAAAGTCGATTGTCCTTATGCTGCTGAAGAAATTAGAGAAGAAAAGTTACCTCTTTTTACTACAGAAACTCCTCTTCCAAAATTTTTCAAAAAGAAGAATGACAAAATGTTTTATGTTTACGACTTTGGTGATAATTGGGAACATGAGGTAGTTTTGGAAAAAATACTTCCGAAAGAAGATAAAGTGAAATATCCTGTTTGTCTCGAGGGAAAACTTGCTTGTCCGCCAGAAGATTGCGGTAGTATTCCAGGTTATTATAATTGCATAGAGATATTAGAAAGAAATAATAAAGAAATTGATGAGGAACTTTTAGCGTGGATAGACGACTGGGATCCAGAACATTTTGACCCTAAAGAAATTATTTTTTCTAATCCTAGAAAACGTTTTAATGAAAGTTGGGGTTAAATATCCTCAAGGAAATTCTATGATTAATAATCTTTTTTCTGATGAACTGGCATTTAGTGTCTCCCGTTTCTCTTCTTACGAAAAAGGTAAAGAATATTTTGAAGATGGCTCTGTTGAAAAAATCTGGCAAGAAGAAAATGAATATAAAGCAATTGTAATGGGAACTCAAAAATATAGCGTTTCCTTAAAATTTAAAGACGAAAGCGAATTTAAATATAACTGCAGTTGTCCATATGAATTAGATGGCGCTTGTAAACACGTAGTGGCGAGCATTCTTGCTTTTGCCTCTGATAAAAAATTTGCAGAAAAATCTTTTTTGAAAGAAATCAATAAAGATGAATTAGTCGTGGAAAAATTGCTTGAAAAAATAACTACTCATCAACTCCAGCTTTTCCTAAAAAAAATACTAAAACAACGACCTCAGTTGATCGAAGACCTAAATATTTTTCTTCAAGGTCCTAAGCAAACTCCAGTGACAACTACCGATTATAAAATTCGATTTAGAAATGAACTTGATCAAATTGATCTCAAGGAATTACTTCAAACATGGTATTTTGACGGCGGAGATTATTATGATGGTCAATATAGCGATTTCGATACCGCTCTTTCTCTTTCTGATGTGGTAGAAAATATGTCAGATCTGGGCAGAAAATATGAGGATAGTCAAAATTTAGGTGAAGCCCTAAAAATTTATCAAGCTATATTTGAGGCACTGGACGAAAAAAGGAACAGTTTAAAAGGAGACGATAGCGAGCTTCGAGATTGGTTTGAACAGGAGATGGAAAAAATAATTAATGATTTTTACATTAAAACTTTAACAAAAATAAATAATAATAATTTGAAAAAAATAGGGATTGAAAACTTGTGCTATCTTTTTCAGTATGACTATGACAGATTTAACTCGAATAAAAATAATATTTATTTGGGTTTTAAGCAAATTATCTTAAATAAAAATGAAGCAGAAAATGCTTTATTAAAATTAGATAAATTAAAAAATAAAGGTGATTTAACTATTTCGGAAAGTTCACTTCTATGTTTTCTTTATTCTATCGTCGAAGACTGGCATTTGTTTGAAAAAATCAGTCTAAAAAATCTTGAGAAAAATCCAAGTTTAACTTTGGACTTGTTGCGATATTACCAAAAAAATAATGACAAGAAAAAAATAATAAAAGTCGCCAGTCAGGTATTAATTGAACTAATGAAAAAAAACGAAGACAGAAATTTTTTGTTTCAATTTAATCAAAAAGATAATAAAGAGATTGAAATTGAGATTAGACGTTTTCTCAAAGAAATATATTCACTCCAAATGGAATACGCGGAAGCAATCTCCAATCTTGAACGGTTATTTTTAATCACAGGTTCCTTGACGGACTATCAAGAATTAATAAAAAATTATAAGAACGAGTTAGAAAAGATAAAATATTGGGAAGTAATAATTAAGTATTTTACTGATAAAAACGATGTCAAAAATATTTTTAAAGTTTTTAAACTTGAAAATCAAAAAGGAAAGATTTTGGATTTAGTGAGAAAATACCCACTTGAAGAATGTTTCCCTGACATGATTTCATTTATCCAGAATGATTTTCCACAAGAATGTTTTACAGAATATAAAAAGAAAATTGAAGAAATATTAAAAGAAGTGGACACGGATAAATATCCAATAGCTGTTTATCATTTGATAAGAATGCAGAAAATTGGATTAGATAAAAGTTTTGATGATTTTATAATTTTTATAAAAAATACTTTTAAGCGACGAACCAGCTTAATGAGAGAATTACAGGAAAACCAATTATAGTTTTTTTACATTTTTTAAAACTTAAGTATTCCTCAATCTCTTTTTTCGTTATTTTTTATATATTAACGACAAAATAATGATATTTTAAAATATTTTCACTTTTGCTTATTATGTCAAGAAAACCGTCGAGTACTGTTGCAACGGCAACATCGAAAGAAATTAATATTATGAAATAAATATAATTTTTTCCGTATTCTACCATCTCAATCTCAGAGTCTGTTTTTAAAGCAATTTCCAATAAATCTTTTTTTATTATTTTTCTTTGTACATCTGTTAAAGTTTTGTTATGTTTTGAGCCAATTACTGCAAAATATCGAAGTTTATTGTCTTTTCCTCCCATCGGGGACATTATAATATCTTTACCATTTTCATAAACCCCATTTTCGACTTTAAACTGTATGTCTTTAATTGCAAGAGTAGCCCATTCTTTTAAATCAGTCATCGGATCTTTAATCAATTAGCTGATATGGTGGCTGGAAGTATTTTCTCATTTTATACAAGCAAAGATAAAAGTTACCTTGAAGAACTAAAAAAATCTAAAAAAGTTGAAGATATTTGGGCTTTCAAATAAAAAACGACCCTGTCTCTATCCAAACGTTAGCTTGGAAAGCGCACCGTAACGGTGACAATTCGAGTATCAGGGTCTTTGTATTGATATTATATATCATGGATAAGTAAATATCATTATCAATGATATTTTAGACAAATAGAACAACATAATTTTCCACTTGACAAAAAATGTCGATTTCCCCAAAAACTGAAGAGGTCTGAAAACTGCCGGCTTGTCCAGAGGGGAGGATTCGAACCTCCGCAGGGTTACCCCGTTAGATTTACAGTCTAATGCGATTGGCCACTCCGCCACCTCTGGTATTTTGATACCTATATATTTTATCAAAAATTTTTTGTTATTTGCTACGAAAAGGACTTTTGTATTTTATTAAAATTACCATATGGATCAATTATCACAAATAACTGCTGATGAAGTTCAAAAAGCAATTAATGAGAAGAAGGATATTATTTTATTGGACGTGCGGACACAGGAAGAATATGGCGCTGGTATTGCTACTCTGACTTTTATTTAGGTGTTTAGAATGTATTGAAGCTCCAAAGTATCACTTTTTTACTTTTAAAAGTAGTTTTAAGTCAAATCTGATAGGATAATCTGATGATTTACTGCCTAGAATGTAACAAATAAGAGTAAAAATACAAGTAAAAATTGGTCTAAAAAGTCATGTTTGCCCTACCAGCGCCGTAAACGATAATTATCTAAAAATAAAATCACTTATTAAATAAATTTTTTAAATTTAAAAAGGCTTGGTCGATATTTTTTTCTCCAAATATTAAAGTTATTTCGTGAGTAGTCGAAACTACTTCGAGAATATTTATTCCTTCCCAAGCCAACGGTTTAAGAATAAAATAATAAACGCCAGAAAGACCTATATTTTCCTTAGGTAGCCTGATCGTGATTGAAGATAAATTATTAACTTTAAAAATCACCTTTTCATCTTGGTATATTTTTTTAATTGAATTTTCAAGCTCTAAACTGACAATCAATGTTGTTTCAAAAACTCCCTCGGTGATTGTACTAAAAAATTCTTTTTGTCTATTAATTATCTCCAGCAACTTCTGATGTTTAGGGATCAATGATGAAGAATTGGCTAAAGTGTATTCGATCAGATTAGATCGAACTATCATATCCGGAGCATTTGTAAATATTTTTTTAATATTGCTTTTATGATCGAGGTTATTTGATAATCTTTTCAAAGCCATTATGATCGCCCCATTTTCAACTTTTTTATATAATTCTTTTTCAATTTCTGGTTTGATAATACGTGATAAAGCGGAAAGATTGATAATCTTCTTACTAAGACCTTCTTCCAGAAAAGATGACTTTTTAATAATTTTTTCAACGATTTCGGGTATCGTAATCATAAAAATGTTAAAATCTTAACATTTATCTTGTTTTTTGTCAAATTAACTCAATTAATTGACTTACTATTTATTGGTAGTACAATCATAATTGTTTCTTAAATTAAAAATTGGATTGTAGTAATTACCTATGATAAAAACTAATTGCCCAGTCTGTGACGGTCAGGTGACTCTTCCTGAAAAAACTGAAGAGTCAGAAATTATCAGTTGTGCTGAATGCCACACAAAGCTAGTAGTCGCAAAAATTGAAAATAAAACCGCTACTCTCTCAGAGGCACCCAAAGTCGAGGAAGACTGGGGGGAATAAATTAGTGATTAGTGGTTAGTGATTAGTGATTAGTGAATAGAAAAAATAATAGATATGTCAACAACCATAGGTATATTGCATACAACAATCAGGGGGGATGAAAAACTAATTATCGAGGCGGCAAAAAAAAGAAATATTCAAATAAAATTAATTGACGTTAGAGAAGAAATATTTAATCGAAAGACATATAAATGTGATTTTGATGTAGCTCTAGAGCGTTGTGTTTCGACCGTAAAAGGTACACACGCTACTCGTTTTTTTGAATCAATCGGTGTCGCCGTCATCAATAATTCTTCAGTTGCTTCTGTGTGTGAAGATAAATTCGTTACATCTTGTTTTCTTCAAAAAGCCAAAGTACCAACGCCCGATTTTGCCATGGTTTTTAATACCGAACAAGCAGTTAAATCAATAGATGAAATGGGGGGATTCCCTGTTGTTATAAAACCTCCACTTGGCTCTTGGGGAAGACTTCTGGCAAAAATAAATGATATTGATGCTCTTGAAGCTGTCCTTGAACATAAAGAAGTCTTAGGCTCTCCTCAACAAAAATCTTTTTACATCCAACAGTTTGTTAAAAAACCGGGTCGAGATATTAGAGCCTTTGTCATTGACGGAAAAACTATTTGCGCCATATATCGAGATTCGCCTCACTGGATTACTAATACCGCTCGCGGTGGGGTTGCCACAAACTGTCCGGTTAGTAAAGAAATTTCTGACATATCAAAAAGTGCAAGCGATGCTGTAGGTGGCGGGATTTTATCGATGGATATTTTTGAAACTGATGATGGTTTACAGATTAATGAAATAAACCATACGACTGAATTTAAAAATTCTGAAAAACCGACTAATACCAGTATTTCCGGTGCGATCGTTGATTACTGTGTAAAAGTCGCAAAAAATCTATGATTAATACTTCTATATTCGGAGCGTCTGGGTATGCTGGAGGAGAACTATTGCGAATTCTTACTGGACATCCAAAAGTAAAAATTCAGCAAGTAACTTCAAGACAATTTGCCGGTTTGCCTGTTTCATTAGTTAATCCTAATTTAAGAAAAAAAACTGATTTAGTATTTTCACACCCTGATCAACTGAAAAAATGCGATCTGCTTTTTATTGCTCTACCTAATGGTGAATCAATGAAATATATGAATAAATTAAAAACCTTAGCCAAAAAAGTCATTGACCTAGGAGCTGATTATCGATTACGTGAACAGGTCACTTTTGAAAATTGGTATAAACAAAAACACTTAAATCCGGAAATGTTAAAAAAATTTGTTTACGGAGTTGTTGAACTTCATCGTGATGAAATTAAGAAATCTTCCTACGTTGCCGGTCCCGGATGTGAGGCAACCGTATCGATTCTTTCACTTTATCCTTTAGTTAAACATAATTTGATTGAAGGTAAAATTATTATCGACGCTAAAATGAGCAGTTCTCAAGCCGGACTAAAACCATCTCTCTCGTCTCATCATCCTGAACGCTCCGGAGTAGTTCGATCTTATATGCCTTCAGGACATCGCCACACCGCCGAGATCATTCAGGAACTATCTCCTTTTTCGGATAAACTTGACGTTGCAATTTCTGCAACCGCTATAGATATGGTTCGAGGTCTTTTGGTAACGATCCACACTATTCCAAAAAATGGAGTGACTGAAAAAGAAGTTTGGAAAGCCTATCGAGCCGAGTATGGCAACGAACCATTTATAAGGATCGTCAAGGAACGCCAAGGACTATATCGTTTTCCTGAACCAAAAATACTGCAGGGAACTAATTTTTGTGATATTGGTTTTGAAATGGATACCGTTTCGAAACGGTTAGTAATTATTGGAGCCATTGATAATCTGGTTAAAGGAACAGCAGGACAGGCTGTTCAAGCAATGAATCTAATGTACGGATATCCCGAGGAAACGGGTTTGGAATTTCCCGGACTTCACCCTATTTAATCATATGAACTTTAAAGGTGTTATCGATACTACATTTCGGGACGGACAACAATCTCCCCTTATGTTTGATGCTTATAAATACAGGTTCACTTTTGAGGACAAGAAAAATTTAATTTACGGCTTGATCCAACTTGGGGTAAGAAATTTTGAATTTTTTTCACCTAATGTAAGTAAATCAGAAGCACGTGATTTTAATAAAATAAAACAATATGTTTCTACGTTAAACATTCCTGGGATACGATTTTTGGCCCATTGCCGTTGTCACCCTGTAGACATAGAGGAGGCAATAAAAGCTGGGTTTGACGGCTTAAATCTATATATTAGCATGACCCAATATGCTCAACAATACAGCCATGGAATGAAGTTTACTGAAATTATATCTCATGTCAAAAAAATTGTTGAAACAACTAGAAAATTTTACCCAAACCTTTATCTGCGTTTTAGTGCTGAAGATAGTTTTCGAACACCGCTAGAAGATATTTTTCAAATATATGATGAAATTTATGAGAGCGTCGATACTTTTGGTATGCCCGATACCGTTGGAGTGGCTACTCCTACCATAGTTGAAGAAAGATTATTAGCAGTAAAAAAAAGATATCCTAAGGCTGATATTGAATGCCACTTTCACAATGACCGAGGATATTCGCTTATTAATTCCGTCACCGCGGTGCTTAACGGGGCCTCATATATAGATACATCAATTTGGGGAATGGCTGAGAGATCGGGAATAACTTCTGTTACTGGTCTACTCTTAAATCTTTTTTACGAGGATAAATCTTTATGTCGAGGATATAACTTAAAACTTTGCTACCCACTAAATGTATTAATGGGTTCGATCATAAAATTACAAGTATCACCTACTGAGCCAGTTTCAATTACTAATCGTACCCACACAGCTGGAGTCCATCAAAAAGCAGTTCTTAATAATCCATATGTTTATGAAGCGCACGATCTAAAAAACTTTGGAGTAGATAAAAAACAGTTATTTTTAGGCCCACTAAGCGGAAAAAATCTCATCTATTATTATCTGAGAGAAATTGAATATTACGACTTGACTCAAGAACAGGCAACCGAAATAGCTAAAGAATTCAAGTCTGAATCAGCCGAAATGAACAAAAAAAACAAACCGGAAGCAATTTTAAAAAAGATTGTTGAACAATATAATTTGCCGAAACTTTTGATTAAAAAAGAGTATCTCAAAAATAGAGTTGAAAATTTAGATTAATAATATGGGACAAACAATTGCTGAAAAAATATTTTCTCAACACGTAGGTAAAAAAGTATTTGCTGGAGAATTTATAATTGCAAAGCTCGACCTTGTCATGGCTCACGATACAACTTGCGCCTGGGCTATTGACCCATTTTATGAAATTGCTAAAAAAGTTTGGGACAAAAAGAAAATCTTTATTCCTTTTGATCATGCTTTTCCAGCCCCTAATGTCCAAATGGCAAAACTTCAGGCAAAAATTAGAAAATTTGCAAACGAACAAGGCATCCCAATAACGACTGATGGCGTTTGTCACCAGATAATGTCTGAACGGTTTATAAATCCTGGGAATCTAATTCTTGGAGCTGATTCACATTCTCCAACCGGTGGAGGTTTAGGAGCTTTGACGATTGGCGTTGGTTCAACCGATGCCACGATTGCTATGGCTACTGGTACCTGTTGGTTTCGCGTCCCTCAGACAATCAGAATCAATGTAAATGGAAAATTAAAAAAAGGTGTATTTTCTAAAGATGTTATTTTGATGATTGCTAAAAAATTTGGCCCAGAGGGTGGTAACTATAGAGTATTAGAATATGGCGGTGAAACAGTCCGTAATTTTTCTGTGCCCGCTCGTCTGACTTTAACCAATATGTCTGCAGAGATGGGAGCTAAAGCCGCTATTATTGAACCGGATGTACAAACAGAAAAATATCTGAAAGAAAATCAACGACCATATATTTTTGATAAAAAATTATTATGGAGCGATAGCGACGCAGTATACGAAAAAGTAATGAACTTTGATGTTTCTGATCTTACTCCGCAGATTGCCGAACCACCTGATATTGATCGGGTCAAAACTGTACAAGAAGTAGAAAAAAAGAAAATAAAGGTTGATCAAGTATTCATCGGCTCCTGTACAAACTGCAGGATTGAAGATCTGGACGTTGTCTATAAAATGTTTCAAAAAAATGACCTGAATCCGAATGTAAGAACTATCATTACTCCCGCTTCAAAGCTTGTATTTCTACAAGCTTTAGCCAAAGGATATATAGAATTTTTTACTAAAAAAAACGCAATTATATTAACCCCTGGCTGTGGTCCTTGCCTAGGTAGACATGGAGGAGTTTTGTACGATAACGAAGTTTGTGTCTCAACCAGTAATCGCAATTTCACAGGAAGAATGGGCAGCCCAAGAGCATTAATATATTTAGCCAGTCCGGCAACAGCGGCTGCTTCGGCGATCACCGGATATATCACCGACCCGAGAAAATATTTATAATTTTAAAAAATAATTATGAACTGGATTTTTGGAAATAATATCAACACCGATCTAATTACACCCGGAAGATACAATATTACTACCGATGCAAAAGAACTGTCAAAAATTGCCTTTATCGAACATCGTCCAGAGTTCGCTAAAACTGTTAAGAAAGGCGATTTTATTATTGCCGGAAATAATTTTGGCTGCGGATCTTCCCGTGAAACTGCCGTCACTGCTCTTAAAGCCTGTGGAATAAAAGCAGTCATCGCTAAATCATTTGCGAGGATTTTTTATCGTAATTGTATTGATCAAGGATTGCTATCAATCCTTGCCCCCACTGATAATATAAATGAAAATGACAAACTTAAAATCGATATAGAAAAACAACTTGTTTTAAATATAACTAAAAAAAAGGAAATAAAAGCAGTTATTCCACCCTTAATGATTAAACTCTATGAAAGTTCCGGTATCATTCCGTATCTCAAAAAAAATGGATTAGGTTCGTTAAAAAAACTTTTTGAAATATGAAAAAAAAATACCAAATATGTTATATGGGAGGAGATGGAATCGGGCCCGACGTCACCAAAGAGTCTCTCAGACTTTTACAGGCAACCGGAATAGGTTTTAATTTTATCAAAGGAGAGATTGGTTTTGAAGCTTATAAAAAATATGACACTCCACTGCCCGAAAAAACAATTGAAATTTGCAAAAAAAGCGATGCCATATTGTTTGGTGCTATTACAACTCCGCCAAATATAAAAGGATATTTTAGCCCAATTGTCCGTTTAAGAAAAATATTGGATCTTTATGCAAATGTCCGACCTTTTAAGTCGCTACCTATTCCTGATCAAAAACAAGGAATAGATTTTATAATCGTTCGAGAAAATACAGAGGACCTTTATGTAGGACAGGAACGATTAACTAAAGAAGGAGCCATCGCCGAAAGAGTTATAACCAAAAAAGGTTGTGAGAAAATTATAAAATTTGCTTTTGAACTTGCTAAAAAACAAGATAGAAAAAAAGTTACCGTTGTTCATAAAGCCAATATTTTGAGAATTACCGACGGTTTATTTTTGGATATTGCTAAAAAAATTTCAATATCTTATCCTAATATTGTTATGGAAGATATGCTTGTTGATTCCTGTGCAATGCAACTTATAAAAAAAACAGAAGCTTTTGATATTATCGTTACGACCAACATGTTTGGAGATATCTTATCAGATGAAGCAGCTGGATTAACGGGTGGATTAGGCGTTGCTGCCAGTGGAAATATAGGTAATAATCAAGGATTATTTGAACCGGTTCACGGTTCAGCACCGAAATACGCCGGAAAAAATATCGTTAACCCAACGGCCAGTTTTCTCTCATCGACCATGATGCTTGAATTTTTAGGTGAAGATAAAATGGCACAAAAAATAAGAAAGTCCATTACAAAAACAATAGAGATAGGTTTAACGACAAAAGATTTAGGTGGAAGTTTAAAAAGTTCTGAATTTACTGATAAAATTATTAACAACTTATGATCCTTATTAAAATCGGTGGAGGAAAAAAAATCAACCTTGATTATATTTGTGAAGATATAAAAACACTTATTAACCAAGGAGAAAAAATTGTGCTAGTTCATGGTGCTAGTGTTGTCCGTGACGAAATTGCTGAAAGATTAGGATCCCCAACTAAAACAATTACTTCACCAACTGGAATAAGTAGTGTGTATACCAATAAAGAAGCAATTGATATTTTTCTCATGACTTATTCGGGCCTTGTGAATAAAAAAATTGTTGCAAAACTTCAATTTTACGGAGTCAATGCCGTGGGATTGTCAGGAATAGATGGACAACTTTGGAAAGGTAAAAGAAAAAAGGCCGTCTATTCTCAAGAAGGAAAAAAGATAAAATTAATATCAGATAATATGACTGGAAAAGTGACGGAAATTAATGTTAATTTGATTAATTTACTTTTGGATAATAAATATTTACCGGTCGTTTGCCCACCGGCTCTTAGTGAAGAAAGTAAAATAATTAATACGGATAACGATTGGGCTGTAGCAGTTATGGCCGGTGCTCTAAAAATTGAAAAAATGGTCGTTCTTTTTGAAGCCCCTGGACTTTTGAAAAAATTTTGTGATGAATCGTCTCTAATAAAAACTGTTGACAAAAATAAGATTGACAAATATTTAATCTATGCCCAAGGAAGGATGAAAAAGAAATTATTGGGAGCTAAAGAAGCTTTTAGATTGGGTTTGAAAAAAATATATTGGTCGGACGGTCGGATAAAAAATCCTATTATTAATACCCTCAAAGGAGTGGGAACTATTATCAGTTAATTTTTATTTATGAAAAATTATCAATTTCTTCAGCAAAAATATCTCGTCAATACTTATGTTAACCGCGGAGTTACTTTTATAAGAGGAGAAGGTATTTACTTATATGATGAGTTCGGTAATAAATATTTAGATATGATGAGCAATTACGGCGTCAATATTTTTGGACATGTTAATAAAGAGATAACTGAGCAAATAACTAAACAATTAAAAACTCTAACAACTTTACATGGAAGTTTTAATAATAATAAAAGAGCAGAAGCATCAGAACTTTTAATAAAAAGATGTGGTTTATCATATAAGTTTGTCTATTGGTCAAACTCCGGAGCTGAAGCAAATGAGGCGGCTCTAAAATTTGCTGTTGCTACAACTGGTAAAAAAAAGATTATTGCTTGTGAAAATGGATATCATGGAAAAACTTTAGGAACACTTTCTGTCACTGCCGGAGAAAAATATCGCAAACCATTTTTACCTCTTTTGTGGAACGTCATATTTATTAAACATGACAATATAGAGGCTTTGGAAAAAGTTATTGATAAAAATACAGCCGCTTTTATAGTTGAACCTATACAGGGCGAAGGTGGAATATATGTTCCTGATAAAAATTATTTAATAAAAGTTAGAAAAATTTGTGATAAGCACGGCGTACTTCTTATAGTTGACGAGATTCAAACAGGAATGGGTAGGACTGGCTCATTATTATCAATACAAAAAACAGGTATTGAAGCAGATATATTAACCTTAGGAAAAGGATTGGCCGGTGGCATACCCGTAGGAGCAACTCTAGTAAATCAAAAAATTGGCAACGCTATTTTTAAGGGATTGCACACTTCAACTTTTGGAGGAAATCCTTTAGCCTGTGCCGGCGTTATGGCAACCCTAAATAAAATAGATAATAAATTACTTAAACATGTAACAGAGATTGGCTCATATTTTATAAATGAATTAAAATCAATTAAATCTTCATCGATTCTTGATGTTAGAGGTCAAGGCTTAATGATTGGTGTTGATGTTAAAGAAGACCGGAATGGTTTATTAAAAAAATTACAAGGTGAAAAAATATTAGCCATTCCTGCAGGAGAAACAGTTGTCCGCTTTTTACCACCTTTTATTGTTGAAAAAAAACATATTGATAAAACAGTTGATAAATTAAAACAAATTTTGTCTTAAAGTAATATGTGTCGTTTCCTTTTGTGTAAATCAAAACAACTTATAAGTCCAAAAAAAATATTAGGTTCATTTGCCAAAATGGCTGAAACAAGTAAAGCTTATGACGGAGATTGGCAAGGCGATGGCTGGGGATTTTCCTGGCTTGAGGATAATAAATGGAAAGAATATAGATCCATCAAACCAATTTGGAAAGAAAAAAATAAATTTGCAGAATTCTCAGAATCTAATATTTTTTCTATTCATGCAAGAAGCGCTTCTTTTCCACAACATAAAAATAATATTGAATATAACCAACCTTATATAAACGAATCTTATTCTTATGTTTTTAATGGACTTTTGAAGGGTGTCACTCTTTCTCTTCCTGGTGATATAGGAGCACAAAAAATATGGTCTCTTCTAAATGTTTATCTTAAAAAAATAAATCTTACACAATCCTTATATAAAACCTCCGACATTTTAAAAAAAAACTCTCGAAATATTCAAGCTTTAAATATTGGAGTAGCAGGAAAAAATACTATTTCTGCGTACTGTCATTTTACTGCACACCCAAATTATTATTCACTTCAATATTCAGATAATTCTGATATAAAAATTATTTGCTCAGAAGCAATCAATGGATTTAAATTTAAATCTCTTCCAACGAATTCTTTAATTACTTTATAAAGTTTTTAATTGTGTGGATAAGTAGGCCGGAATATTTATAATCTGTCCGGTAACCTCATCCTTTATTTTCACATCCACGGCAGTTTTCATAATTTTAAGTACTCTTTGTAAGGATAATTTAGACTTTATCTCTATATACTCTCCAACGGAAAGCGCCATAAAACAAATTAATATATGAGCTTTAATCGTTTTCTCTTTTCGATGATAGATTGGCCTAGTTTTTAAATCTGATTTTGCCATACGAAATGCTTTTTCAACATTCCAGAGATTGTGATACAGCTTGATAACTGTTTTGCTATCAATATTATCAATATTATCGAGATTAGTGTAGTATCCTTTAATCCCAAGTAACATTTTAGTTTTTTCAATGAGCTCTTTATTGATTTCTGTTTTTGATTTTCCCGTAGTTTTTAAAAATTTATTTCTTTTTGATATTTTTGAAGGATTCTGTAGAAGTATTTTTGCTTTTTTTATTTGTTTTTCCATTTCATATTTATCCTTATGATATCTTTTAATGGAGAAATCACAGATCAAAAAGCCTCTCTCTGTCTTTATTCTAGTTGAATAACCATCTTGTTTCCTTAATCTTTTAACTATCTTCTTTTGAAGGGCAAATTTTAAATCTTTTTTAAGGTGATATTCCTCGACTGCTTGGCTGCGGGGTAGTTCATTGATTAAAGTATTGCAGAAGTCGGGAAATATGGGGGTTGGGGACTGTGGGGGCGTTGACGATCAGAGCCGGCTAAACTTTTGAAACAACACGCCCTCGCTCCCTCCTTCGTTAAGACTTCGGATGGGCAAGCCGACGGTTTTCAGACCTCCTCAGGTTTTTGGGGAACCGACATTTTTTTAAATTTACTTCATTTGTATTATTATTTAATTTGATTTACGATTAAGGTAATGATGAAAAAACTTTTTTTAACCGGTTATGAAAAGGAAACGATTGATGAATTTTTAAAGAAACTTGAAGAAGCTAAAATCACTACTATCATTGATATTCGAGAAAAACCCTTAAGTCGAAAAAATGGATTTTCAAAATATACATTAGAAAAACTACTTAAAACAAAAGGAATATTATATTTTCACTTTCAAGATTTAGGGAGTCCCGAAAGTTTGAGAACAAAATTAAAGGAAGAATCTAATTATCTAAGTTTTTTTGAAGAATATCGGAAGTATATTCAACATAAACCTCAATTAGTTAAAAACGTTTTGAAAGTAATATACGCCAATGGCAGATCGGCTCTTCTTTGTTTTGAAAAAGATTATCAACTATGTCACCGATCAATAGTTGCTATCGAACTTATCAAATGCGACCCAAAATTACAGGTTATCCCGCTTTAGAATTACACGAGGAACAAATTCTAATCGTTGTCAAAACTTATCCTCGACCTTCATCTAAATATCGTGAATTAGTTTGTACGGCCGGAATTACACAAAGTGGAAAATGGGTAAGGCTTTATCCAATAAGTTACCGTTACCTTGATTACAATAAATGGTATAAAAAATATCAATGGATTAACGTAAAAATCGAGAAAAATAGTAATGATTTTCGAATTGATAGTTACCGACCGACTGAAACATCAATACAGGCGATTGGTGAACTGATAACAGCAAATAAAGAATGGATCGATAGAAAAAATTCCCTTTAAATTCAGCTATAAGTTTATCTGCGATGATAAACGATGTATTAAACCTCATAAATTATCGATTATCGATTGGAAGATAAACGCTCTTTATCTTAACATGAAGGCAAAATATGGGTATGATATGGATGTGGTTTTACAAAAAGTTAAAGTTTAGGCAATCCAAATTTTGATTTGATTATAAGTCAAGAAATAAAGGTTATTCCATTTTAAAAACTTTTGGTTACAATTTAGAAGGAGGGGATTTTTTTTTACGATGAGAAGACAAGAACTTTTCCCATTCTCCGGGTTTTTCTTCAGCATATGTTTCAAAACCTGACAAGTTTGCAAGAGCATTTGCACGGATAGACATATTATCCAATATCAACTTTTCATCTGGAGTAGATAGCTCCTTTAACTCATTACTCATTCTCCATCGTTTTTTGACCTGCCTGCCGGCAGGCAGGTATTCAATTTTAAAGTCAATTTCTGTTGACGGAGTTCCCAGGTCTGATAGTATCTTTTCAGATTTCTGTCAAGTAGCAAATTATGTTTATATAGTCGTATTAGATCATAATTCAATGTCATCGAAATAATATTTTTTCTCAACCCGTTATATCATATTCTTTGTCATCGAAATCGATCGGGTAATAGTAACTAAAACATTATCCTGTAGTCTTTTTTAATTTAGTAATTAAAAAATCTATCTCTCTTCGTAATTCTACC
>Ga0210016_1000684_pt1 | contig 30436 bp, 36 predicted proteins | sample CryGeyCG2014_300_FD_185454 | JGI IMG/M metagenome (GOLD analysis project Ga0210016, IMG submission 185454) | Groundwater microbial communities from aquifer - Crystal Geyser CG02_land_8/20/14_3.00 (SPAdes) (version 2) | ecosystem: Environmental > Aquatic > Deep subsurface > Groundwater | place...
ATGGACGCACTTACGAGTGGGTAGTGGCTCTGCGCGCCGTGCAAACACAAGACTTCATGACCGCACACTGGGCCGAATTGCCCCATGCGTTGCTGGGCAAAGTCTCCAGCCGCATCATCAACGAAGTGCGCGGTATCAACCGTGTGGTTTACGACATCTCGGGAAAACCACCTGCAACGATCGAGTGGGAATGAATTGATGTCTGGCAACAACTAGTAAATACAAGCAGAGAATCATCATAACACCCCGTTTTTACGGGGTTTTTTGTATTTTGTCTGGCAATGTCTGGTAACGACAAGTAGGGGCAAGCAAGTTTTTTTCATGGTTTTATCAATGGTATAATTTTCTCTTATACCATTCGTCCAGTGCAATACCATTGCAAAAAATACGGTTCGACAATGGTATTAAATAAGATAAAGCTCAATAAATACGTGGCTTGTAGCGGTTTTTATGAGCTTTTATAGTCATGGTATCAAATTGCGGAGTGAGCATGCTGACAGATACAAAATTACGGAATCTCAAGCCAGAAGCCAAGGCGTATAAGGTCAGTGACCGTGACGGCCTATATGTCACCATTTTGACTACCGGCACGGTATCGTTCCGCTATAACTACAGCATCAATGGGCGGCAAGAGACGCTTGTGATCGGGCGCTATGGTGCAGGAGGGCTGACATTGCTGGAAGCCAGGGAGAGGCTTTCATTGGCGAAAAAAGAGCTTGTCGCTGGCAAATCACCATCCAGAGCCAAGGCGAGAGAAAAGCAAAAATCTAAAGGGGCTGACTCTTTTAGTGAATGGGCGGAGCTGTGGCTTAAGAATCACCAGATGGCAGATTCAACCCGCGATATGCGGCGATCAGTCTATGAGCGTGATCTCAAGGAGCCGTTCGGTAAACTCAAGATGGATGAAGTTTCTCATGATGACTTGCGCGCTTTGTGTGAAAAGATCGTAGCTAGAGGCGCGCCGGCCACGGCGGTACATGCCCGTGAGGTCGTGCAGTCGGTTTATCGCTATGCGCTGGAGAAAGGGCACAAACATGACAATCCGGCTGATTTGGTGCGGCCAACTTCTATCGCCAGATTTCAACCTAAGGATCGGTCGTTATCGCCAGCAGAGATTGGCGTGATGTATCAGTACCTGGAGCACGTTTCTACTGCGCCTACGATCAGGCTTGCGGTAAAACTGTTGCTGTTGACCATGTTGCGCAAGTCAGAGTTGGTTGAGGCTGTATGGACAGAGATCAATTTCACTGATGCGCTTTGGACTATCCCAGGTGAGCGAATGAAGCGGCGCAATCCACACAACATTTACCTGTCGAGACAGGCCTTGGATATCTTCGTCGCTCTTAAGACTTGCGCCGGCGGCTCACGTTACGTTTTGCCATCACGCTACGATCCTGACATACCGATGAGTAAGGCGACCTTGAACCAAGTTACCAAGCTGACTTTTATGGCTGCGCAGAAAGATGGTAAAACGCTGGATAAATTTGGGCCGCATGATTTGAGACGGACGGCATCGACGCTGCTGCATGAGGCAGGATACAACACGGACTGGATTGAGAAATGCCTAGCCCATGAGCAAAAGGGTGTGCGCGCCGTTTACAACAAGGCCGAGTATGCAGAACAGCGGCGCGTGATGCTGCAAGACTGGGCGGATATGATAGACAGATTTGCTACACGCCCCTAAGCCATGGGGCTGGCGGAAGTAATGCTGCGGATTTTCGTTGCTCGATCCAGGCTTCAATTTCTTGCAAGTCCCACGCAACCAAACGCGTGGTGATAGAAAAACGCTGTGGAAACTCCCCTCGTTTTTCCATATTGAGAATTGTTCTCTCTGAAAGAGGTACGATTTTGAGGAGACGCTTGCGGTTAATCAGTGCCTTCCCCGGTTTTTTCATTTCCTCGAATGTCAGGTCTCGTGCGTTCATTTTGTCGTCTCCTTGCTGTATGCTTTTTTCGTATTCATAGTCCAGACTTGCTTAAATCCGCGTATTAGAAAAGCTTGAAATATCTGTTGAGGAGAAATCATCCCAGTCTCCCCGATTTTGCCTTGAGTGCAATCAACCTGATTTCATCCAGTACCTTGTCCGTCTGTTGCATGGCAGATCGCATGGCTACAGCCTCTTCAAATGGCGCGGTGATGTCGTATCCCTCACTGCGCAGTTGATTCAGCAGCGACATAAGCGGCGACTTGAACTGCGTTGGATCAGACAGCATAGACAGCGACAGGCATGCTTTGTCAGCATCCGGCGCAACAAAGTGCGCTTGATCTAGCATGGCGCGTGGATACTGGTATCGCGTACCGGGCAACGTATCGTTCCTGGGTAGCGTGGCAAGAAAGGCTACCGCTTCGAGAAAGTGCTCTGCTGACAACTCACTACAACTGCCAATCTCGAAATGATCGTTGAAGCGACCCCATATATCGGCGCGAACCACATCGGTGTTTTCTCCGCGCAGGGAGATGATTTGTTGCAAGGCGCTCTGTTGGACAGGGGAGAGAGTGCGCGCCTCATATGGTGTGGTGTAGCCCCCTGTTTTTCTGATGGCGGGCAGGATTTCTTCCGTCACCTTCACCTCGAAGGCTTGAGCTTCTTCTTCGCGAGAATTGATGATTAAGCGGTAGAGGTTTCCTTCGTTGATGTAGGTTAATTCCTGATTTTCACCTTCAACATGTGAGTCGTGTTTTGCGATTCCCTTTTCACGGCAGTATTTTTTGATGGCATCGCTGTCGTTGCCATAGCCTAGAACAGCACAAACGTCCTTGGCAGAAAACCACGTTTCACCGTTGTCATCGAACAGGACGTGGATTTGAGCGCCATTAAAACCGAATATGTCGAGTGTGGCAGGGCTTGTCATGGTGCTAACCACCTGCATGGCCCGGTTAAATCGTTTTTACGTGCTGCCAAACTCGGCTGGGGATATGAACAACTGGCGTGGTCATTTTGCCCGTGTATTTTGTTTGTAATGACAGTACAGGCGAGGTGATCGATAGGCTTAACCATTGAGATTTTTCTCCATATTCCACTGGCTGATAATTCCCTCAAACACTTCGCTACCGTTATCTACGAAAGTATGCGGTTCGCGCTGCGTCATGTAACACAGTCGCAATGCATTCATCAGGTGCTCAAAATTCTCTGGATCAAGCGTTCCTATATCACTCACGTCTGCCTTGACGCGATAACCGTTGTAGAGTGAGGCGAGAAACTGTGCGAACACGCGCGAACTACCGCAATCGCGCTGTGCCCACATAACGCAATGCTTAAGACTCTTTGTGCATTCCTGAATCGACGCATTACGTACTTCCTCAGCTCGTTCCCATGAATCTGCGCTCATAAACGCCATAAGTTTTGCCTGCTCACCTTCCTCGATAGTGAGGCTGAATGTCACCATCTTGGGTAGCGGTGGAATTATCTTTTGTTCGGCCATATCAAACCTCTTATGCTGGATTTGTGAAAAGTATAGATTTGCTTTACATTAAAAGTCAACTAAAAATATACTATTTGGTGGTTTAATGTAAATATTAACTAATCACTTGGGACGTATGAGTATTTTCATACGGCGGGATTTAATCAAAATCATTGAGGTTTTCTGTAACGCTCAGGCGTAAAACTTTCAGGAAAAAGATGTTCTTAAAGTGCGCGCTAAGGTGTGGTGGTGGCGGCGGAAATGGCGGTTTCACGCTGGATGCTAGGTAAGCATTCGTTATGGATATGACGATGGTGAAATTAACGACGGCGGCAAGATAAGAATGCGCTGAATGGCAAGCAGCATCAGCTTAGATAATTGTCATGTGGGGTGATGCGGTATACGAGAAAGTCGCTGTATGCAGTGATGAATACTTTGGTGCTTTTGTGCACAAGTGCGGCAATTTTCACATGCGGTTAAAGCGTGGATATTTTCTGGCAAAAGTGAATGGCATCATTGCTAAAGCCAAGGCTACAGCTGAATCCGTATGTGGTGTAAGCCTATGTCGAAAGAAGAGTTTTGGCCTTTCGCTTGATCAAAACAGCTTGAGTTGAATCTGAAGCACGATGACGTTATTTGGTGCCGTTGAGTAATTTTTCAGGCGAGATGAGTTCAGTATAGAAACACCCTTCTCGCGTTAGAGCTGCGACGGCGCTATCGGGAAGTGGTTGAGCCACGGCAAGCAATTTCTGTATTGATGGTCTGGTAAGTGCAAAGTTGTTGTCAACCTCGCCAGCGATAAGCCAGTCAAAGGAAAACTCCAAGTGTTTTCTGAGCGCTATTAAACGATCCGTGGGCGGTGTTGCGATGCCTATTTCCCACTGAGATACGGATGCCTTGCTCACGCCGCACAGTTCACCGAATTTCTCCTGTGAAAGTGTGTTGCGCTCGCGCAATTGTCTGATTCTGGCTCCTATATTCATTTTTTTATTGTACAACGATTTTATTTATTAAATATCTAGTAATAATTGACTTTTGTATTTAGTATAAATATACTTTAGGTGTGAATATGTCAATTATTTCTATATCTACCTTTGTTGTCGCCTGGTCTCTTGCGCTCGGTTTATGTCGGGTCGCAGTTCCTCAGCGGACGCGTGTGCCAGCAGAGAGCGCTACCGATGGCGAGCGATTGACTGGCATTAGCAACGAAAGAAAATCATGAGACAACGCACAATCAGCGACTTTTTCTGGCGAGACCCAGAAATATCTGACCTAAGCCAGGAGGACAAAGCGACCCTGCTATATTTTTTAACCTCGCCATCGTCAAATATCATCGGTGCTTACCAAGTAGTCTGGATGATTGCCGCAGCAGAAATGGGCTGGACGAAGGATCAGTTATTAGTGGTCGTCAAAAGACTCAAAGCCAAAGGGTTAATTGATTTCAACGACACAGGTTGGGTTTGGGTTAAGACGTGGTGGAAGCACAACTCCGCCAAGGGCGCATTCTCTCCAAAGCTACTAGAAAATGCCAAAAAACAATGCGCTGCAATTCCTTCTGAATGGCGCAATGATTTCGTCGAATCATTGGAATCCGTTGGAATAAATAGGGTATCTATAGGGTATCCATACGCTACCCAATACCCGATAGATAGCCTATCCATAGGGCATGAATACCCTACCGATACCCTATCAGACCCCGCAAATTCGGGGGGGAATACCCCACCGATACCCTATTCATACCCTATCGATAGGGTATCCCATACCGTACCCCATACCCCGCCCCCTAACACTACAATATTCAATATTCAATCTACAACCACCACCACAACTACCGGTGACCCGGAATACGATGCGTCACCTCAATCCCCAAAAACAGTGGTGGTGAATGATTTAATTTTCCCACCTGGAATAACCCCAGAGCAATGTAGCGCCATCCAGACGCTGCTCGCCAGCAGCGGGGTAGCACCTGGTCATTGGCAGTCCATCCTCGATGAAATGCACGGTGCACAACTTGTCGTCCCCATCGGAAACCCTGTGGGGTACGTTCGAGGCATCGCCAAGCGAGCTTCAGAAGGCTCGTTCGCCCCCGAACGGGGATTGGCGGTAGCGAACCAGCGGGAAATGCGCAGAAACCTGGAGCGGCAAGACGCTTTGCGGATTTGCGCACAGCATAAAACTCAACCTGCCGAAATTCAACTTGAGCAGCTACCAGACCATCTTCGTAAATCGTTAAGCCGGATTTTAGCCAGCAAAGCCAGAGAGGCCACAGGTGCATAAGTCGCTCCAAAAAGACATCGTTACACTCAACCGACGATACCTCTTGCTCGTCAAGCAAATGGCATCCGCAAAGCATCCGTTGCTTTGTGTCAGCGTTCCAAAGTTTCTCGCCAAAAAAGTGAGCGACATGACGCTTGAGGAGATAGATCAACTGGCGGAAGACATGATTGCCCCGTGCTTTTACATGAACCTGGACGAGACTGCTTTCAACCAAATGGAAGCGCAAAAAATCGGCGCACACCGCAAAGCCTACATGACAAACGTTTTAGTTACCCGACTACAAACCGATGAGCAACGATAACCAATTCATCAAAACCCGAATCCTCGCGGCATCCCTAATCAAAGACGGGATGCGCATTGCCCTTGCGCATTCAATCACGGGCCTGTCTTGGAGAACGCTCCGCGAGCTATGGGAGGAAATTCACGGATCAGACGTTCCACCGCCAGGCCGAATGCCTTGCGACACACTGGCTTATATCAAAAATGGTCAGTCGCCTCTTTCGCTCTCTACGGTGGTCTCCGTCTATTTGTCCGCAGAAAAAGAACATCGAACACCCATGGATGCTTTTTCTCAAGCATGGGAAATAGCCAAGCTGTTCTCGGTTGACGGTAAAAAAATTGACATCAATGCTGCGTGGTACGCAATCCGGGACGTTAAAGCAGGACTGCTGTCTTGGAGTAAGTGCAGAAATTGCAAAGCAGAACATATTTTTGATACAGGAACCAAAAAACCCAGCAAATGCCCTTATTGTGGAATGACAGGCAGCAAGATGCTGGAGGTGGATCAATGACGTTTAGCACTCGCACCATTGTCTTCACCAGCGCAATGCTGCTTTCACAACTCGCCAGTGCTGCCGACCTTGGATGTTTTGCGCAAGCATCATCGCGCTATAGCATTCCAGAGGAACTCCTTCGAGCAATTTCCAGAGTTGAATCTGGCGGCAACCCTGTGGCCATAAACAAAAACAAAAATGGCACTTTCGATATTGGTCACATGCAAATTAACTCCGCATGGCTGCCAACCCTCGCTAAATACGGGATCACCAGAGACCGCTTAACAGACTCGTGCGTCAACACTCATGTTGGAGCCTGGATATTGGCTGGCAATTTTCACCGCATGGGGTACGGGTGGAAAGCGGTTGGCGCGTACAACGCAAAATCGCCGGTCAAAGCCGCAGCCTACGCAAGACAAGTAGCGGACATTCTTCGTTATGAAACACAACAAGGAAATCAAATTGACTAAGCACCGCGCCGTCATCGCGATCTTGTTGACATCGTGCGCGATGTTATCGGGCTGCGGAAATCTATTTAAGAGCCGCCTGGATAGCATTGCGGCGATCAGCCAGCCGAGCATCGGCTACCTTGACGGCAAATACAGAATTTGCCGCGAAAACTGTCCCAAACGCACACCCAAGGAATTGGATGATTCAGATTCTTGGCCAAGCTCAACCTTGTTGGTTGCCAACAAACAGGCGACCACAAATCCGCCTCAAGCTCCGCTGCAATCAACAGAAAAGCCCGCCAATGCAACCGACAAGACTACCGAAACCTTTGAGGTGTATTTCGGTTTTGGTATGAGCAAGCCAAACCGCAACGGGCAAAAAGAACTAGATCGCTTTGCGCGGCTTGCATCCAAACAAAGCATCGGCTTCATTGAATTGACCGGGCAAACCGATGATATCGGCACTCAAAATTACAACAACAGGCTGGCGTTGAAACGTGTTCAGTTTGTTACTAGCTGGCTCAAGTCGCACGGCATAAATACGACGATTTCCGCTTCATCCAAGGGGGATTGCTGTCACCCCGCGCCATACAACAAAGAGGAATTGGTACTCAAAGAAAAGCGACGAGTGTCAATCAAGGCGCAGCAAAATCAACAATAAAGAACGGGGGTGCAATAAGAGCGTGACGATAAATTAAATAAACAAAAACAGCTCTGGCAATTTATAGCCAGACGAAAGTTAAGGTTCATCCAAGGAGAAACTATATTGATTAAATCAAAAAAATTCATCTTTGATCTCGTCGCCGCAGGCGGCTTCATCGCGCTGGGCATGTTTGTGCCGGGTTCGACTTTGACTGACGCAAACGGATTTGCCGCCAATATCGCCGGTATTTCGACTGGCTTAGGTATTGGTTGGCTCATCAAAACATTTATTGATTACACAAAGGAAGTAAAAAATGAAAGCAAAAGCAATTGATCTGCGCATCCTCGCCTTGCTGGGTGCGATGTTTCTACCCACTTTCGCTGTAGCCGGTACGACGGGAACGGAATTCTTGACCTTGTACACATGGATCAACGGTGTGGCGACTGGCTATGCTGGCCGCGCAATCGCCATTGCAGCCGTGGTGATTGGTGCCTTGCTGTCTGTCGCAAAAGGCAATCCAATCCCTATTCTCGTGGGTGTCGGTTTTGCGATTTTCTTGCAATACACGCCGACGATTGTTAACGGAATTATGACCGCTACGATCTAGTGATGTTTGATTTCTGTTGCCCGTGATGTGTTTTATTGCGGGCAACAGCCAACGAAAGGACGTAATCAATGAAGGCAGGATACATACCTCGCACACTCGATCAGCAGGAGAAATTCCTGCTGTGGGACATTGACCAATTCATTATTGCCATCCTGATTATGGGTACAGGGGTCTCGCTTGGCATGATGATTGGCGGCATTGTGGCGGGCAGCGTATCGGCATGGCAGTACGGAAAATTTAAAGCCGGTAAGCACCAAAAGTTTGCGGTTCATGCGATGTACTGGTGGTTACCCAGCAGCCTGTTTGTCAAAACGCGCACAACTCCATCATCAGACCAGCGATATTTTTTAGGCTAAACAGTGATACCAGAAAAATTTATTACAACAAGTAGCAACAAAGCCAGAGAGATTACTTTTCTTCGATTAGTAGTTGGCGCGCTTATTGTTATTATTGTGATTGAAGGCGCGACGCTATTCAGAACATTGGGCATGGAACGAACCGTACTCGTGCCGCCGACGATTGAGAAGAGCTTTTGGGTATCGGGCGAGGGCGTATCAAAAAGCTACCTTGAGCAGATGGCGTACTGGTACGCCGGACTCGCATTGAACGTTACTCAGACCACAGGCAATTACCAAAAAGATCTTTTCTTGCGCTATTCAACGCCAGCAGGCGCGGGGCAACTGGCGGCAGAAATGACAGCCAGACTGGATTTTCTTGCCAAAAATAACGCGGCCACCCTGTTTACAGCACAGACATTAAACACCGACGAAAAACTAATGAAGGTTGCGATCACCGGCGACTTGGACACCTTCGTAGGAGACAAGCGCATCTCGACCAGGCGGACTATTTATGTGATTGGTTTCAGGTACATAAACGGGAGACTTTTTGTTAATGAGTTCAAGGAAACAAATGAAAAAGATATTTTTGGTGTCAGCATTCCTGGCAAGTAGCTTTCAGTGCCTGGCCGCTCAGATTTTGTATCAAGGCTCACCCACAGAATCAACAACGGCCACCGTGTCGCGCAACGAACCTAATCTAATCACGGTGGACGGTCGCAAGATCAAGCGTATCTATGGCGCAGAAGGCTTGTTTACGGTCACGCCCGAACCAGAAACGGGCGCGGCCTGGCTTAAACCAACCGCCGACAAGCCAATGATGAGCGTCTTCATTACCGATGAAGAAGGCCAGCATTACAAGCTGCTGCTAAAGGTGGAAGATATTCCTGCGGAAACAATTATCGTGAAAGGCGGAAACAAGCAACCCGGCCTCGCAATAAGCAAAAGAAACGAGCCTCGCAATGATGACATCTTGAACACGGTTATCGCGCTTTTCAATGGCGATGGCGATGCAAAAAACGAAACCATCTCGCTATGGAAAGACACCAGGTTCGAGTTAATCAGAACGCTCGATTTAAGGGGGATTCGTGGTGAGTCCTACCTGCTCACCAACACATCCAACAAGCCAATTATTATGGACGAACGGGAGTTCTACCGCGCCGGTGTGCAGGCCGTGTCGATAGAAAATCCGACACTCGAAGCCGGGCGGACCACACAAGTCTTTATTGTTAGCGAGGCTGAATAATGGCCTCCCTATCAGAAAAATTTGCCAACATGACTCCAAAAACTCGCCAATACATCATGTTGGGCGGCGCAGGTGCGGGGTTAATGGCGTTGGTTCTCGGCAGCGTATCTCTTATGGATAGCCAGCCTTCGGTCGCGCCAGTGCCGACCACATCAGCCGAACAGCAAGCCACCAACATCTCAACGCCGGGTGCAGCCGCAGACCCAAAGGAGGTGTGGATGACGCAATCTGCCGCACAAATGAAACAGATGGATGATGTCGTCAAAGAGCTGAAGCAGCAAATGGCAGCAATGGAAGCAAAATCAGGAGTAATGCAGACCGGACAACCCGAGTCATTGTTGCCGCCACTGCCGCCTATCCCGCCGCCGGTAGCACCAATAACACAGCTACCTTTAGCGACTGGCGAGCCACCCAGAGTTTTGTCAGAACCCGCTCAGCCTAAAGAGCCGGGTATCGCGTTGTTTGAGGTGAGCCAGACCGCCAAACCCACCACACCCGCGCAGCAAGACACAAATGCCGGTTATGTACCAGCCGGATCGTTTGTGCGTGTTGCACTCTTGGGAGGCCTCGACGCACCAACGGGCGGGCAGGCACAAACCAACCCGCACCCAATCCTGATGCGCACTCAGGACAACGCATTTTTGCCAAACCGCTACCGATTTGAAATCAAGGAATGCTTCATTCTGGCATCGAGTTACGGAGACATCAGTTCGGAAAGAGCGTTTGGCCGACTCGAAAATTTGTCGTGCGTTCGCCGCGATGGTAGGGCCGTGGATATTCCGGTTAAGGGATATGTCGTGGGCGAAGATGGAAAAGCCGGGATGCGGGGGCGGCTTATCAGCAAGCAAGGGCAGGTGCTCGCCAACGCATTGTTGGCGGGCATAGGCTCAGGGATTGGTCAGGCCTTTCAGAATAGCTCATCTACGCAATCAATCAGCCCGCTTGGAGCAACCTCAACGGTCAACCAGGGGCAGCAATTACAAAACGGCATCAGCTCTGGCGTAGGCAAAGCCTTGGACAGACTGAGCAAGTATTACATCGACCTCGCAGAAAAATTGTTCCCTGTAATTGAAATTGATGCAGGGCGAACAGTTGAGGTGGTCTTCACCAAAGGCTTCTCAATGGATGATTTAAGCCAGGACCCGTCAATCGGAACGTATAGCGACATTTGGCAGCGCGGACGAAAAGTGATGGGTAAGGCACTTGATCCTTCCGAACTTCAATAAAAAGGAAACTATCAATGAAATACAAAGCCAGGCTACTTGCCATGTTGTTATTGATTTGCGTGACCGCAGCCCACGCTGGCAACGGGAGGGATAGTAGCGCAGAAAAGGACGTTGCAAATACGTTGCGTGATCTCTACCCGTCAACGCAGATCAGTGACGTGCGCAAAACCGGCATCGACGGGATTTATGAAGTGGCTATGGGCAAAAATATTGGCTATACAAACAGCGAGGGGCGTTACTTTCTGTTTGGTCATATTTTTGACATGAAGACCCAGCAAGACTTAACAGCCCAACGTCTTGACGAGCTAAACGTAGTGAATTTTTCGGAGTTGCCTCTTGAGGATGCCATTAAGACTGTGCGTGGCAAGGGCGAGCGGGTGCTGGCGATTTTTTCCGACCCGGACTGCCCTTATTGCAAGAAGCTGGAGCAAGAGCTACTTAAACTGAACAATGTGACGATCTACACCTTCCTGATGCCCTTGGATGGGCTGCATCCAGAGGCATCCAAAAAAGCAAAGGGGATATGGTGTTCAACCGACAAGTCAGCCGCGTGGCGCGACTACATGCTGCACGACAAAGCACCTGTGACAGACAAGCACTGCGATAGCCCGATTGATCGCAATGTTCAGCTCGGCCAAAAGTTCAACATCAATGGCACGCCCACACTGATCGCCGCTGACGGTCGCGTATTGCCAGGGATGGCGGCAGCAGAGCAAATCGAGAAATGGCTAAACAAGGAGCAAAAATAATGCGTGTTGGGATTTTAGCAATGGTGGCTTGCTTGAGCATCACCGGATGCAGCATGGTAGGACTTGATGCCCAAAAGTCGTTCACCTGCAAAGCACCACCGGGCATCAACTGTTCATCACTATCGGGGGTCTATGCCAATGCTGTTGCCGACAATCTGCCCGGTTCGGCAGCAAAACCAACCTCCACGTACAGCAAGGAAAATCAAGCCAAGGTAGTCGAGAGGGTCGTTGGTGAAGCCCCTCAAACAGGCTCGCCCATACTGAGTGTGCCAAGCGTATTGCGCGTGTGGGTTGCGCCGTGGGAAGACGACAGAAAGGTGTTGCACGATCAGGCATTCCTGTATGCCGTTGCCGATCCGGGGCATTGGCAAGTGGCTCATAGCACCCAAAAAATCGCCAACCAATATCGTGTCATGGCACCGACTGCAAAGCCACAACCCGCATCATCGCAGCCGGCGGTACCGCAAAGCCAGTTTGGGCAAGAGCAATTACAACCACAAGGGTCAAATTAGCATGTCTTTCACAAACGCACTCAAAAATATCTTTCTGCATGAGAGATATGGCCGTGCCGATGCGATTCCGCGTCATTTGATCGAGCAATTCACCGGCCTCCCCAGACTGGCCGGTTTGTTGCCCTACGTTGGCTGGATTCCAACCGAACAGTTGTTTATCCTGGATCAAGGCGGCTTCGGCAAAAAAGAGCAGTTCTCAATTGGCTTTTCCATCGAGATTGACCCGCAGACCGGTGCAACTGATGAAATGGAGAAAATACTGTCCAGCCTGTTCGATTCGTGCATGGCTAAAACAGGCATCCAGATTTCACTGTACGCATCACCAGATATCGCACCTATGTTGAAAAAACAAAAAGACACGGTGCGAGTAAGCGAGCTGGCTGGGATAACGACGCGACGCAATGAATACTACATGGGGGGTACGTCCAAATCACTGCTAGCCAACAGGGTGTATTGGTTGCGCAATTTCAGGTGTGTTATTTCGATCACGTTGCCACTTTCCCCTTTTGAAGTGGGGGATGTAGAGGAGGCGATCAGGACGCGTGAGAGTGTCCGTGCAACACTCAGGTCGGCGAACTTGGATGGGTTTGACTGGACCCCGGATCACCTGCTGGATTTTGTGGGCGATTTCTTCGATCACGAGCGGGTGTTTTGTCCTGAGAAGCGCAGCGAGTTGTCCTTGAGTTACAACCCAAACCAAATAATTCGCGAACAATTGTCCAACCGCGAAATTGCATCCTGCGTTAGCGATGAAGGCATCCGGTCTTGCAAGAGCGGCGGCCAAGAAACGGTTATGCAGTTTTTCTCGGTCAGGAACTACCCGAAATATAGCCGCTTGAATCACATGAGCAGCGTCATTGGCGATCCGTACCAAGCTGCCCTGGCAATGCCATGCCCATTCTTGATCACCATGGGCGCGGTTGTGCAAGATTACGAATCCGCACGCACTTATGCGCAACTAAAAAGTGCTCGCGCTACACAGAACGCGGCCTCGTACATGGCAAGATTTCAGCCAGACCTACAAGATCGTAAGCGCGACTGGGATGCTGTGCTGGGTGCTTTTGATGAAGGCAAGGGGACGCTGCGCATGTACCACCAAATCTGCCTGCTATCGACAAAAGCTGATGCATCCCGTGCTGAGCACGCGGTTAGATCGGTGTGGCGTGCGAGGGGGTTTGATCTGTCGCGCGACTATTATTTGCAGCATCAGGCATTTGTCGCATCGCTACCAATGACGCTAGGACAACCATTGCAAGAAGACTTGGTCGCATTCGGGCGGTCTTACACCAAGACACTCGACAACGCAGTGATGACATCGCCGTTGATTGCCGAGTGGAAGGGAACCAAGACTCCGCTGATTACCCTGTTTGGGCGCCGTGGGCAACCGATGGGGTTCGACCTGTTTGACAACACGGGTGGTAACTACAATTTTGCGGTGGCCGCGTTATCCGGGTCTGGCAAGTCAGTGTTTGTGAATGAAATGGCCTACCGCTATCGTGCAGCCGATGCCAAAGTCTGGATTATTGACGTAGGCCGCAGTTACAAAAATTTGTGCGAATTGATGGGCGGCGAATTCATTGAATTTACTGACGAGCGTGACAATACGCTGTGCCTCAATCCATTCTCGATGGTCAGGGACATCAATAACGACATGGAAATGTTGCTTCCTCTCCTGGCTGAAATGGCGAGTCCGCGTGAGCCCCTGAACAACTTTTGCTATACCGCACTTGCTTCCGCTATCAAGCAGGTATGGGGAGTGAAGGGGAGTGACACCACCATCACGGACATTTACGAGCTGCTACGCATTGGCAAAATTAATGAGAGTTCTGATAGCGAAACGGAGCTGATGCACATGGCCGTCGCACTTGAACCATACACAAAATACGGCGTATATGCGAGCTACTTTGAAGGTCCTGCAACGATTGAATTTAACAATGACTTTATCGTGCTTGAGCTTGAGGAACTCAAGAGTAAAAGAGATCTTCAGGCGGTGGTCATGCAGATCATCATGTATCGCATCACCCAGGAAATGTATCTGGATCGCTCCCGGCGCAAGATCGTGATTATTGACGAGGCGTGGGACTTGATGGGGAGCGGCAGCAGCGGACATTTCATCGAAGCCGGTTATCGCAGGGCAAGAAAGTACGGCGGTGCATTCGGCACGATCACCCAAAGCGTGGATGACTACTACAAGACGGAAGCAACCAAAGCAACCATCAATAATGCGGACTGGCTGTTCTTACTGCGGCAGAAGCCGGAAAACATTGACCGTCTAGGCAAAGAAGGCAAGCTCACCATCGATGAGTGGATGAAACGCCAGCTTTCCTCTATCACCACCGATCATGGCAATTACTCGGAAATCTTTGTGCATAGCCCGATGGGCTCCGGGATTGGTCGCTTACTGCTTGATCCGTTCTCAATGATGCTGTTCTCCACACGCGCTGAAGATTTCGAGCGGATAAAGACCATGCGCGAGCAAAACAACATGACGACCGAACAGGCTATCGAGGTACTGCTTAACGAAAGAATCAAAAATGACAGGCGCAAAGGAACGCGCGAGGACAGACGAAAAATGGGACTTTTTTAACACGAAGATTGAGTCGAAAACTTTATTCACATAAGGAAACTAAAAATGGCAAACAACATGAAACGCAAAGTCGTCCGTCGCATCATTGAACGCTGCAAGACAGAAGAAAAGCGGGCAAGGGACATTGCTGGCGAGCTAAAAAATGCGGGCTACAAGGTATTTACTGCGTCTTTCTGCCTGTGTGAGGACGTGGTGTTTTTTGATACTCATGCAGGCTTGCAGATTCGCATCTTCGCTTAATCGGGAAACAAAATGTCCACTCTCGCTCACCTCACCACTGGCGTTGTCTCGGCAACGGTCACTATCGCAGTCTTGGCCGGATGGCAATATTTTCACCCCGCGCCCGCAATGGCGAAGGTGGACATTATCGGTATTGTCACTTCGCAACAAAAGAGATTGGCCGCGCAAATGAAGCCCGGCATGGATCAGACAGCGCAAACGGAAATCATTGAGTCCGCTTCGCGCTTTGGCAAACAGCTTGATGCCGCGCTTACCCAGGTAGCAGGCGAGTGCAGATGTACTCTCATCAACTCGGCTGCGATTATCAAAGATTCACCCGGCACCACCTACGATTACACACAGCGCGTCACTGAGCTGGCCTTGGGCAAGAAGTAACTCATGCGCCTGGCTATCCCAACTTTGCTTATTTTGATGGCCGCGTTAGTGCCGACCTCATCGTTCGCGCTGGAAGGACGAGATTATCCATCAGGCATGGAATATTCATCTGCATGGGCGTGTCATGGTCAGGAAAAGTTTAACTGGTACTGTGAAGAAGCAGCACGGCCAGTCAAGAAACCCAAAGAAATCAGCACACCTGAAGAATCGGTAAAGACCAAAGAAGCGCTCGCTGTCGAAGAGTTGGAAAAAATACGCAAAGACCTTGATGCCAAGCGCGCGCTGGCCGTGGTGCATCCCACCGCAGAAAACATCAAATCGTACATGGCCGCGCAGAAGGTTGAAATCGACCGGGCCAGCTATTTTGCGGATATATGGCGGCGTGTCCTGTGGCAAAACGCCGAGCTGAACTTTGAACTTAAAAATCCAATGAATAACTCCGCCATCAAGGTGGCAACGCGAGACCGGGATGCCAGGCAAAACAACACGATGGCCGACCTTGCCAAAGAGTGGGGGATATTCTTCTTCTTTCGGGGTGATTGCCCCTATTGCAAGCACATGGTGCCGACCTTGCAATGGATTACCCGCCAATACGATATGACAATTCTACCGATCAGTTTGGATGGATCAACGATTGACGGATTGCCTCCCTCGGTTAAAGACAACGGTTTATCCGCAAAGTTGGGGGTGGATGCCGTGCCGCTGTTTGTGTTGGGTAATGTCAAAACACACAAAATGGTCATTCTGGGTTCGGGCGTGTTGTCGTTGCAGGACTTCGTTGAGCGGATTTATGTGTTGACTCAAACCAAACCCGGCGATCTCTAAAAGGATTTCATCATGCGCTACAACAAACTGCTCATTTCCGTGCTTGCTGCCGCCTGTTTCATCTCCGCGCCTGCCAACGCTAACGTGGGAACAGGAATGCAGAGTTGGTTCGACAGTATGGGTGGGTACTCAAATGCCACACCGCCGTCGTCTTACAAGGGGCAGACGATGAACGGATACTCGGCGGGCGGCTTTTACGCCAGGTCACCCGTCAAGAACTACCAGCTCGTGCAGATGACACCGCCATCGCTGAATATCGGCTGCGGAGGGATTGATCTGACCGCAGGTTCATTTTCGTTTATCAACAAAGCTGCGATTACCGCGCTGTTCCAGAACATCGGCACTTCAATCAGCTACGCATTCCTGCTGGCTATCAAGTCGTCCATGCCTGAAATGGCAAGTCTGTTCGAGTATTTGCAGGATGTTGCCAACAAGGTCAACGGGATGAATGTCAACTCCTGCAAGATGGCGGAAGGTATCCCCGCGCTATTTGGTTCTGATCTATCCAAAAGTTCATCGGATATGTTTGGTCATGTGGCGGGAGCTGTTTCAAATATGCTGCCGGATTCATACGATGCATGGAAGACCTCACGAGATAGCGCAGCAGCAAAGCGACTTGCGGAGGATGCGGCCATTGCACTAGACCCTTCCAAGAAAGATCAATACAGACCCGGTAATGTGGTGTGGATGGCCTTGAGTAAAAGCACCGGATTGGATAATCAAGACAAACTTTTTATTATGAGCATGACGGGAACGATCATTATTGACCCGCCAAATCCAGCAGTAAACGCCGCGAATGGTGGTACAAGCGCAAGCTGGCATTACGTCGATCCGACGGGGGTGGAGTTAAACGACTTTATCGGTTACAACGATGGCGTAACCTCGCCAATAAACCTGTTCACTTGTGACACAGCGGTGGATTGCCTTCATCCGAGCGTTGGCAGTCTCGCGGTCACGCCGTTTATCAATCGAATTGCGACCAAGCTGGACAACTTGAGAAACAACGTGATTGGTCGCAGCGTGCAAACCATCAGTGATTTTAAGCTGGTCGATGCCTCCGCGATCCCAGTCTGGAAAATGATCTCCACCAGCGCGTCCGTCAATCCCGGATTTATTGATGCGTACAAAAGACTGATTGCTGTGGACGTTGCCTATGCCTATATCAATAACATCCTCAAAACGGCAGCGCAAATCATGGCTAATTCACAGAACGGCTCTGCACCCAAAGACGCGCAAGACGCACTGCAAAAACTGAATGAGAGGCTCACACTACTGAACGGCAATCTTCAAACATCACGTCTCGCGGAATACGCAAAGGTGCAACAGGAAGCGCAACTGGAAAGACAAATACAGCTCATGCACCAGGCAATGGTTGCCGGTATCCCTGCACAAGCCTTTACTTCGATGACCGTGTTTGGGAATGAACGTTAATGCTTACGTTTGAGATATTTTCCTACTGGAACGTCAGGGAACTACAGCTGGTGTTCAACGCAGTGGCTGCAATTGTGGGTAGCAGCGATTATCTTGGCCTCATGCGCACCATTGCTTTGGTAGGTCTGCTTTCAATGGCAATGGCCGTGCTTGCAGGATTCAGTCAGCTACCCGACTTTGGGCGGTGGGTCATTATGCTGGCCGTATTCAATGGAATGCTGCTCGTCCCTAAAGTCAGCGTGGTGATAACCGACCGAACCGGGAACCAGCCCTCCGTTACTGTGGCCAACGTGCCCATTGGTCTTGCCTCTTTTGCACACTCGGTTAGTCATGTCGGGGACTGGTTAACCCGAACGTTTGAGACAACCTTTTCACTGCCAGCCGACATCCAGTTCCGCAGAAACGGCACACTGTGGGGGCATCGCGTTCAGCAAGAAATACTGCACACCAAGTTTAATAATTCGATTTTGACCAGCAACCTCATGGAGTTTTATCGGGAATGCGTGGTGCCAGAATATGCTACCGGCTACATCGTCGCCTCAGACATGGCAAAAACGAACGACATCTGGACTTACCTCAACGGCAGAACCAATCCGGGTAGGCTCGTCACAATTCGCGCTGTTCCAGGTTCAACACCCGTTGCAGGAACGTATGGCTGCGATGGAGCATACGGATTGTTGACCACGCAAATCCTCGCGGTCAACACGCAGCAAATGAATGCGCTGGGCAATCGTCTTTATCCGGGATTGCCAACCGCTGCCGCCAATGCTGCCGTGCAAAGCGCGATTCAGACCAGTACCAACTACATGCTTGGTATCTCTAAAACCGCACTGGATACGGTTAAACAAACCGCCATGAGCAATTTTATGATTGATGCCCAGTACCTGCTGCCAGCACAGATCGGCGATGCGGCAGGTGCGGCGGCAAACCTGGCTCAGGCGCAAGCCATACGCTCAACCTCCGACAGCTACAAAATGATGTCCAAGCTATCGGAGAGCACCATGCCCAAGGTCAAGAATATCGTGGAGATTGTGCAGTATTCGGTTTTCCCGATTATCATGTTGCTGGTATTGCTGGCGGGGCATAAAGGTGGGTTGGTATTGAAGGGCTATGTAATGAGCCTCGTGTGGGTGCAATTATGGCCACCGCTTTATGCTGTCATGCACCTTGTGATGACAATGCACGCGCAAGACCTGGCGGCAATGACAAGCGGACTTGGTTTGTCCATGTCGCAATACAGCATGGTGAACAACGCTTACATTAGCGACGAGGCCATCGCCGGCATGATCGCCGCCACGGCGATACCCGCCATCGCAGCAGCAATCGTAAAGGGCGGGGATGTCGGCGCACAGGCCATTGCTGGGATGACTACGCCAGCGCGTGAAGCCGAGAGAATTGCCTCTGGCATGTCGGCGGGAAATACGCAGATGGGCAATGCCTCTCTGGGTAATCAGTCCGCCGATAATTTAAGCATGATGCAATACAGTGCAAATCCAACGATCCGTCAAGGTGGGTTTAGCTCTACAGGTGCGGACAATGTAGGTAACTTCTACGGTATGGAAAATGGCAAAGCAACCCATCTGGTTAACAATACCGCAGCATTCCAAAATATCGGGGCTAAGGTTGGTCTGAGCGGGAGAACATCTGGTTCGCTTCAAACGGCTTCAGAAAATTCGGAAAGAGCCGCACTTGCCGACACAACAACCGCCTCCAACAGCATGACCGCAGCCCGCAGTGCCTCTTCTTCTTTTGAAAGAGGTCACGGAAAAAGTATCAATGCCTCAAACGGTGACACATTAACAAGTGCGGCGCAGTTTATGACCTCGTTTGGACAGGAACAGGCATTGACAGATAAATTTGCCAAGGAACATGGCTTAAACCAAACGCAGATGGCACAAGTATCGGCCTTCGCCAGAGCTGAAGCATCGGGTGGGCTGAATACTCCGTTTGGTGGTGCCACCGTATCGGGCGGTGTTGAAACCAAAGGAACAAGCAGTTCGGCAACATCACAAACACAAAAATTAGCTCACGAGTTGGCAAATAAGAAGGACTACAAAGAGGCTGTCACCAAGACCAACACCGCAGCGCATAGCTCCAGTTTTACGCAGGGGGACGAGTCAACCGTGAGGGCAGCGACAGGGGTTAGAAGCAGTCTTGATAACAGTTTGTCGAATGTGCAATCTGCTCAAGCCAGCCATGAAAAAGCAGTTGCTTTCAAAGAGGCCGCGACCCGCACCAAGGAAATGGGGGCGAGCTACGATACAAATCACATGAACGAGTTCATGGATTGGATGAGAGGACAAAACAATCCGACATCCGGGAAAACTTTCACAGCCAACGATGTTGAAGCGATGTCTCGTTATGCCCCAGAAAGCTTGAGTCAGTACGCTCAAAAATTCTCGGATGAAAAGCTAGTCCCAGAGATCGAAAAAACCATGCCAGCGCCAACCAGCGGGGTAGCAGCCCAGCACGAACAAAACAAAGTCAGCGTGCCTGGCACGGAAGCAGCTGCGGCTTTTGACGCGAAAAATAAAAAGGAAGTAGGGGGACTGCAAGCTGCTGCTGGCGTTAACCCTGGCACTGCGCCAGCCAACAATGTGACAGGTCAAGTGCAGGCAATGACAGGACAAGCCACTGCCTCAATCGGCGCAGGCAAAGGGGAGGTTCATAAAGATGGTGAGCCGATCAGGATCAATGCAGAAAATTCCACCGACCCAACCAAGGGAAGCAATCTTGGGCGGGCTGCCGCGAATGCATTGCCGGTCGTGCTTGGGTCAGACGCAACTAAACTTGCGGATAGGGTAGGGCTGATTCCAGACGATGCCGGTGTAGCGAAGCCAGTTGCGGATCAGAATACAGGAACGCTCACTGAGAACATCGTGGGTACTGCGGTTGCGGTTGGTTTGACGGTTGGGGGTGGGGCTTTGGGCAAGGTGGGCGGGAAGCTTGTGGGTGTAGCTGCTGGCGATGCCGCTGGAAATGTTGCACAGGCAACCGCGCTGAAAGTTGCCGCCAAAACGGAAGAGCGCGTAGTATCTCAGGCAACCAAAGTAGAAGGTGGTGTGCTCAAAGCCGAAACAGCAGCACCTGAAGCAACAGCCGCATCCAAAGTAGCAGCCGATAAAGCCAAAGAAAATATCGAAAGGAGCGCTGCGCGCAAAGGAGCTGAGGCCGATGTTGGAACTGCCAGTACCGTACAAGGGACTGGCCTGATCGGTGGCGCAATAGTGGGTGGCGTAGCCGCTAAATTGTTATCAGGCGACGAAGGTGTGGCGCACAACCCAGCAGTTCAGTCTGTGGTTCAAGCGGTAGAGAATATCAACAACGCTACGCTTGAAGCTGCATCTGATGTCGCAAACAAAGCCAACAACCTTGGTAACCAGATTGCGGACACGATAATCAAGAAATAAAAAACGGCGGCATCATTTGCCGCCCCAACCCATTCATCTTGCGCATTACCAGCGATGGCCGATGCCGCTTCGCCTAAACGCTCTTGTCATTTCATCTTCGCGTTCTCTTGACTTATCCAGTTCACGGTACACTTGCCGCCAATCATCAGCGGTGAGGTTTTTTGACATTTCTGCCGACCCTCTGGTCGCCCTCATTGCAGCGGGAGTCATCCAAAAAACAAACCATAAAGTAAAAATTCCGACCAATAAACCCCAAAACGGATGAATTAGTGACAAACATCCACCAAAGAACACGGGAGCAACCAACAAAACCCACCGCTCACCACTATCTCCAATCCTCTTCCACCCAGCCATCAAGTCATAGAAATACTGTTTAACCGGGCTGTCCATGTAAACAACTGTTGCGTAGTGATGTTTGTCTGGCACGATCACATCACGGTATTTCGGAAGGCCAAACCAGCCTGTTTCGCCCGATCCAGCTTGCGCAGCAAAGCTATTAGTCTGCATAGGTTCAACACCCTTCTGTAATCCAAAAGCCTTGCGATATAATCCAACAGCGCTCTTGCCGAAGTAGTAAATAATGGTGCCGGCACCAATAGTGAACACCAATAAAATCAAGATTCCCATTTTTTATCTCCTTCGCACCAATAGCATTTTCGCAATTTACTCGATTAACCTCATCCCGCAATTCTTGTCAGCACCTTGGTCAAATGTTGCTGTATAGCCACATCCGGCATCGCTGGCAGAACGCTCGATCAAACAGTCCGAAAAATCAGCGTTACTTGCTTTGAAAAGTCGAACAGCTTTCCAAACAATGTCGGCATTCGCCACGATAATTTCTTTGGTGCGCAACAACGTTTCCAGCGACACACAAATTTCAGCCTTGGATGATGAGTAGCACCCTGTCAATACCCATACCAATTCCACCACCGAAACAAGGCTAACGTAGCCCAGCTCATCCGCAGCTAACGACTCGATCAGCCGCGTTGCTTTGGGCGACTGCACCGGATCGTTCTGAGCAATATAGCGAACGAGAGCATTGCTATCCAAAACGATCATTTTGATGATGCACCGCGTTCCGCGATTGTCTCGTTCATTACTTCAACCGTTACTGGCGTGGTTGGTTTGCGCACCAAGCCTTTCAAGGCACTCACCGGTTGAGTAGATGCAAATAACTTAAATCGCCCAGGCTCAGCTTGAACGAACTCGATATAATAATCAACCCCTTGTAGTTGCCAAACTGTGGTACTGAAACTCTGTATAGGACTTCGCAACCTGTTAACCATGCAGATTCATGGATAAATTTCAATCGTTCACGACATGGAATTAAATTGTTGTTCAATTGTTCCATCGCTTATTTACGGGATGTCTGGCTGACCCGTACCGCACCAGTGTCACCAGACTTGAGGTGAATATCTGCGAAATATTGCATGACGCCCGCGCTGATTCTTTTGTTGTCGCTCTGTTTTATGGTTATCACAACACGACGTATACGCAAATCGAATAATGTTATGGACAAATTCTAGGGATGGTCATATGCTTCTCATAATGATACGCATAAACATTCGATAACCCGAATAAGTTAGCTAGGATGAGAACCGAACAGCTTGCAGATCTAACCCAGCCACAACGCGACCGGCTCGCGTTTTTGGAGTTGCATGTGCGCTTCATAGGAGGGATACGCCGTCAGGACTTGGTTACTCGGTTTGGCATCCAGTCCGCCGCCGCGTCTAGAGATATGGCACTGTACAAGGGCTTAGCCCCCGGCAATATTGACTACGACTCCAAGGGCAAGTCCTACGTCCTAGGGTCGGACTTTCAGCCCATATTCGACTTTCCCCCGGAGCGGGTGCTGTCGTGGCTAATCCAAGGCTTCGGCGACGGCGAACCGATGCGGCTTAAATCGTGGGTGGTCAGCGAGAGTCCGTCAGGGCTCACGCATCCGGATCTGGATGTGCTGGCGAGCGTGACCCGGGCAATCCATCAGGAATGCCCGCTGGGCATCGAGTACCACTCCATCTCCAGTGGCCGCACTGAGCGGGAGATCGCCCCCTTTGCACTGATCGACAACGGCCTGCGCTGGCACGTCCGCGCGTTCGACCGAAAGTCGCAGGAGTTCCGGGACTTTGTTATCACACGCATCAAGCATCCCAAAGTTCTGAAGAGCCAGAAGGCCGAGCCGCATGAGCTTAGCGACCAGGACATTCAGTGGACCCGAATCGTCGAGCTAAAGCTGGTGCCACATCCTGATCAGCCTCGACCGGAGATCACGGAGATGGACTACGGCATGCAGGATGGCGTGCTGCGAATGAAGCTCCGTGCTGCCACGGCCGGATACATCCTGCGCAAATGGAGTGTTGACTGCTCCCCCGACCACAGCCTGCGTGGCCATGAATACCGGCTCTGGTTGAAAGACCACCTTGCCATCTATGGTGTGCGCAATGCTGTGCTAGCGCCTGGATATCGCTCCCCTGATCAACAACGACTCGAAACCGAGTCGGACTGATGGAATGGGTATGCTCGCAAAACTCGAACGGCTCAAGCCTTCAAATCCACCACACAATAATCATCCCGTTTATTACTGAGGAGTCCCCGTCATGAGCAACATCCCATTCGATCCATCCAAATTCACAGCAGCCAAAGCCAAGCGATTGCCGGTTATTCTCTTGCTTGACGTCAGCGGCAGCATGAGCGGCGAAAAAATCCGCAACCTGAATGCTGCTGTTAGCGATATGTTGGACGATTTCCGCGACACGGAAAATAGCGAGACCGAGATCCATGTCTCGATCATTACTTTCGGTGCGGAGGTGAAGCTGCACCAAGCACTAGCCAGCGCTGGCGACATCCAGTGGCATGACCTTGCTGCCGGTGGCACGACCCCGCTCGGTGTCGCGCTCCAGATGGCGAAGGCGATGATTGAGGATAAGGATGTCGTGCCTTCACAACGCATTTATCGTCCAGTGGTAGTGTTGGTTTCTGATGGGGCGCCAAACAATGGTTGGGAACGTCCTTTGAATGAGTTTATCAGCAATGGCCGCTCCGCGAAATGCGACCGCATAGCAATGGCAATAGGAGCTGATGCAGATGAAGCAGTACTCGGAAAGTTTTTTGAAGGCACTGAGCACCCGCTACTTTATGCTGAAAATGCTAAACAGCTCAAAGAGGCTTTTAAATACGTAACTATGTCAGTAACCATGCGGGCCAAATCGCAAACACAGAATGTTGCACCAGCACCAAGCACTATTGATGCCGCACCAGCCACAATCGAAGCACGCCAGGAAAAAATGAAATCTCTGACACAGAAGGCTTCAACTGAAGATGGAGGATATTGGTAATGGCACAGGCAATCGGAGACCCGGAAGAACTGGAGCGATTCGCGTATTCATTGCAACAGTTCATTGATTCACTCAACGACGCCGTGGGTAACCTTAACATTGCGTTCGCCACGCTCGGCGACACTTGGCAGGACGAGAAACGGGCGCGGTTTGAGGAGGATTACAACGCGCTCGTCCAGCAGTTGCATCAGTTCAATGTGAATGCAGAGGAGCAGGTTCCGTATCTGGCTGCACTCGCATCGCGCCTGCGCGATTATTTGCAAAGCTAGGGAGGCTGGAATCGCAATGGCACAAGTTTCAATTGGACAAGTGGAGAATCTGGAAGACCTCGTGTGCGGACTTCAGGCCGTGCGTGAGTCACTGGAATCCTCGTGCCGTGAACAGATTGCTGTTGCGGAACACAAATACGAAGAAGCTCGCGAAGAAACACAGAACAGCGAGAGCATGTTGGAAAGTGCCGTCCAGCAGGAGCAAGCGGCTATGCAAGAGGTTGACAGTGCTCAGCAGGCTCTGAATAGCAGTCAAAGCACGCTCGGTTCTGCCCAGTCTGGGCTGTCGGCTTGTCTTGCTCAACCAAAAGATGAGGATGGAACTTCCCCGGACTGCTCCGGTGAGGAATCTGATGTTGCAGGTGCTGAAGCCGCTGTCGAGCATTCACAAGCAGAGCTTGAGCAGGCACAAGCAAAACTTGACCAAGCCAAAGAAAATCGTCAAGCGATGGAGCAGCGCGTAGATCTAGCGAAGCAGGCGCAATCGATGGCGGAACAAACTCTGGAGCATGCTCAACAAGAATGCAATGCACGGCTAGCAACTGTCGATCAGACTATTGAAATCGGCATTGCGCGCTTGACTGCCGCGCAGCAGGCGCTGAATGCTTATCTCGCGACCAATCCGCCCGCTGCGCAGTTCCATGCTTGGCTGAAATGGAACACCGCACAACATGGCGGCCCTATCACGCCGGACATACTGCGAGACCGGATGAATCTATCGTCAGAGCAGCGACGAATGTTTCAGGAATATCTGTACGAACGCAACTCTGGTTATCGCGGATTGGTTGACAAGTATCGCAGCCAATGGGCGGCTGCGAGGGGCGACGCAGAGCGCAACATCGTCGCGCGTAAGGCGCGCATACACCTGAGTGGCGAATTTGGGGAGCAAATGGCTCGACATGCACTTGCACCGCTAGGCGCACGGATCGAGACACAAGGTCGGACTTTCGTTGGCGACAATGGACGATACACAAAAACGGATCTACTAGTGACCAACTTACGCGCCCCAGTCATTTTGGGGCGCGGCGAGGGCATGGGTGCTCCGGTGGGAGGATCGATGGCATTCGAGGTGAAATGCGGTAAGGCGGAATACCTCTACTCGCAGAAAGATCACATGATTTTCCAGGCCGAAGGACACAAGCAGGCGGATGCGCAATGCACTCTTTGCTCGCGAGACATCCACGATTTATCACCAGAGAAAGAGAAAGAACTGCGCGACACCTTGCGCGAGGCTGGTTCACCAATGGTGGGAATGTTGCCAAGGAAAAATGAAATAGATCAGTCCTGCCTTGATTTCATCCGCCAAAACGAGGAGGAGCGGCCATGAAAATACGTTTCGCAATTGTTAGTTTAGACCTTCTCGCGCAAGTCCGGGCTGAAGTTGACATTCTTCTACGTGCAGTCAATTCCGGGGATATGGATGGCGTGGATGCGGTCACGCAACACCTCTTGGAACTGACAGTTGATTGCAGATCGATTGACTTGTCCGAGGACGAGTGGCGAACGTTTCTGAACGGAATCCGGAGCAAGAATCCAGCGTTCCAATCCAAATATCTGTTGTCGGGCGAGGTTTGCGCCTCTATTTTTCCGACAATCACCGCTAACGATTATGTCCTTGAGCTTCCAATTGATGGAGATTCGGGAGAGGAGGAAGTTGATGTTTGATGAGGTTTTTGGAATGGCGACGCTGTGTGCTGGAAATTTCCACGAAGGAGTGCGTGATACGTTCGGCGCATCCATTGTTGCCGATGTACTTGATCCGATTCTCAAGGAAATCGATTCACTCCGTATTTTCAATGCTGCTTTCCAGCAGCAATCGCTCAGCATTGATCGAACCTTGGCTGATGCGCGCACGCTCCAGTTCAAAGACCGTAGGTGGGCGCAATGAATGGAAGTGCAAAATCTTTTCAGGATGTGATTGCCAAATTTTCCAAGGCAATCGCGGACTATCACGAAGGTCTTGTTCGTATTGACCGCGAATTTAATGCCCCCAAAAATGGGTTAAACGAAGATCAGGAGCGTAACCGGGAAATCAGGAAGTCGAATTGGCAGTTAGGCTTTGCCAAAGAATGGGGAAAAATCGCAACTAAAATAGCGCACGCAAGTTTGCAGCTTAGACAACATCAGCCCGCTCTTGTAGATTTTGGCGTAAACAAACCATTGATTGCATCGGAAATTCCAGCTGGTCTTGTCCTTGGCTCGCAGCAGGTTTCTTTCGAGAAACTCTCTTGTCATGTTCCAGAGGTCATCCCATTCCCCTTTGACAGCGCCCTTGTTTTGCCGCAAGGCAATGCAGAGCAAAAGCGGCTCGCACATCACCTCTTGTTGCGGCTGCTGTCTGTTTTGCCGCCAGGACAAGTAGAACTGACGCTGATTGACCCACTGCAACTGGGGCAATCGGTCGAGCCGTTCTTGCCACTGCTGAAGGTAGAGCAATTGGTGCCGCAAGGCCATGTGCTCACTCGGTCAGACAAAATCGAAGCTGCGCTCGGCAAACTGACGGACGAGGTTGAGGAGATGATCCAGCACCGGTTCACTGACAAGGCATCCAACTGGTCAGAATACAACGCGATCAACGCCGACACCCCTCTGCCTTACAAGATGGTATTGCTTTTTGATGTGCCGGAGCAGATTTCGGACAAAAGCCTCTGGTTCCTAGGGCGGCTTTGCGAGAACGGCCCACGCTGCGGTGTGTTGCCCATCATCGCAGTTGATGGGCAACGCATGGAAGACAGGCGATACGAAAAGTTTCGTGCCACGCTGGAAGCCTCGGCCGTGCGGCTTGATACGCTGCTGCAGCGCGCGGGGACTGGGGAGATGTCATTCACATATCAGCCGGAGCAATGGCTCCGACAGGATGTGCTGGACAGTTTTATGGCAACGCTTGCCGAACATTGCGCTGCAAAGACGCGCTTCAAAAAAAAGATACCTGACCTCTGGACGAACTTTGTCAAGGGAGAGACGACACTGGGCGGTTTTGATATTCCCATTGGCTGGACTCCTGCTGGAGACTTCGCGACCCTGCGATTGGGCGCGACGGACTCTGAGCATCACGTGCTGCTTGCTGGCAAGACTGGTTCCGGAAAATCCAATCTGCTCCATGTCTTGATTCACACGCTATGCGAGAAATACCCGCCTGAAGAGGTTGATCTTTATCTGCTGGACTACAAGGAATCGACGGAGTTCAATATCTACGCAGCCCCGCCACTTCCGCATGCCCGTCTGGTCGCTACGGAAAGTGATCCTGAATACGGCGTCACGGTGCTACGGCATCTTGTGGGTGAATTGGAGAAGCGCGCACGCATCTTCAAGTCCGCAAGCGCCCGAGATTTTGTCGAATACCGCAAAGCAAGCGGGGTGCAGTTGCCCCGCGTTCTGTTGGTCATAGATGAGTTTCAGGTTCTGTTTTCAGAGGGCCGCCAAGTGGCCGAAGCCGCTGAGCAACTGCTCTCGCAACTCTTGAAACAGGGGCGTTCGTTCGGTATTCACATCCTTCTGGCTACGCAGACTCTGAAAGGGATCAATGCGCAATCCATCGGAAGCATCATCACCCAGTTGGGATGCCGCATCGCGCTGGCCTGCGGGCAGGAAGATTCCGCGCTGATCCTCGGCGGCAACAACTGGGCAGCAGCTGAACTTCGCAGCCCACCCGAAGGGATAATCAACAACGCTAATGGCGCGAAATCCGGCAATGTGAAGTTCATGATTCCATTTGCAGGAGAAAGTGAATACCGGAGCGAGTTGCTTACGAAGCTGTCAGTGCGTAAATCAGGTTCTGGGGCGCTCTCCAAGACGAGAATTTTCAGTGGAGCCTATCTCCCTGAGATGCCATCATCTACTGAATATCAGATAGCGTGCGCACACAAAGAAATTCTTTTGTTGGGCGAACGGCTGACATTCGATGCCGACGCACTGACTGTCCCGCTTACACGTCGCTCCGCGCTCAATGTTCTATTCAGCGGTTACAACGATCAAATTCACGACGGACTCCTGGCCGCAATGCTTTCCAGCATTGCTTTTGCCGACTGCTTTGATGAAGTCGTGTATTTCAACGCGCGTGGAGTCGCTCCCGGTGGCGGATTCTCAGCCGCAGCTCGGGCGCTCGGTGCGCGCTTCAAGATGTTCGACGAAATTGCCACGCTACCGTTGCAATCGATATCAGACAATATTGGCACTCGTCGCGTCGCGTTGATCATCGACGGTCTTGATTCTGAGAAAATACTGCATCCGGCACCTGCATTCAGAGCCCCCAAACCAGGTGAGCCACCATCCCCGGCTGATCTGCTGAAGCGCCTCGCAGAAGAAGGCCCTCGGAAAGGGATATTCGTATTTGCCTTTGTCGACCGATGGCAGCGCTGTGCTGGTGCGTGCAAGGATCTTTTCTCGTTTTTTGAATTACGCGTGGCGTATTGCATGAACGAGGACGATGCCGGATCACTTGTGAGTGGTGGTATTGGCAAGTTCAAAGGCATTGAAAAACCGAACCGAGCCGTATTCGTGAACAAGATGACGAATGACATCGCATGGTTCCGCCCATATGTTCAGGAAAGCACTCGATGAAAAAATTTCTGCTCACATGGTATGGAATCACGGATTTTCGCGCATCTTTGGGATTCGAGAATACTGATGGCCCCATTGCAAGTGCCCTTGCGGGGGAGTCCTATTCGGATGTCGTTATCTTGGGCTACACCCGGGCGGATAATGATTCCAGCGAATGTGTCGAAGCGCAGAAAACATTTGCGTTTGAATTGGCATCAATTCGAAGCACGGGGCAGGAGAAGGATTGGAAGGCGACAAGTCAGTTCGTCTCTAGGTTCGCGAATACCGCCGTCGCCCACGAACATTTCGAGACTTGGCTGAAAAAGAAAGCCGCCGGCATTGGCTGCGACGCTAGTATCAGTTTCAAAAGTGAAAGACTTCGTGAACTCAACGACACCGAAGGTATTTATGCTGGCGCAATGCGTGCGCTGGATTCGGTGGAGCGGGAGCCTGGTGAAAAGCTTGTCACGCTTTATCTCAGTCCAGGCACTCCAGTGATGGCCTTTGTATGGGCGCTTGCAGCGCTGAGCTACCCTGAACTCAAAAAACGGCTCATGGCATCGTCAGTCATTGGCAAGGGACCTGAAACTATTTCTTTGCCTGCCGAGTGGCTTGAACGACACAGTGCGAAACAGGAGGTGATACGAGACATTCCCAACGGATTTGATGTGACCTTCCATCTTTTTGGTGAGCAACGGATGCCAGCCTTGCTCAGTGTCCGGCAATTTGAGTCAGCGCACCACATTTTCATAAACTCAAAAGACTACCCGGCCACATGTATGCAAGCGTTCCTTGGTGCCCGAGAACTACACGAACTTTCCGTTGATCCTTGGGATGATCGGGCCGTTCATGAGCGAATCACCGAGCTTGCCAAGCAGTTTCCAGAAAAAACGCGCATCGGAATTAATTTGACCGGAGGGACAAAATTAATGTTTGCAGGCGCGCTTTCTGCTGCGCGAGAGCTTGGCGCAGTCCCATTTTATTTCGACAGTAGGAATCGTCGCGTAACCTTTATTGATAGTCTTCGCCGCGAAAAAATCAGGCCGATTGATTCGGTTGAAACCTTTCTACAACTCAATAGCATCCCAACCCCGCAAGCGGGGAAGGCGTTCCTAAAGAAACAAGGGGCTATTTCAACGCTATTGGTAAATTCACCAAGCGCATTGAGCAGATTTGCGCTAAAAAGGCGAATGACAGCACCGACTT
>Ga0210016_1000687_pt1 | contig 30336 bp, 28 predicted proteins | sample CryGeyCG2014_300_FD_185454 | JGI IMG/M metagenome (GOLD analysis project Ga0210016, IMG submission 185454) | Groundwater microbial communities from aquifer - Crystal Geyser CG02_land_8/20/14_3.00 (SPAdes) (version 2) | ecosystem: Environmental > Aquatic > Deep subsurface > Groundwater | place...
GTCTACTTTCAAAAAGCGGCATGACCAGGAAGAGAAAAAAGACGTCATCCCTCTCTTCCGGAATGAATAACTTCAGACCCCAAAGTGTAACTTAAATATCTTTAAAAATTGTCTTGACAAATGGGTCTACCTTATCCTGCCTCTTCAGGAATTGTCTGTCTTAACTTACTATCCCCACTTAAGGATGTAAATTTTTCCATAAGCCCTTTCTCAATAGTCAGAGACGGACACAGCACAAGCGCTTTATCCACAAACCCAAGACCTATCATTATCTGTGCAATGCCATAGATAACATAACTCTTGCCTGTTCCTGTAGCAAGGTCAATGGTGGCAGAAAGTTTGCCCGATAGTTGTAAGTGATGAAAATACTCGTTTATGTCTCTATATCTATTACGAAGTTCAGGATTTTTAACCCAGTTCTCTTTGACCAAATCCTCAATAGACTTATATCTTCCAGAGGTAAGATAGATAATGACATTTTCTATTGCCTCTTTCTGATACTGCCTATCACCACATAAAACATCAATAAATCTATCCCATTTTGATAAATCAGGCCTTATAGGGTCATAGGATTTATTGACTTCTAAAACAAGGTCTTTTGTATTGTATGTCTTTATTTCAAGCATGGTTTACCTTTTTATAGATAAAACTTCCTTAAACTCATTTCCGTATATATCCACATAAACAATCATTATCTTATCTCCACAATCCTGCTTGTTGAGAGAAATCGGGATCTTTTTAAGTTGTTTTAGTTCTTGTTTGATTTCTTCTTCAGTTTCCTCCTCCTTCTTCTTTGGAAGTAAATCCTCTGCAAAGTAAAACTCATCCATCACGAATTCCTTGCCATTGTAGTCTTTATCAATAAGCACCATAGCAAGGGATTCAAAGTTTTCTACCTCTTTTTCGGTCTCTTCTTCCAGATAGTTGGAGAGAAATTTTGTAATCTGAATCTCAATGATTTCTTTATTGACTTTAAGTCTTGATTCTACCTCTGGTTGCCTTATGAAGTGAAAACCAACAGCATCATCAAGGTCATTGACATTTCTCTTGCTCTGCGGCTGTCTGAATTTCTTAAATTGGACTTTATGAAGTTCCTTGATTATCTGGTAAGGTACTTTGAGGAAATAATATCTAACCCTGCCAATCTCGTGATAGTCGCTTATAGAATCGACATAATTGGCTGGTGCAATGATATAAAGCCTCTCACCAATTTTACTGCCTATGTGAGAATGCAAATCCTCAAGATATTCCTCATCTACCGAAGCTTTTCTGAATTGCCAGTAAGGATAAACCAGACAATAGTAGCCATCCTTCTTTTGCCCGTCAATCCTGATGCCACTAATCTTTTTGTCAACAGGTTCTACTTCAAAAAGGTTCATCACAAAGTTAATGTAATCATCCTTTTTAAGTTCAAAGACCTTTTTCAAATCATAAAGCCCTGTATTGACCGTGATAAAACTTCTTGCCTTCTTGCCGTATTTCTTCTTTGGATTTTCTAAATCTTTGCTGTTCTCAATAGTTAAAATTCTTTTCTGCATTGTATAAAAAGACAGCTTTCCAATATCGCATGCAATCCATCTCCTGCCGAGCTTTTCTGCTACTGCGGCGGTTGTACCAGAGCCAGCGAAGAAGTCAAGTACCACGTCATTATCTGTGGTTCCCGCTTTTATTAAATACTTTAGAATATCCTCTGGTTTTTCTGTTGGATATTTTGTCGTTAGAGAAAATTTAACCATCTCATTGTTCCACACATCCCCAATAGATACGAATTCACTGCCTTTGCTCGTGATAATCTTAATCACTTCTTCTTTGGTTTTTGTGGGATCAGGCAAAACATAAGTTCTAAGCGCAACTCCAGCCTCTAACTCCCATCCTGCGGGTTTCCTTCCCATTCTCCCACGCATGTAATACCAGCCTTTTCCATCTTTTTGAATATTCTTGACGGTTGATTCTTTATATGGGCATAAAATTGGTTTCCAGTATCTTCTCTTTCTGTCTTTTGCATATATCAAAAGGTTTTGATACTCTGTTGGCATAGATGAACTTGGTGAATGAGATCGCGAACTCCCTCCTTCTCTTCCTTTATGCCAAATAATCTCGTTTATAAAATTGTTCTCATCAAATATTTCATCAAGAACAAGTTTTATATAGTGAGACTTCTTGTTATCAAGGTGAACTATTATATTAGCCTCATCAGACATGATTTCTTTAGCCAGTACCAATCTTCTCCTCAGAAATTCAATAAATTCTGCACCCTTAGCTTTATCTGTGTACGCTTTTTGTTTCTTACTTGCCTCAAAATCACTTTCTGTGGCAAACGGCGGGTCAATATAAATCAGCTTTACCTTGCCTTTTACTTTATCTTTTATCAAAGGGTTTTTATTTTCACAGACTGTCTTTAAAAATTGCAGGTTATCGCCAAAGATAATCATATTGCGCCAGTCTTTATCGCCTGCTGGATACTCTTCGCCATTGAAGACTTTCTCAACCTGTAGAGGCACAGGAAAAACTCCATCCTCATTAGCAAGGATGTCTTCCTTTCGCATCTTACCAGCATAAACAAGTTCATATTCCTTTTGCTTTACAGGAAAGAGCTTATACTTATAGTCCTCTGGTATCGGCTCACCCTTCTGGAGAGTCTCAATTAAAAACTGGATGTCATATTCGTTTAGCTTGATCATATATTTACCTTAAATAGTGATATTTTTGGCCAAATCTTTAGACAAACTTTCACTCACTTCTCCATTACTTGAGACCCTTGAATGAAAAATACAAGTCTGTCCACAATCAAAAGCCACCTCTATCAACTTTGTAACATAACCTTCTCTTTGTATTTTTTTAATCTCTTTTCTTATTATTTTCCCTCTTCCCAATGCAGGATGTATTATTTGATCGCCTTCGGATAATGCGTCCCAAAACATCTCATGCAGACCGATTTCCCATGCAAGTATCTTAAGTAAAGTCTCTTTTCTGTTAAAGTCTCTAATTGGTATATGATTTGTAAGTAATCTACCTGTAATAATATCATGGAGTTGTTCTGCGATTTTTAAAATGTAATCTTTGTCCTGCAATTTGCTTATTAAGTCTTTGTTAATTGCTGACAGCCCGAAATATGCACCACATAAACCGCCGACAAAACTTGCTATAGTGTCTGTGTCACTACCAAGCATATTTACTGCTTTAAAAATACCATCTTCTGGGTTATCTAAATATTTAAGGAAAAGGTAGAATGCGACAAAAACAGTTGATATTCCAGAACCTTTATACTCGTCAAATGCACGAGTTAAATGGTAGTATTCTTTATCATCAACTGATAGTAACCGTTTCATACTTTCAAGATATTCCTTTGCTTCATTGCGAGTTTGCTGAAATACCTCTTTAAATTTCCCATTCACGGCATTCCTATCCCATTCTTGAGTCCATTTATATACCCAATCATTTTCTTTTAGAGAAGCAGTTGATAGTTCTACAATTTCTTTTATATAGTTATAAAAATTTTCTTTGTTGAATTTGGATTCTTTCAAAAGATAATTGATAGCCGATGCATATATCATCGCTCCAAGTATCGCCCTGGGATGTCCATGAGTAATAATCGCATTTTTAAATGCATCTGTATGAAGCCTTTTTTCATTATTGACATTTACAAGTGCTATTGGTAAAACACGCATAGCCGCACCGTTAGCACCAGCATATCTGTAATCAATTTCACCTCTTTTGTAAAAATTGAGAAGCCATTCTTTTTTGCTGTGAACTATGATCCTTGCAGCAGTCTTTATTGTCTTACCTCCTCCTCTCTCGTAATTTAGCCACAAAGGTAATTCAAGGTATGCAAATTTATCTGCCTCAAATTCTCCATATCCATTAATGCAACGAGCAACAGCCAGTGTTAATTGTGTATCATCAGAATAGGAACCTTCCTTTATTTTTTCCCTATATCCCCAATATCTACCTCCGATTACTTTCTCCCACTCAACATAGTCTGTTAGGTAGTTTTTACCAAAGCGTTTATGAACGATACTTGGATACCGGCCAAATTCCGTAGGCCATCCTAAAGCATCCCCGACAGCACTATAAACTAAGGCTCCCTGAATTTTATTTTTTAAAACATCTGAAGTTTGGGATAACTGATTGCTATCAGAGTTCTCATTATTAGAATCTAATAAATTCAACTGATTATCCATTGTTTCCTCCTTTAAAAGTCATGTATAACAAAAGGAATTCTCACCCACCTAATATTACCTACATAATATTCTACACTATATTGCCCACAGTTAAGGTTAACTGAATTTATACTCGGCCAATGCCAATAAGTAGCTTGATTCTCAAATATTGTGGTTGACTCATCAATTTTATCTCCATTTTCTAAAAACCAAATAGCTTTGGCTTCTAATTCAGGGGTTGCTTTAATACTTATCAAAAGAGTGATCCTTTGCACTCCTACTAAAAAGTTATCTTCATGTTTAAAGTGTTCCGAATTTATATTATCTTTTGATACATTGGAAGAAGTTAAAGTAGCAGAGTTTACGACAGGGAAACCATCATGAAATAACCTCTTATCTATTTTAAATGGGGGATGTGGCTTATTTCCCCATAAACGATTACCTTCCTCTAAGCTTGCCTTGCTGATGAAATTTATGGATAAAATTTTGTCAATAGAAACTTCTTGTGGAGTTAGACATTCTGCTTGTACATTGCGATGCCATGTTTGATCCCATGGTTTGGGGCCAGTTTTAAGAGTAGATTTTATAGTATCAAAATCTACTAATTTTAATCCCTCTAACCCCTGATCCCTTCTATGGCCATTCCTTTTTCGTGTAGCATTGGTATTTGTAAAAAACTCCTTGCTGAAAAGCAACATCAGGTTTAATAACGAGATAGCATAAATGGGCATCTTGCTGCTTGGTATATGCCATAGGTGTATTTGGACAAAAATATAGATGCACTTTATCCCAATTCCCAAGTTCTATATCAAGACTTAATGATAGTTCGTTGCCTCCAGTTACTACACTATCCAAAAAACCATGTCTCTCTAATTTTTCTTTACTCCATAAACCATTACACTTATCGATATGAAGTAGATTATTAATATCTGTAAAATGATATAGGGTTTGGATATTATATTTTCTGAATATTGCTTGCATTTTCTCGGCATTAGGATTAACAGTCATCTTACTTGCATCACTCCCATCAATTCATTTTGACTTTCTATCATAGTCTTCGCAGAAAAGTCTATTATATCATTCTTTACTCAATAAACCCTCTGCCTGAAAGCTAAAGTGTCCGTTTCTACTGACAATTATGTGGTCAATTACTTCAATACCAACTATTTTTCCAGCCTCTATCAATCTGATAGTTAAATCAATATCCTGCTTGCTTGGTGCAACATCACCTGAGGGATGATTATGCACAAAAATAATTCCTGCTGCCCTATCACTTATAGCATCAGCAAAAACCTCTCTCGGATGGACAATGCTATGGTTTAAGGTGCCTATGAAAACTGTCCTTTTCTGTATTAAATTAGATGCCCCGTCCAATGTCAGGCTTAAAAAATACTCTTGCTTTTTGTCTTTTAATTCTTCTGTTAATTTTGCTACATCCTCAGCATTTTTAATCTTTACACCTTCTTTTATCAAAAATCTTTTTGAAAATTCAATTGCTGCCATTATCTGACATGCCTTCGCTAATCCCACTCCTTCAATATTTTTTAACTTTTCTAAACTTATATTGTCAAAATCATTCTGCACCAAACTTAAAATATCCTTTGCCACTTCAAACACATCTTTGCCTTTCACGCCGCTGCTGAGCAAAACCGCTAAAAGCTCAAGATTAGAAAGGGCTTTAGCCCCCTTTTGTTCCATCTTTTCACGAGGTCTGTCAAACTCTGGTATATTTTTTATCTTCTTCATATAATAGGGAAGGACGTTTCTCAAATTATCATTTATTTACAGCCAATTAGAAGATAATTATTGACAAAGTCGAACCTGGGTACAAATTCCCATTTAGCTTCCTCCATAACTCAACGCTCTCTATTAAGCTAAGAGAGGGGGCGTTATCAGATCATTTTGTTTTTTTTGTTTTCCTGGTGTAAGAAGCCTTTTTCTCTTTCACCTCAAAGCCTATTTTTCTTTTGGGCTTTTCAAGCGGAGCCATTAAAGCGTATATGGCATCAAAGACAATCTTAAACTGCTCGTCATATTTCTTTTCCAGTGCAACTAACTTACGTTCGAGATCTTTGTGTGCGGATAACATTTGCCGTAATCTCACGAAAGTACGCATGATCTCAACATTAACCTGAATGGCCCGATCGCTGTTAAGTACACTTGAAAGCATGGCTACGCCCTGTTCCGTAAAGGCCATGGGGAGATATCTTATTCCACCTCGTCCGGGCTTTGAGGTCACAATTTGTGACCTCAAAAATGCAACCTCCTGCTGGACAAGTGTAAACATAAAATCAGAGGGGAAACGTTTGATGTTACGTCTAACCGCTTGTTTAAGCGCCTTTGTTGGGATGCCGTATAGTTTTGCAAGATCATGATCCAAAATCACCTTCTGCCCACGTATCAGGAGGATAATACTTTCAATTTGCTCAACTGGGATAACTGCTTTTTGATTCATAATGACGACACCTCATTAGCAACCTAATGGCCCTATTCATAATCCTAAATTGTGATTTCACGTTGCAAAATTCTTCATCGGGACCACATTTGAAGGGAGTATATTATATTCCTTTTGTCCCGTAAATCTTGTATCACTGAGAAATCAAGCCGTGATGGCCTTGTTTATTTCGTGAATGATTGTTTCTAGCTTCCCCCAAACACCTTGTCCAGTTTACCCTAGGACACCCCTTCGCGGGTAAAGATGGGCAAGTAATCCACATCATCCTTTTCCATAAGCAAGTTTTGCTGGCGAAATCAGAGATGGGTTCACATATTGCGCCATAATTGAATCAGCTCATTATACCATCCAAATCAAACCCTTTCATCAAACCCCTTTATCCTTATCCCCTCTCTCCTGTCCAAAAACCCTCTCAAAACAAGAAACCCCGCTCTCATTTTGAGAAACGGGGTTTGCATCTCGCCTAAATCATTTTGCCCCTTCTTTTGTTTGAAAAGTGTAAACAATTATTCTTAGACATTATAGATTTTCTTATTCCTTTCGCTACAGCTATTAGCTTTTTACCAAAGGTAGCCCTGAAAAGTCAAGGAAAGAGATACTTGACAATTCCATCTTCTTGAAATAGTGTTATTTTACTCAGGGAGAGGCGGTGAGTAGAGGCTGGGATGAATTTTTTTCTGGTGATAATTCTTGCCATTTTAGTTGGTAATTACCTTTTGGATTTGATCGTTGATACATTGAATGTGCGGCACGCGAGAACAGATTTGCCTGAAGAATTTGAAGGCTATTATGATGCCGAGAAGTACAAAAAATCCCAGGAGTATCTCAGAGAAAATACCCGGTTTGGAATAATCAGTGATACCGTTATTACGCCGATTAGCATTGCCTTTATACTCTTTGGAGGATTCAATATCGTTGACCAGTTCGCGCGAGGCTTCGGTCTGGGGAGTATCCTAACAGGCTTGATTTTTGCGGGGACACTTTTGTTCGCCTCCCAGATACTCCTCATTCCCTTTTCCATCTATAGTACCTTTGTTATCGAAGAAAAATACGGTTTCAACAGAACAACACCCAAAACATTTATCCTGGATATCCTGAAAGGCTGGCTTTTGGGTGCAGTGATTGGCGGGGTCATTTTCTCATCTGTTTTGTGGCTTTTTGAAAAGGCAGGGACACCTGCCTGGTTCTATTGCTGGATTGCGGTAACGGCATTCCAGGTATTCCTCACTTTTATTGCGCCGGTTACTATTATGCCTCTTTTCAACAAATTTATCCTGCTGGAAGACGGGGCGCTCAAAAGTGCCATTGAACAATATGCCAGATCACAAGATTTCAAGATCAAAGGCGTTTTCACGATGGATGCATCAAAGCGCTCCACCAAGTCAAATGCCTTTTTTACCGGTTTTGGGAGATTTCGCAGGGTCGTTCTGTTTGATACCCTTGTTGAAAAGCATACGGTAGAAGAGCTTGTTTCCGTTCTTGCTCATGAAATAGGTCATTACAAGAAGAGACACATACTGAAGTCTATCGGTATCTCTATCCTGACGACTGCCCTGATGTTTTTTATTCTATCTCTGTTTATCAATAACGGAGAATTATTTGCAGCGTTTAAGATGCAGGAGATTTCGATCTATGGGAGTCTCTTCTTTTTCGGTTTTCTCTATCACCCTGTAGGGATGACTCTCTCAATTTTCGGGAACATGCTGTCCCGAAGACACGAATACCAGGCAGATGCATATGCGGTGAAGACCTATAATAGACCTCAATCCATGATTACAGCCTTAAAAAAGCTGAGTGTTGAAAATCTCTCAAACCTGACTCCCCACCCACTCAAGGTATTCCTGAGTTACAGTCACCCCCCTGTACTTGAACGAATCCATACTATCAGGGGACTCTCTATCTAGAGACCTCTGCATAAGCTCTCAAAATGTAGGGAACAATAGGGTCACATTTTAACGGGCAACTGCACGTCAAGTGGCGGCACTAACCGCTCACCAATTGCCAACTCGACATCTTTCGCTTTGCTGAATCTGCAGAATGTTTTACTGTAGATATCAACAAAATATACACTCTGGAATCTATCGAAACCTGACTTTTTAATCGCTGTTACAGAGGGATTATTTGAAGAGAGGACAAATGTAAGGACAGTTTGATACCCTTCTTGCCTCCCATAACAAAGTATGGCTGTTAGTATTTTAGGAAAGAGGTTATTTCCTCGTAATTCAGGTTTTGTAAAGGCATCGTACAGGTATATCTCATTATTTTTCAATCTTATCTTCTTGCCAATTTCCCCTATGTATGCTTCACTTGAAGCCACCCAGCAATAAGAGGCAATTTCCTCTCTAAAGCAAGCAGCACAGCAGATGTCTCCCTTCCTTAACCGATCTTCAAAGATATCACTATTTTGGTTGCATCCATTCATAAGTATTTCTTTAGTGTCAGAGGATTCATCAGTAATAAAATGTATCTCGGCAGAGATATTCTCCCTCACATATGGTATTTCTTTCCTTAGATTGAAAGAGAACAGCAACAGGATTCCATAGTTGATCCAATCCGACTCTTTTTCCTTCGTGTAGAGTTTTGCTAAGTCATTATTAGCCAGCATAATTTAACCCTTGGTTCACTTCTGGAAACTGTAGAACTTTATCAAAAACTCTGCGTCTTTGGGGGATAGGTTGAAATGCAATATAGCTTTATTTACAAGTTTTTGCACAGCTTGATCAGGGTTTTCCTGCAATTGTTCAGAAATCCATTTTACTGCCCTTTTTATGTCTTCACCTTTCGGTAAGATGGAACTCATAGTTGCGTACTCCTTTACGATAGATTCTTTTGTTATATATGGTAAACGTTAACTTTTTTCCCAAAGAAGTTCGTTTGCGCAGGGGATACAATAAACCTTTCCCTCTCTCTTTACTGTCCTGGTTTCCATTGCAGGCTCACCACAGTGATCACAGAGGACTGAGGAATGTATCTACTCAGCACCTGACCCCGATGCTTCGCATCGAGGTTATAAATGAAAGAAACTTGCTCGAGTTTCTTAGGAGGTAAGGCTGAAGTGTCCTAACACAGTCTTCTACCTTCAGTCTATCCACCTTTTTAAGTCTCTGTTTACCTCTGCCAGGAATTCATTCAGTGTTATTATTCTGAACAATGGGTATATGGGGGAGTTCCGATACAAATTTATGGCTGCATCGTGGATCTCTTTCTTGGGGGCAGCGCAGCAATTTTCCAGAATAATAACATTAAAGTCGTTTGCCAGACCATCCCACCCCGTAAACATAACGCATACATGGGTATTCATCCCGCAGACCACAATAGTATCTACCCCAAGGGTCCTTAAGGTCATATCCAAATCCGTTCTGAAGAAGGCGCTGAACCGCCTTTTCTCCAGGATCATATCCCCTTTTTCCGGTTTCAATTCATCTATGACCTCAACCCCGTTTGTCCCTCGGATCGAATGAGGTTTCATCTTCCCCCTGAACATGAAATCCTGAGGAAAAAAACTGTCACAGGCAAATATAATCGGGATATTCAAACCCCTGCTTTCCTTCAGGAGCCCCTGGATATTGGGTATTATCCTTTCGATCTCTAATTTAAGAGCGGGGTTGCTCCCAACCCCACCCTTTAGCATATCTACTACGATGATGGCAGGTTTCATCTTTTGATCATTCTCCCATTTAGGGCAACCACAAGGGATTGCCCCTACCCCTTGACCCCTTGAATCCTTTATTTCAAATTCATGGATATTTCATTTGCTGTAATCGTAAAACCCCCTTCCAGCCTTCCTTCCCAAATATCCAGCCTCTACGTATTTTCTCAAGAGGGGGCATGGACGATATTTTGGATCGCCTAATTCATTGTGCAAGACCTCCATGATTGCCAGGCATGTGTCCAGCCCTATTAAATCTGCCAGAGTTAGTGGCCCCATGGGGTGGTTCATACCTAATTTCATTACGGTGTCTATGGCCTCCGGTTTACCTACCCCTTCATACAAGGCATAAACAGCCTCGTTGATCATGGGAAGCAGTATCCTGTTGGCGATAAAGCCCGGGAAATCCCCTGCTTCTACCGGGGTTTTACCCATCTTTTCTGCAAGCTTCATCACAGTATTAAAGGTCTCATCAGAGGTGGGAAGCCCTCTGATAACCTCCACCAACTGCATCATAGGAACAGGGTTCATAAAGTGCATACCGACCACCCTGTCCGGTCTCTTGGTTGCGGAACCGACCCTTGTAATAGATATGGAAGATGTGTTACTGGCCAGGATTGCCTCAGGTTTACAAACCTCGTCCAGTTTCTTGAAGATATCAAGCTTGATTGGAAGGTTCTCTGTTGCAGCTTCCACTACAAAGTCGGCTTTTGCCATATCTTCCAGCTTAGTGGTGCCGGAAATCTTAGCAAGTATACTATCTTTTTGTTCAGCGGTAATCTTTTCCTTCTTAAGCATCCTATCCAGACTTGTGGAAATTGAGGATATCCCCTTCTTTACAAAGTCATCCTTAACATCATTCAATATAACGTCAAATCCAGTAGAAGCCGCAACCTGAGCAATACCACTACCCATCTGTCCTGCACCAACAATACCAAAAGTCTTGATCTCCATAATATGCCTCCTTATGATTGTTAAAAAGTAACTATTCAGGTAGGCACAAAGGCACAGAGCACCAAAGGCACAAAGCAGGAAAAAACAACGAAACGACCCTGCTCCGCTTTGTGCCTATGTGCCTTTGCCGCTTTGTGCCTGAGTAGTTACGTTAAAAACTACACCTCCACTATAATAGCAGCCCCCTGCCCTCCGCCAATACACAGGGTTGCCAAGCCCATTTTAGAACCCCTTTTCTTCATTTCGTACAACAGAGTCACCAGTATCCTGGCACCGCTGGCGCCTATAGGATGGCCTAGCGCTATAGCCCCTCCGTTAACGTTTACTTTATCTAAATCCCATCCCATCTCCCTGTTTACGAATATTGCCTGGGATGCAAATGCCTCATTTGCCTCTATCAGATCTAAATCTGAAACAACCAATTTGGCCTTTGCAAGTGCCTTTTTACTGGCCGGGACAGGGGCAGTACCCATAATCGCCGGATCCACTCCGGCAGTAGCGTAGGATTTGATTGCAGCCATCGGTTTTAAACCAAGCTCATCTGCCTTCTGTTTTGACATTATTACCAATGCGGCTGCCCCATCGTTTATGCCCGATGCATTGCCGGCAGTAACCGTTCCATCCTTTTTGAAGGCCGGCCGTAGTTTTGCCAATGTCTCTTTTGTAGTGTCGGGTCTGGGATGTTCATCAGTATCGAATGTTTTCACTTCTCCCTTTCTCAGGGGAATCTCGATCGGCACTATCTCGTCTTTAAACCTTCCTTCTTCTATGGCTCTGGCCGTTTTCATCTGGCTTCGAAGAGCAAAGTCATCCTGTTCTTCTCTGGTAATCCCAAAGCTATCTGCCACATTTTCTGCTGTAATCCCCATATGGTACCCGTTAAATATATCCCACAAACCGTCGTGTATCATCAAATCAACCAACTTGTCGTCATTCATCCTGATACCCCAACGTGCCTTATTTATGGCATAGGGTGTCATGCTCATATTCTCTAAGCCGCCGGCGATAATTATCTCTGCATCCCCCACCATTATAGCCTGGGCTGCCAGCATTACCGACTTCAGGCCTGATGCACAAACCTTATTTACAGTATATGAGGGTACTTCCTGGGGTATCCCTGCATCTATTGCCGCCTGCCTGGCAGGATTCTGTCCCAATCCTGCCTGTAAAACATTCCCCATTATTATCTCATCTATCTGATTGCCCTTTAGCCCTGTCCTTTTGACTACTTCTTCAATAACCTTAGCCCCCAGCTTCACAGCAGGTACGTCTTTAAAGGAGCCGCCAAATGTGCCTACTGCTGTCCTGACACCATTTATAATCACAACCTCTCTCATTTTTTAACCTCCTTGCCAGTTCCCCATTATTATGAAATTTGTAACTATTCAGGCACAAAGGATAGTTCAGTTACCAGTTATCGGTTAATTAGTTCATACTGAAAAATTCCCTTTTCCGCTCTCTCGATCAGGTTTTTTGACCCATTCTAGACTTGCTTCAGGCATTTTCAGGAACTCGCCCTTCGGGCTCAAACAGCCTGAAAATGCTTATCTTCCGCTTCGTCAAGATGGGTACCCCAAAAATCCTGCTCATGTTCGCTCCAAAGGAAACTTTTCATTTTTCAGGATCAACTAATTATTAACTGTAAACCGTATTTTTTGTGCCTTTGGTGCTCTGTGCCTTTGTGCCTTAGTGAGTAGTTACAACTACTATCAAATTGGCGAAGATTTTACAAGGGCTTTTTTAATTGCAAATTATACACATTTGAGTTAATTTTAAAATGGCGTTAGCTCTCAACATTATAAGGAGGCCGTTGATGATAATATCTAAATCATTTAAAATGCTCTTAATATTGTTTGCTTTATTAGGGTTTTTGGGATGCTCAAGCAAGCCTGAGGATATTTCTCAACGTACCTCTAAACCTGCCCCCCCTGCTTACGGTGATATTCTGATAGACAGCTCTATTGGTGATGCCAGTAATCTAATACCAATGCTGTCCTCAGACAGCGCCTCTCACGGTATTGCCGGATTAATATTCAACGGACTGGTAAAATACGACAAAGACCTTAACCTTGTGGGTGATCTGGCTGAATCCTGGGATATATCAGAAGATGGTCTGGCCATAACCTTTCATCTGAGAAAAGGGGTGAGGTGGCATGATGGCGCCCCGTTTACTGCTAATGACGTTATGTTCGGTTATAAAACCATAATTAACCCCAATACCCGTACCGCATACGCCGGGGATTATTTGGAGGTAAAGGATGCCTCTGTTCTTGATAAATATACCTTTAGGGTGAGTTACAGTAAACCTTTTGCCCCTGCATTGGGGAGTTGGGGAAATCTTGTGGTTCTCCCTGAACACCTTCTCAAAGGCAAGAATATAAATACCTCCGACTTAAGTCGTCATCCTATCGGGACAGGTCCTTATAAATTTAAGAGTTGGAAGACAGGAGAGAAGATTGAATTGGTATCAAACCATGATTATTTTGAGGGAAGACCCTATATAGATGGATATGTATACCGTATTATACCAGACCCTGCCACTACCTTCTTAGAGCTGAAGGCCGGTGGAATAGACAGAATGGGATTAACCCCTCTCCAGTATGAGAGGCAGACTGATACACATAAGATAAATGAAGATTTTAACAAACACAAATATCTGGCATTTGTCTATACCTATCTCGCTTATAATCTCACGAACCCAAAGTTTAAGGATAAACGGGTTCGCCAGGCAATCAGTTATGCCATAGATAAGACAGAGATAATCAACGGTATATTGCTGGGGTTGGGAGAGATAGCCACAGGACCTTATAAATCCGGAACCTGGCAGTATAATCCCAATGTAAAGGGATATCAATATAATCCTGAAAAAGCGAAGAGATTATTGGCAGAAGCCGGTTGGAAGGATAGTAACAGTGACGGGGCTCTGGACAAGGATGGTGTCCCCTTTGAATTTACCATAATAACCAACCAGGGGAATGCTCAGAGGGCACAATGCGCAGAGATCATTCAGCGCAGGCTTATGATGGTGGGTATTAAAGTTAAGATCAGGATTATCGAATGGGCGGCTTTTGTAAATGATTTTATAGACAAGAGAAACTTTGAGGCGGTTATCCTGGGATGGACAACCGGACCTGAACCTGATATATACGATATATGGCATTCAAGTAAGACCAGACCCAAGGAGCTAAACTTTATCTCATATAAGAACAGAGAGGTAGATGAGCTTCTATTAAAGGGAAGACATACCTTTAATAGAGAGGAGAGGAAGAGATCCTATTTCAGGATACAAGAGATACTGGCAGAAGATCAGCCCTATACCTTTCTTTACATTCCTTATGCCTTACCTATAATACATAAGAGATTCAAAGGAATTAAGCCTGCCCCAATAGGGATAGACTATAATTTCATTAAATGGTATGTTCCCAAAGCAGAGCAGAAATATAGAATGCAGGAGTAATAGTTGATTAATGAATCATAACCTCAAGGATTTTTACTTCTTCAGCGATTTTTTGAATCGAAGGGTTTATAAACCTTCAGGACAGAAGATTGGCAAGATTCTGGATATGGTTGCCGAAAGGGGAGACCCCTACCCAATGGTCATTGGCATTGTGATCCGAACAAAGGCAAGGGGAAAGAGGTTTTATCTCCCATGGGAAAAGATCTTTCAAATAGAACCCCGGCTCACCTTTTCTGGTGATGAACTCCGTGATTTTAAGTTCCTCCTTTCTGAGAAAGATACCTTCCTTGTTCGGGAGGAGGTAATGGACAGGCAGATCGTTGACACCTTTGGTGCAAAGGTGGTGAGGGTTAATGATCTTCACTTCCTTAATATGGATTCCCGTCTCAGGTTGGTTCATGTAGATGTGGGATTTCGAGGACTGATGAGGAGAGTTGGATGGGAGAAGACAGTGGATCATATCCTACGCTGGCTCTTCTCTTATGATCTTACCAATAAGTTAATATCCTGGCAATATGTTCAACTCCTCTCCGGTTCTGATCTCCTCCGGCTAAGTGTGTCTCAGAAGAAACTTTCTCCCCTCCACCCTGCGGATTTGGCCGATATTATTGAGGACCTGAGCGGGCGGGACAGATCTGCCATCTTTCATGCCCTGGATACAGAGACCGCTGCCGATGCCCTGGAGGAAATCGTCCCAAAGATACAGAAAGCCCTCATGGAGACGATCACAGTGGAGAAGGCCTCTGATATTGTTGAGGAAATGTCGCCCAGTGAGGCTGCCGATCTCCTGGCAGATCTCTCCGAAGAAAGGGCTGAGGAAATCCTTGGGGAGATGGAGCAGGAGAAGGCAGAAGACTTGAGAGAGCTGCTTGTTCACCAGGATGAGACAGCAGGTGGCTTGATGACGACTGCCTATCTCAGCATGACACCAGAGGTGACTGTAGAGGCAGCTATTGCCCGATTGAGGGCTGAGTCTCCAAATTTGGATATCATAGACTACATCTATGTCTTGAATGAAGAAAATGTGCTTCAGGGTGTGGTAAGCATTCGGGACATCTTTGCAGCCCAATCCCTTCAACCCCTTTCCGGAATCGAGGTTCCAAGGTTGGTGAGCGTCAAAGTGGATACAGACCAGGACGAGGTGGTTAAGTTGTTTATGAAGTATGGATTTAGAGCACTTCCTGTGGTAGATAAAGATAAATGTCTCAAGGGAGTGATCGGTTTCCGTAGTGTCCTTGATGTATTGTCACACGATAGAGGATAAGGATGGAGAAGAGCTACGCAAGGTCGGTTTCGGGTTCGATACGCTCCATGTGGAGGATGGTGGGGCTATTCCTCATTCTGGCGGGACCCGGCATTATTACCTCCAATGTTGATAATGATGCCGGTGGCATCACCACTTACTCTTTAACCGGTGCAAACTTTGGACTCAAACTCATCTGGACTCTTATCCCGATTATGATCGCCCTGATCATAATCCAGGAGATGTGTGCACGGATGGGGGTGGTGACAGGCAAAGGGCTGTCCGATCTTATCCGTGAAAAATTTGGCGCTAAAATCGCTTTCTATCTGATAATCGGTATCTTCTTAACCAACATGGGCAACGTCATATCCGAATTTGCGGGGTTAGCTGCAGGGATGGAAATTTTTGGGGTAAACAGATTCATTTCCGTTCCTCTGGGTGCCTTTATAGTCTGGTGGATAGTAGTGAAGGGAACCTATCGGTCCGTGGAGAAGGCATTCCTGATCGCATGCGTGTTTTACCTCTCCTACATTGTGACAGGTGTCATCGTGAAACCGGATTGGGGGCATGTATTTAAACAATTTATAAACCCCCAACTGAGCCTTAATCCCTCTGAGATGACCATGATCATTGGCTTGGTAGGAACAACTATCGCACCCTGGATGCAATTTTACCTCCAGGCTTCGATTGTGGAGAAAGGAATCAAAATAGAGGAGTATAAATTCGCTCGATTCGATATAGTCATGGGGTCGATTATTGTCCATATTGTTGCTTTTTTCATCATCCTGGTCTGTGCAGAGACCCTTTTCAAAAATGGGATCCGAATCGAAACAGCGAAGGATGCCGCCCTGTCCCTTCAGCCACTGGCTGGAAAATATTGCACTTATCTCTTTGCCTTTGGTTTGGTCAATGCCTCCCTCTTTGCCGCTTCTATCCTTCCTTTATCCACAACCTATCTCATCTGTGAAGGACTGGGGTGGGAGACAGGGATAAACAAAAAGTTTGCGGAAGCCCCTCAGTTCTATGGGGTCTACTCTTTGCTCATCTTTTTAGGAGCAGGGATCATCCTTTATCCGAATGTTCCTTTAATCCCGATCATGTACTTCTCGCAGGTGATCAACGGAATGGCTCTCCCCTTTGTCCTCATATTCATGCTTTTGCTCATCAACGACAAGAAGTTGATGATGGGTTATACAAATGGCCATGTCTTCAACGCGATCGCATGGGTAACCGCAGTCGTAATGATTGTCTTTACCCTCGTCCTTCTAATTCGAATTATTTAATCCCCCTCTTTTTCAACCCCGCACTTGAGTGCGGGGTAATTTTTCAGGATGGTCTAACTGACTGACGGAGGATTAAAGCGTGGATTCCAAAGCGTTTCTTTATCCGCTCTTTAGTTTTCTTGGCAATTTTCAGGTTTGGATACAGACCTACCTTAACCCGATGGCGGGCGCCCCCATTTTTCAAAGATGCATATTCAATAAATGAGGGGAATCCTTTTTTTAGAAGGGTCCGTCTTAAATCAGCAGCCATCCTCTTTTTAGAAAAAGTTGCAACCTGAAGAACATAACCCTTTTTACGACTCTTAAAATTATAAGGTACCTCATTTTCATGTTTCTGAACCCTGAGGTTATCGCTCCTCTCTTCTACTGCATCCCGGTTAAACCCATAATCAAGTAGCCTTGCAGCATCTCTAAAGTGATCCTGTGAACCAAATACACATACCAGCAGATTCTTACCATCGCGCGAAGCCTCCCCTACAAAACAAAGTCTGGCCTGGGATGTATACCCTGTCTTTCCACCAATCATACCCTCAAAATTGCCCAGCAGCCTGTTATGATTTCTAAGATGAACCAATCTGGAACCAGGACCCCTGATTGATATTGACTTTGTTTTTAATACCTCCCTGAGGATCGGATTACTTATAGCGTATTTAAAAATTAAGACCATGTCTCTAACTGTAGTATAATGATCCTTCTGATCAAGACCGTGAGGGTTAACAAAGTGGGTATTGTATGCCCCTGCTTCCTTTGCCTTCCGATTCATAAGACGGGCAAACTCTTCAACAGACCCGGCAGTTCCCTCTGCTACTACTAAACTCGCATCGTTAGCGGAGTTTAGAAGGATGCTGAATATGAGGTCTTCCATCTGCCAGCTCTCACCAGGACGAACTCCTATCTTACAGGGAGACACCAGAGTTGCATCTTTACTCACCTTGAGAAAAGCATCAGGGGATTTTTTATCCAGCGCAACAATGGCTGTCATTATCTTGGTAGTGCTGGCAGGAGGTAAAGAAAGGTCTGGATTCTTTTCGTAAAGAATAGCTCCAGTATCAGCATCCATTAAAAAAGCAGCCCTGGCTGTGATAAAGTCATCAGGGGATGTCTGGGGATTTGATTCACTCTGGCTAAAGAGTAAAAGGAATAATACCCAAATGCCAATAGTTACATATTTTTTAATCAGGGTCTTTACCATATAGCTATATAGTAAAAAAATTATAAGGTAATAAGACAGCTTTGAAAAAGTACATTACCGAAAAACTGCTTTTTGCGAATACTTCTCATATATCATTATAACTGTCAAGTAAATTTTTGCCTTTCCCTGTAGCTTTAGCCATACCCACTGTGAGCAAATTCAGAAACCATGCTACTTTCCTCAACCCCCCCCTTTTTTTTAGATCAAAATTACACAGCTATACAGCCAGGTTTTTATTGTCGACAAATTTCCAAAAGAAACAAGGGGTATGGGTCTGCTTTTTGGTTGGAATAAATGCCTTGACATCTGCGCTATAGTTGTATATTATTCATAGCATGAATGATAATCATTCACATCTTGAATTGAAATACAGACCCCGTTGGATTGCTTCTCCTTTGCGGGATGCCGTTAGAGATCATCCAATCGTTGTCCTGACCGGAGCACGTCAGGTAGGCAAGAGTACCCTTCTTCAGCAGGAATCCCCTTTTTCCGAATGGCGATACATTAGCTTAGATGATTTTGATACCCTTTCTCAGTCAAGAAGCGACCCAACGTCCCTTTGGGCAGGGGCAGATTGTGTTGTTTTAGACGAGGTTCAAAAATCAACAAACCTGCTCGATGCTGTGAAGGCAGCGGTTGATTCTCATTACAACAAATATCGGTTTATACTCTCTGGTTCAGCAAATATCCTTCTAATGAGAAAGGTTAGCGAAAGCCTGGCGGGACGGGACATCTATTTCACACTCTATCCAATGACCACAGGTGAGATGAACAATCTCTCTCCACCGAATCTGCTGGAGGCACTCTTTGAGGGAAAGTTATCAGGGGTGCATAAGATAGAGTCTCAATTAGTGGCTCCATTTCCCCTGATGTGGAAGGGGTTCATGCCGTCCCTTATGAAGCTGGAAAAATCTGAAGCAGCCCTGCGATGGTGGGAAGGCTATGTTACGACTTATCTGGAGCGAGATCTTCGTCAGCTTTCCCAGATTGATTCTTTGCCTGATTTTCGAAGGCTCATGGTAGCTTTGTCTCTGAGATGCGGTCAGATATTGAACCAGACTGAAGTAGCGCGGGACACCGGCATAAGTCAGCCTACCGTTCATAGGTATATTAATCTTTTAGAGACTGCCTGTCTGGTAGAACGCTTGCCGGCTTTTGCCCTCAATAGCACCAAACGTCTCATTAAATCACCCAAGGTGATATGGAGTGATCCAGGATTGGTATCTTTTCTTGCAGGACACTACGATATCGAGTCACTTAGGTCTTCGAGGGAAGCAGGTGGAATCTTTGAATCTATGGTCTATCTCCACTTACGCACCCTTTCCGAGATTCTGGTGCCCAAACCACGCATATTCTATTGGAGGACGACCACAGGCAAGGAGGTGGACTTTGTACTGGAATGGGGACGTAAACTGCTGGCGGTAGAAGTCAAACTATCAACCAGGCCAAAATACTCCGATATCGAGACATTAAGACTATTCATGAAGGAGTACCCTGAAACCTCAGCCGGCATCCTTGTCCACGCTGGAGATGAAGTAAAGATTATGGATGAAAAGGTTGTGGCTATCCCTTGGTTCCTTCTGGGAGGGTATATGTAGTTCTAAGATATTGGAGCATCAATGCAGGGCGAGAAAGGGGTCAGGTGAGAGGGAAAGGCTTGCAGGAGAATTGTAGGGAAAAAGGAATAGGCACGTTTAGTTGGGATGGCTTGTTGAGAGAAACAATAAATAAGGGAAGTGTCCCTTTGTTGTCTTGTCGCTGATCCCTGTTCACTGATCCCTGTAAACTGGTTGAAGCGAGTCATAGATGGGTCAAAAAACCTGAACCAGAGAGCGGAAAAGGGAATTTTTCAGCGTGAACTAATTACATGTTGAAAATTACTCAAAGACTCACTTTTTCTGAAACTGTAGTATATCTTTCACTTTGCCTACTAATTCCTCCATTATTTCTCCTGCCTTCCCATAAAGAACTACATCAGCATTTCTGTCGTAGGGAGTATTCTCCATATTAATTATAACCAGTTTAGCGCCTCCCTCTCTCGCATATAATGGCATCATAGCCGCGGGTTGAACCACCAGAGATGAACCAATTACAATAAAAAGGTCGGCTAACCTTGACCTTCTTTCAGCCTCTTTAGTCTCCTCAAAGGGCATAGGCTGACCAAATGATATAGTAGCCGGTTTCAATATGCCCCCACAATCGTCACAGTAGGGTACCTTTATCCCCTTTTCCAATCTAAATTGAATATCTTCTCTTGAATATCTTTTTTTACAATTTAAACAGTTAACCCACATGTTGGTTCCATGGAGCTCAATTACTTTGTCGTCAGAAAGCCCTGCTTTCTGGTGCAGATTATCTATATTTTGGGTAATAACACAATCGAGTTTACCCATCCTTTCCAGCTCAACAATCGCATAATGGGCTTTATTAATTCTGGCATCCACAAGTATATAGTACAGCTCTGAATTCATCTTCCAATACTTTTCCCTTGACACTTCACTTGATAGGAATCTTTGGTATAGGAAATCATCAGGGTTATACTTATCCCAAAGACCTCCAGGGCTTCTAAAGTCTGGGATACCTGACTCAGTACTCACGCCTGCCCCGGTAAAGACCACGATCCTCTTGGATTTAACGATAATATCTGAAACCTTGTCTATCCCTTTATTCAGGGTTTTATCATCCATAGTTTTACCTCTTATAAAGTAAATGTCCTACAAATTGCTATAACTTTGCCCTTTAAATATCGATTAGTTGAACTTTGCCCCATTTCCATTAGCTTTGAAGTATTTCAAAGAAAGCTTCAAATGTCAAGGGGCTGTTGCCCAAATGGCTAGATTTCCCTTGACAAATTAAAGAGAAGTCATATATTTTCTTTAAAAAAGTTTCCTTTTTGTTGAAGAGGTCTGAGGAGTCGGGGGCAACCCTTAAAAGGGGAGAATAATGAAAGAAATCCTGATTGTTATATCGATTGTAGCTGTATATTTTATATTGAATATGTGGGTTTTACCAAAGCTCGGCATTAACACATGAATGAAAAAATCGTGTACGGTTGAGGATCAACCCGTAAAAGACACCAAGGTTAAAGACTGATTAATAATGATAGAGGGTAAACTGGCTGTTATCCAAACAGCCAGCTATTTTAAACACAAGGAGTAAATATGTCCATAAAAGACAATTCAAATGACAAAGATTCTTCTGCAAAAAGTCTTACCTGTAAAATCCATAATGTCAAACGTCAGGAAGAAGAGGAAACCATTCATAAGGGCGTTGTAAGTTCATTCCGCAGGCTGGATGGGCTGCCATTAATTGAAACAAAGGATGGGAAGGCAGTAATATTAAAGGAATTTGAGACAAACCCTGAGATAGGAGAGAAAATTGAGTACATTATAACCGTAAAGCATGGAAGTGTTATGTATGGAAAAAGAGTCAACTAAATCCTTGAGTCTAAAAACATAGGGATTATTTTGAAGTAGGGAAAACCATCTATTCTATGAGGCAAAATAATGACGAAAAATAAAGATCAAAGGGAAATCGTTTCACCCATAACGCTCTACAAAGAACCAGAATTAAGGAATCCTTGCATGATTACAGCGTGGCCTGGCATGGGAAACGTTGCTTTAAAAGCAGCAACCTATATGAGAGAAAAACTGAGAGCTGAAGAATTAGGCATAATAAATCCTGCCGGGTTTTTTCAATCTAATATAGTATACATCAGAAACAACCTGATAGAGCCAATAAAATTACCGGAGAATAAATTTTACTATAAGAAAAACGAGGGGGCGGAGAATGATATTATATTCTTTATAGGGGATGCCCAACCTCTTTCCGGCAGGGAATATGAGTTTGCTGATATGGTTTTGGATGTTGCGGAAAGGTTTAAGGTCAAAATGGTATACTCTTTTGCAGCATTTGCTATAGACACCCACTATAAGGAAAAACCAAAGGTATGGGGAGTAGCCACCAGCAAAGAACTCCTGGGAAAGCTAGAAAACAACAATGTATTATCTATGAATGACGGCCATGTCGGTGGTATGAACGGAGTAATACTGGGGGTAGCTAAGGAAAAGGGGATAGAAGGTATTTGCCTGCTTGGCGAAATGCCCTACTATGCCACTCAGATAGAAAATCCAAGATCGTCCCAGGTTATACTTGAGGTTTTTGCGAAAATTATAGGCATCAAAATCGATATGACCGAGCTGGAAGTTTTGGCTAGATACACAGAAAGTGAAATAGAAAAGTTCTTCCTTAAAATAGAAGATCTTAAGTTAGACCAGATGCTAGAAAGGGGGGGAAATAAATCCCCAGGTTATATCCATTAAATAGTCCGAAAGGATACTCTACCCTATTTTTCAATTACCGCACCCCCTTTTTTTATACATTAGTAGTCCTATAAGGTATGTTCCTGCCAAGCAGATTAAGACCCTATATTATCTGGTAATAATTCTATGGACAATATATCACCTACTTCTCCTTTCTGTCCTATCAAAGAATATTTTCCCATCCAAACCAGGATACCATGTGCCTTCCCTTTCCCAATTTCAGCAGACAAAAAACTTGACAAATAATAGTAATTATGGTTTAGAATCAATATCTAATTTGTCGGCGTTCGAGGAATTATGTTTTTGGCTCATTAGTAAAAAAGTTGAATACGGGTCACTAAATAGGAAAATTTAGAGAGGGAATCGGCTCAAATGAAGAGGACATTTCAACCTAGTAATCTAAAGAGAAAAAGAACCCATGGTTTTTTATGTAGGATGAGAACTAGATCAGGAAGGGCAGTAATAAGACGTAGAAGGGCAAAGGGAAGACAAAGATTATCAGTTTAACTAAAGGCTTGCCAGATAAGCTATCTTCTTTAAATAAAAGAGTGCTCATTGTTAGTGAAATGTCAGGATTTTCCTTACGGAAAGATGAAAGGATTTTAAAAGGGCCTCATTTTAAGGAAGTGCTGACAAAGGGGGAAAAATTTCAAACTGGCAACTTTACCGTAATATTTAACCCCAATGATGCGGATAAAAACCGTCTGGGTATTACAGTTAGCAAAAAGGTGGGGAATGCGGTTAAAAGAAACAGGGTCAAACGTTTAGTCAGGGAATTTTTCAGACTCAACAAAACCCAAATCCCGTGTTGTCACGATATAGTATTTATTGCGAAGAAAGGGGCGGCTTCCCTGAATTATTTTACACTATATGAGGAATTGAAAGGATTTCTGGAATAAAGTCAAGTAGTTGGGGTACTAATTAAGAATTACGATTCGCTGAGATTATAGGTTTTGCCCTAAATACTTTTTGAAACCTATGTAATGATAAAAAAAACTATAATAGCAGTCATCAGGTATTATCAAAGATTCTTATCTCCCCTGAAATTTCCCTCTTGTCGATTTAGTCCAACCTGCTCTTCTTATGCAATTCAGGCCTTAGAAATCCATGGGTTATTTAAGGGTTTAGGATTGTCTATTCTGAGGATGCTGAAATGCCATCCCTTTCATCCTGGAGGCTACGATCCTGTGGCTAAAAGCGATGGCAAATAGAATATTGTCTGGAGTTTGTTAATGGAAAAGAGAGCACTCATAGCTGTAGTTTTATCTTTATTAGTCCTTTTTTTATACCAGTACCTTGTAGACAAAAAAATGCCGTCAAACAAGGAGGTCGCACAAACCGAGGTTACGGAACCTAAAAAAGAAGGATTAGAAGGTATGTCCAGGGAAGAAAGGATTCTCCCTGAGACAAGGAGTAAAATGCAACTTGTTAAAGTTCAGGGGATTACACAAAAAGAGGAAAAAGAGATAACAGTAACAACAGACTTATATACTGCTGTCTTTACTACTCGTGGTGCTAAACTGAAGAGTTGGAAACTACAAAAATATAAAGATAAGATTGGAAAAGACGCTCAAAATATAGACCTGGTAACAGGCAGGAAATCAGAGGGTTATCCACTGGGCTTAGAGTCCTCCAAACCCGATTTGCATGATATCGGAGACGCTTTATTCGAAGTTAATAAGGAGTCTCTATCATTGAAGGAAAGAGGGGAACAAGGTTCCATTTCTTTCTCCTGGACTTCTCCTGATGGTATAGAACTTATTAAAAAGTTTACCTTTTCTGCAGGCAAGTATCTGGTTGGGTTAGACGTAAACATTTCTAACCTCTCTGATAAAGATACTAAAGAAGATGTCGCTCTAAGCTGGAAGACCAAACTCGATCCCTCAAAAAAAATAGACAGTTATAGTTTCTCAGGTCCGGTAGCCTTGATAGATGGGAATTTGGAAGAAGTAGAGATTAAAAAATTGGATAAAGATAGGGCATACTCTGGTACAGTTAAATGGGCTGGTTACGAAGATAAGTACTTTATATCTTCAATAATTCCTAAAGAATCCCGGAAGGTAAAACTGGGGATGTCTAAATCCTCCGGAGATGTGGTGTCCGTTGATATTGTTGAACCAATAGAACCATACCCTGGAGGGAAGATGTTGCATAGCTACTCCCTGTATTTAGGTCCTAAGGACCTTGATGTGCTAAAATCCGTTGGGGCTGATTTACAAAAAGCCCTTAACTTTGGATGGTTCGACGTTATTGCAAAACCTCTATTGATCTTTTTAAAATATATAAATAAAGGCACCCATAACTTTGGACTGGCGATTATCGTTTTAACCGTAGTTATAAAAATCCTCTTTTTCCCTCTGACTCATACCAGTTATAAGTCTATGAAAAATATGCAGAAGGTTCAACCCTTGATGCTCAAACTAAAAAAGAAGTACAAAGACGATAAAGAAAGATTAAACAAAGAGATAATGGCACTATATCGATCCCATAAGGTCAATCCATTGGGTGGATGTCTCCCTATGATTTTGCAGATCCCTGTCTTTTTTGCTTTATACAAAGCATTATTGGGGTCCATTGAGCTGAGACATGCCCCTTTTATCTTCTGGATTAATGATTTATCTGCAAAGGACCCTTACTACATTACCCCTATTATAATGGGTGCCTCAATGTTTATACAGCAAAAGATGACGCCTACCGTTGGAGACCCAATGCAGGCAAAAATAATGTTACTGATGCCTATTGTATTCACAGTTATGTTCCTTAATTTTCCATCCGGGCTCGTCATTTACTGGCTGGTCAATAATGTGTTATCTATTGGCCAACAGTTCTATATTAACAAGTATACGGCATAATCCAAGGAGGTACATCATGGTTTTTATTGAAACAGATGGTAAAACAGTTGAAGATGCAATTGAAAAGGCTTGCCAGGAATTTAATCTCCCTGAAGAGAGATTGAATATAGAAATTATTTCGGATGGTATCAGTGGTTTATTTGGTTTTATGGGAAGAAGAAAGGTAAAAATTAAAGCCAGTTTAAAGAAGGTTGACGGTAAAGAGAAACTTGAGAACGCAAAAAAGACGCTGGAGGAAATTCTTGCCAGATTAAAGGTAGATGCTACTGTTAATGCCGAAGACCTTGGAGATAAAATACTCCTCAATATCAACGGAGATGGCAGCGGTCTGCTTATTGGCAGGAGAGGTCGGACGTTAGATGCTTTACAGTACATTGTTGACAAGATAGTCAATCGCTCCTCAGGAGATAGAAAGTGGATTATTATTGATACTGAAGGCTATAGGGAAAGAAGGACAGAATCCTTAAAAAACTTAGCCCTAAAATTGGGCGAAAAGGTCAAAAGGCTTGGAAAGCCTGTTTATATAACCCCATTAAATGCTCATGACCGAAGAGTCATCCACATGACCCTCCAGGACGATGCCCAACTCATAACAAAGAGCAAAGGTGATGGCCACCTGAGAAAGGTGGTTATCTCCGCCAAAAAAGGTTTATAGCTTTAAGCAAATAATGATTGATGAGGATACAATAGCAGCCATAGCCACCCCATTTGGCACAGGGGGGATTGGAATCATTAAGATTAGCGGTCCTAAGTCTTTTGAGATTGCAAAAAAAATTTTCAGGAGAAAGGCTCAATCTTCCGCATTAAAACCCTACCACTTACACTATGGCGAGGTAATAGATACTCAGGATGGCTCAGTAATAGATGAAGCCTTGCTGTCATTCATGCAAAAACCGACATCCTATACCAAAGAGGATGTGGTTGAGATAAACTGTCATAGTGGTTTTCTTGTTTTACAAAAAGTCCTTGAAATCGTATTAAAAGAAGGGGGCAGATTAGCAGAGCCGGGAGAATTCACAAAAAGATCCTTTATTAACGGAAGAATTGATTTATCACAAGCTGAGGCAGTAGTTGACATAGTCAATTCTCAGACAAATGCCAGCCTTAGGGTAGCCACCCAACAACTAAAAGGTGTTTTATCAAAAGAGGTAATGAAGCTAAAAGAGGGCTTGTCAAACGTGTTGACTTGTATTGAAGCCTCTATTGACTTTTCAGAAGAAGACATCGACATAATCCCCCCTCATGAACTGCTGAACAAGATCAAAGGATTGATGGATAACATCAGGAGATTAATAGACAGCTACGAAGAGGGAAGGTTTTATAGGGAGGGTATCTCAGCCATTATTATTGGAAAGCCTAATGTAGGAAAGTCTAGTTTGCTTAATGCCTTGCTCAAAGAAAAGCGGGCTATCGTCACCTCAATACCTGGAACAACCAGGGATATTATCGAAGAAGGAATCAATGTTAAAGGATTCCCATTGAAGATCATAGATACAGCAGGAATGGGAGATACTAAAGATGTTATCGAAGAAGAAGGGATCAGATTAGCCAAAGAAAAGTTGGCCTCCGCTGACCTGGTGATACTGGTAATAGACAGCAGTCAGGAGTTGGACCAGGGAGATTTTGACATAATTGCGGAACTGTTCGACAAGAAAGTCATAGTTGCATTGAATAAGATTGATTTGATACAGGAGAGCTCCATTAGCAAGGCTAAGGATAAGTTAAAGAATTATTCCATAGTACCCATCTCTGCTTTATATTCTCAAGGAATAGAAGAATTAAAAGAGGCGGTATTTTCTGCTATTATCCAGCATAAATTAGAATCCCCCCCATCGGTATTTATCACTAACATAAGGCATAAAATAGCTCTGGAAAAGGCACTGGATAATCTAGCACATGCCGAAGAAAGCCTAATTAAAGAAATGTCCCCGGAATTTACCGCATTAGATATACAGCTTTCACTAAAATGTTTGGGCGAAATCGTTGGTGAAACTACCTCAGATGACATCCTGGATAGAATCTTCTCAGAATTCTGTATTGGTAAATAGACTATTAAACTTACCTCTTTCTCTTATTTCAGAAACAGGCCTTTCTCTTTAAATGAGATGTGTCCGGCACTGCCTATTATCAGGTGATCTAGTGGTGTCAGATCAACAGCGTGGCAGGCTTTAACCAATCTTTCGTTTAATAATAAGTCGTGCTTGCTGGGCTTTAGACTACCTGAAGGATGATTGTGAACGAAGATGAGCCCGGAGGCATTCAATTCAAAGGCCTTTTTGATTATCTCCCTTGGGTAGACAGCGGATTGATCAACAGTGCCCTTAAACAAATCCTCAGCAGCCAGGACCACATTGGCACTATTCAGATAAATAACCTTAAAAACCTCTTCTTTTAGATTTGACATTGATAAAGAAAGGTATTCGAGCACATCCTCAGGTCCGTTAATAATAGCCTTACCAATGATATCTTCTTTCAATTGCCGCCTTGCAATCTCAGTAGCTGCGAGCAATTGTGCAATCTTGGCAGTCCCTAAACCTTTAATTTCTTCCAGGGCTTTTCTGTTGGCATGCAGTAACCCCCCAAGGCCACCAAACTGCTCAAGAAGTTCTCTTCCCAGCGAGACCGCATCCTTTCCCTTCATGCCTGTACGGAGTAGTATAGCCACCAATCCGGCATCGGATACATATTCAGGGCCTTTCTCCAATAACAGCTCTCGAGGTCTCTCTGACCTTGGCCAATTCTTTATCCCATCGGTTTTCTTGGTTTTATTCATCTCATGAAAACCCTTTCTTAAACCATGAAATGAAATTATTCAGCAATAATTCTCTCTCTTTGGCTGCCCAGTAGTTTCCGCTTAGTAAGCAAATTATCCTTGACATATTCTCTTTTCTTCCCCATAATTTCCTCAACCTGTTAAAAGATTTAATTCTTCTCCCAGAATCCTTGAACCCTTTTCATCGACCAACTCTTTGGGAGATGAAACATAAGTATATTGATATTGCAGAAAACGTCAATACAGAATTTATTTCACAATGCCAGTTTATATTAATTGTAATCCTTGACTGCTTACCAAGATGATAAGGAGGTTAGCTTTGAAAACGAACAAAACAATCTTTCACCGATTTTTTATTGTTGGGTTTATGGTGTTATTCATGTGTTCCTGCGCTAATGTGCAGAGAACAAAAGTTAAATTGGGACCTGTGTCTTCATTCCCGATTGCACAGAGATATGTTATTGCAGCTGTCCCTTTTCAATACAAGGCTGAACAGGAACAGTACAAGAGTCTAAGCAATAAGCTGGTCGACCTGACCATTGATGAACTTTTAAAAACTGGAAGATTCCGGGTACTTGAAAGGAGTCGCATTGATGCCATTCTCCAAGAAATACAATTGAGCCAAATGGGTATCATCGATGAAGCAGTGGCCAACCAGATTGGCAAACAGTTGGGTGCAGAAATGGTTTTGGTGGGAATTTTGACTGCTATAAAACCTATCAAGAAACGTGACAGCCTGGGCATTGTTTGGCAAGAAACAAGCGGTTTTGAAGTAAGCTTGCAGGGCCGCCTTATTAATATAAAGACTGGCGAAATTGTAGTTACTGCCAAAGCAACAGGAATGGAGTCTCAGCAAAAAAAAATGGCCTTTGGCGCCAAAACAGCAGTTGCTGTTGCAGAAGAAACATTGCTCAACAGGGCAGCAGAAACCGCGACAAAGATATTGATCCACAATCTGTCTAGTCAGATATCCCCTAAGACTAACCCATAGTGAAATGATAGGCCCTGATCTCATCTCTTCGATGCAGTAGAATCTAAGCTTGTTTGATCGTGAAGCATTTAGGGGAATTCCGGGAACATAATACCTAATTCCCCTCACCATGCGTTGTAGTCGATCATTATCTCACGCTACGGCTTGGTATGCAAGCGTTTAACCTTTACACAAGGAGATTGCAGTGGGCCAACACAAAGCCTACTCTTATACCCAGGGAAAACTCATCCCCATCTTCTTTGAGAAACAGATTCTAGCAGGCACCTTTGAGTATTCCCTGAATCAAATTAACAGCCTGAAAAAGTCTAAGCTGATCGGGAAACTAATTCCCTGCCAAAGGGCCTTTTCTACAGACTCGTTGGGCGCAAAAGAAAATCACAATGCTTCAAGGATAAAAACATAGTATGTTTGTAATTGAGTATGCGAATGGAGTTGCCGAGGACTTGAAAAACATCCGGGCGTATAAACGTACGCAAATATTGGACAGTATTGATGCCCAGCTTAAGCATGAACCTACTGTTCAAACTCGAAATCGGAAAATTCTAGTGCTTTGACTTATAAATAACTTTACCAAAAATGTCTCCCCTCCCTTGGTGGGAGGGGATTAAGGGGAGGGGGCAACATAGCGATTCTTCACCCCCACCCTGCCCCTCCCCCATCAAGGGGGAGGGAATATTTATAGTAATTTATAGTAAAGGTATTAAAGGGACATTCCACTAGTTGGTTTGACTCCGCCATGGGAATATGTTGAACCCATATGGGAGCTACGAGTAGGTGAATATCGCGTATTTTATGATGTCGATGAGGATGCTTCTGTTGTGATAGTCCGGGCAATTCGGCATAAACCAGCACATAAAAAAACGGAGTAAATATTATGAGTGCGCCGAGCAAGCTTATTAGTTCTTACCAGTGCAAGTCTGGTCTGGGCAAAGGTTAGCCACCAGTCCAGCACCAAATCCCACGCATAGGGAGGTAACAAGCTATGTGAAGCTGGGAGGCGGGAGG
>Ga0210016_1000694_pt1 | contig 30219 bp, 27 predicted proteins | sample CryGeyCG2014_300_FD_185454 | JGI IMG/M metagenome (GOLD analysis project Ga0210016, IMG submission 185454) | Groundwater microbial communities from aquifer - Crystal Geyser CG02_land_8/20/14_3.00 (SPAdes) (version 2) | ecosystem: Environmental > Aquatic > Deep subsurface > Groundwater | place...
GTTCGGTGGGTGTACAGAGCGCCTCATCATAGGCATCGATATGAACCGACTGGGCACCCCCTAGAACGGCTGAAAGGGCATGATAGGCCGCACGGGCGATGTTGTTCAAGGGCTGCTGAGCCGTTAAAGCCACCCCAGCCGTCTGAACATGAAACCTTAACGCCAATGATCGTGGATCCTTCGCCCCAAAACGCTCCCTCATCACCCGATACCAGGTCCTTCTCGCCGCACGATATTTCGCAATCTCCTCAAAAAAATCGTTGTGGCCAGAGAAGAAAAAGCTCAGCCTCGAGGCAAATCGATCCACATCCAAACCTCGCCTGATCAACTCCTCAGAACAGGCAATCGCATTGGCAATAACAAAAGCCACCTCCTGAATCGCAGTGCATCCAGCTTCGCGGTAATTGTAACCAGCAAAACTAACAGGGTTCCAACGGGGGACATACTTTGTACAATATTCAATGGCATCACAACTCAATTTAAAGGAAGCCTTTGGGGGTAGGACTTCAGGAGCAATTGCCACTACTGTTTCCATCAAGAAATCGTTCTGACTTGTCCCCGTTAGTTTATTGAATGGAATGCTATGAGCCTCTGCATTTGCAAAATACATCGACTGCACACTGATATTCCCAATCGGCTGGCAGGTCACCATGGAACTGCTCACTTGATCGATCGGGATACCATCGAGTAGGATGCGCATATCCTCTATCGTATCAATGGCTACACCACCACGGCCAGCATCTGCATAGGCTTCCGGGTCTGTGGAATCGTATCCCCTTAGCGTCGGGTAGTCGAAAACGCCATTGATTCCATTCGCCCCCTGCTTCAGAAGAAATTTATACCTTTTATTAGTCTCTTCAGGAGGACCATAACCTGCCAACTGTCGCTGCGTCCAGGTTCGACCACGATACATGGTTGGATGAACACCACGAATAAAAGGCTCCTCTCCAGGAAACCCTAAATCCCGGAGATAGTCCATTTTCGCAGTATCCTCAGGAGTGTAGATAGCTTCAATAGGAATCCCTGAGAGGGTTTCAAAGACTTCTAATCGTTCCTTCTCCCTCGGGTAAACCTCTTTTTCCCATCTCTTAGTCTCATTCCTTATCTCCTGAATGGAATCAGGATTAAACAGACCTTTCTTCGATTTCATACTTTTTCCAATACTCCTTTAATATAGTTAACAATATCACGGGTGTCAGTCCCTGACGTAAAAATTTCTCCCACTCCCATCGTTTTCAATCGTTCCCGATCCTTTGGTGGGATCGTCCCGCCCCCAAATACTAATAAGTCTGAAAGCCCTTTCTCTTTTAAGAGAGCCATCATTTTGGGAAAAATGGTATTGTGTGCTCCGGAGAGAATGCTTAGGCCGATGCCATCCACCCCTTCTTGTAGAGCAGTGTTAACAATCTGCTCCGGCGTTTGATGGAGTCCGCTATAAATAACCTCCATACCCGCATCTCGTAGGGCCCTGGCAACCACCTTGATGCCCCGATCATGGCCGTCAAGTCCCGGTTTGGCTAAAAGTATTCTGATTTTCCTCTTCTCTTGCATCGATGAGCGTACCTAAGACATACTTAAAAAATAGCTTCCTCCCGATATTCTCCAAAAACGTCTCGCATTGCTCCGATGATCTCTCCCAGGGTCAAACCGTCTTTCACCGCTTCTATGAAGAGGGGCATAAAATCTCCATCTCCCCGAGCCACTTCGCGAATCTGTTCAATTCGAGCCGACACCCGCTGTTGGTTCCGTTGACTTTTGAAAGCCTTCAACTCAGCAATCTTCCTTGTCTCAAAGGTTGGATCAGTTTCTCTCATTTCAATCGGTTCCTCCCCATCCTCTCTATACTCGTTGAGCCCCACAATGATCCTTCTCTTATTTTCAATATCCTTTTGATACTGGTAGGCGGAGTCCGCAATCTCCCTCTGGAAAAAGCCTTTTTCGATTCCTTTTAGAACACCACCCAGTTGCTCGATCTTTTCAAAATATCGATAAGATTCCTCTTCCATTTTATTTGTTAGAGATTCCAAATAATAGGAGCCCCCTAATGGATCGACGGTATGAATCACTCCACTCTCATGGGCAATGATCTGCTGCGTCCTCAAAGCCAGTTTCTCGGACCTGGCAGAAGGAATTGAATGGGCTTCATCAAAGGCATTGGTATGAAGGGATTGAGTTCCAGCCAGTACAGCGGACAAGGCCTGAAGGGTTGTTCGGATGATATTATTTTCCGGTTGTTGGGCCGTCAAGGAAGAGCCTGCGGTCTGAGTATGAACTCGAAATAACCACGACCGGTCATCCTTGGCACGATATTTCTCCTTCATCGCCCTCGCCCATATCCGACGAGCGGCCCGGAACTTGGCAATGTTCTCAAAAAAATCGTTATGGACCTTGAAAAAGAAGGAAAGCCTGGGAGCAAACTGATCGACGTCCACGCCCGCCTTGATGGTCTCTTCCACATAAGTGAACCCGTTGGCCAAAGTAAAGGCCAGTTCCTGGATGGGATTCGCTCCAGCCGAGGCTAAGTGATAGCCGCTGATACTGATGGGATTGAAACGGGGCATATGACGGCAGCAGTATTTGATGGTATCCACTGTCAAACGCATGGACGATCTCGGAGGGAAGTAGTAAGACTTCTGAGCCTGATACTCTTTCAGGATATCATTTTGCAACGTGCCTGCGAGCTTGTCGGCGGAAATCCCTCTTTCTTCGGCGACAGCAACAAAGAAAGCTAAGATAACACATGACTGGGCATTACACACCCAGTTGATACTGACTTGATCCAGGTCAATGCCATCCATAAGCTGGCGCACATCAGCGATGGAGTCAATGGCCACACCACCGCTGCTGCCCACCTCACCCTCACAGAGAGGGTCATCGGAGTCGCGGCCCATGATCGTAGGCATATCCAAGCAGATGCTCACGCCCGTGGCGCCCATCGCAAGCAGGTTTCTTATTCGCATATTGGCTTCACCCGATGAGCCCAAAGAGCCCAGTTGCCTAATGGTCCATAGCCGGCCCCGATACATTGTCTTATGGATCCCACGGGTGAAAGGAAATTCGCCAGGCCCTCCCAAGTCTCGTTCGACATCGAGTTGTGCAATGTTCTCAGTACCGTAAACAGGATCGATCACAAAACCCGAGAGATTCTTGAATGCCATTGGGCTGCTTTGAAGATCAAGATCTTGCCTCTTAGATCTTTTGCCAAAAGCCATTGATCACCTCTCCTTAAGAAAAGTCTCCAGGATCTCCTCTATGACTGTATAAGGATCGGACTTCCCATCGATAATGCTCCGGATATAACGCCTCTTCTTGCCCGTCCCCTTGAGGCCTTTGAAGATAACCCGCTCCAGCTCATCTCTGAAGATGAGGCCGAGTTCCTGTTCCACTCGCTGGAACGCAGCCCGTTCCATGGCATCATTGTTGTGGAGATAGTCCTGATGGGCCATGATCCCTTCCATCAGGTCGTCGATTCCCTCTCCGCTGGTAGCCACGGTCGAGATGACCTTGGGCTTCCATTCCCCCTCCTGGCCAGGTTTCAATGAGAGAGTGGCTTCAATGCTCCGAAGGACCTGAATGGATCCATCAAGATCCGACTTGTTGAGCACAAAGATGTCCCCGATCTCCATGATACCTGCTTTCAAAGCCTGTATTTCGTCTCCCATGCCGGGTGTGATCACGAGGAGGCAGGTCTGAACCAATCGAATCACATCAATCTCGTCCTGGCCTGCCCCTAAGGTTTCCACCATAACGACATCAAATCCCATAGCCTCCATCACGCGGAGAGCCTCGGTCGTCGCCCGGGCAAGCCCCCCAAGGTAGCCCCGTGAGGCCATGCTCCGGATATAAACCTTATCGTCTCTGGTATGGTGTTGAATGCGAATTCGATCGCCCAGGAAAGCCCCGCCAGAAAAGGGACTACTCGGATCTACGGCAATCACCCCGACCGTCTTCCCCATCTTTCGGAAGCGCTCGATGAGGTGATTGAGGAGGCTTGACTTTCCTGAGCCCCCAGCTCCAGTCAAACCGAGGGTCATGGAGCGGCCTGTCCGAGGAAAGAGACGTTTCATGATCTCCTTGCCCCAATCGTCTCCATCCTCAAGCCGGGTGATCAGACGTCCTGATGTTCTTCGATCTCCAGCTAAGATTTTCTGAACAGTTTCTTCAATACTTTCACCTAGGAAAGGCATAATCGTCTACATTCTCTATTGTCTATTTTCCCCTTACGTTGGAGCGGATGTACTCAACTAAGGGGTCCGTGAGTGAACCTGCAACAAAAATCTTGTTCACTCCCATCTCCTTCATGGATGGGATATCCTCAGGAGGAATGACGCCTCCTGCAATGAAGAGTACGTCATCAAGACCATGTTTCTTCATCTCATTGACGATTTTTGGCGTAAAGACTAGATGTTCGCCCGATAGGTAGCTTACCCCGATCACATCTGCATCCTCGTCTATAGCCGATCGTATGATGTCTTCCGGCATCTGGTACATCCCGAGGTAGACGACCTCCATCCCCGCCTCCTTCAGCAACGAAGAGACGACCTTTGCCCCACGGTCATGCCCATCAAGCCCTACCTTAGAAATCACCACCTTGATCTTTCTCTTCTCTACCATGGTTACCTCAACTCTGCTCTATCCGGAAAATGACACAAAATCTCTCTTCACTCAAACGCTCCCCCCTAAAAGGAACACTCGATGATCTCCATGGGATCATACGAATATCCCATGGCCATGCGTACCGTTCCCATCAATTCTCCAGTGGTAGCAAAGGTTTTTGTAGCTTCGATCATAGCCGGAAGTACGTTTCGTCCCTCTTCAGCATCTTCACGGAGTTGCTTCATGCGGTCCTTAAGACGGCATTTATCTCGGGTGCGTTTGAGTTCCTTAGTCTCCTCAATCTGTGTTCTTGCAGACTCGGAAGGGATTCGCTGCACTCCTAATGGAGTCTCAGTCTCCGGTTCAGTCGAAAAAATATTAACTCCAACGACCAACCGTTCCCCTTGGTCAATTTCCTTCTGTCGTTTGAGGGCCTCCTTCTCAAATTCCCGATCCAGCCACTCTGTGCGAATCGCCTCTTTCATCCCTCCAACTTCTTCAACCTGTTTCATGATCTTAAGGACCTCCTCTTCTATCCTATCCGTCAACTCTTCCACGAAGTAAGAGCCGCCGAGGGGATCCGCCACATTACAAACGCCTGTCTCATAGGCCAGAATCTGTTGAGTCCGAAGCGCTTGGAGGTGTCCTTTCTCTGTGGGCAAACACATGGGCTCATCATAAGAGCAGCAGTGCAAGGATTGGACACCTGATAGAACTGCAGCTAACGCTTCATAGGAAATGCGAACAATGTTGTTGAGAGGTTGTTGGGGAACAAGAGAGCAACCAGCGGTATGGACAGCAAAGCGAAACTGCATCGATCGTGGGTCCTTTGCCCCGTATTTCTCCTTCATGAGGCGGGCCCAGAGCCTACGGGCAGCACGGATCTTTGCCACCTCTTCAAAGAGATCGGTATGGCAGGAGACATAAAAGGTAAAGCGGGGACCAAACTCGTCGATCGAAAGGCCCCTCCGGATCAACTCATCAACATAGATCATGGCAATTCCGAAGCCGAAGGCTACCTCCTGGGGTGCAGTAATTCCCTGCTCTCTGAGATCATATAAGTTAACCGTGGTGTAATACCACTTGGGCATGTTTCGGGTGCAATATTCCATTACATCGCAACCGAGGCGAATGGAAAGGTCAAGGGGGCAGGCAGGCCTAAAACCACAATAGCGGAAATGGATAGGGTCATTCTGCACCGAACCTCGAAGCCCCCGGATGTCATACCCTCGGTTCTGAGCGACAGCGATATACTGAGCCATAGTCACAGAGGCAACCGTGGAGGCTGTGATGAGTGACCAACTCACCTTGTCTAATGGAATTCCTTCTGTGAGCGTCGCCATATCCCGGATATGAGAGATGTTAACCCCGGTCAAACCCACTTCATTCATTGCCCATGGGTGGTCAGCATCGAGACCCATCTCGTAAGTGATGTCAGCGATGGTATTCAGCCCCGACCCCCCATGATCCGCAAGGACTTTCACGCGCTCATGGGTATCAGCCGGCGATCCAATACCGATCACCTCGCGGCGGGTCCAATAACGGCCTCGAAACATGTTGCCATGGATCCCTCGCGTAAACGGATATTTTCCGGCGTCACCGATTGTTTCATCGTAATCCTTTCCAACCCTTTCCTTTGGGGTGTAGATCTCTCTTACGTCGAATCCTGACCAGGTCTTGGCACTTCGGGGTTTCTCATAATAGGCCTTCAAATAACTGTCCCAGTCCACTTCTGTCCCTTTTTCCAACTCCTCTAGTTCATCTACCGAACACATCTTTCGCCCTCCTTTAGCTTTTTAATGAAGATGGATGGTTTCCCATTGACTTTTTAAGCAGATTTATGTTACTTATCAGTAAGATTTATTTACTATTTGGTTGATAATTTAATAATACAAGTTCTTATCATTTGTCAAGTCTTTTCTTTCCTAAGTCTATTTTTCATCGAGGTAAAACGGAAAGGAGAGTAAATGATAAATAGACATCATTTTAAGGGACTGGATAAAAGCGTACGGAGGCAGAAGATCATCGACACTGCCACTGATCTTTTCCAAAAAAAGGGTTACAGCTCGACCTCCCTTGACGATGTGGCCAAAGAACTGGGCGTGAGCAAAGCTGCTCTTTACCATTATGTATCCAGTAAGGATGAACTTCTCTCCATCATCTATACCCATTCCATTAAAAATATCTTCATGGGGACCTATGAGATGTTGGATATGGACTTACCGCCCAATGAAAAGTTAAGGCTTTTTATCCACAATCATATCAAAAATATTATCATCAAGAGTCTTCCTATGTTTGCTGTCTTTTTCAGTGAAGAAAACCAGCTTCTTGAGAAGGATTATCAGAATATTCGCAAAGAGAAAAGGAAATATAATCATATTCTGGAAGAAATCTTCAAGGAAGGTATCTCAAAGGGAGTCTTCAAGAAGGTGGATGTTAAATTACAATCCTATGCCATACTGGGGATGTGCAATTGGATCTATAAATGGTACAAACCAGATTTAAATAGGTATTCCTCCGACGACATTGCAGATCATTTCATCAGCTTGTTGGAGACAGGCTATCTTAAAAAAAAATTGCCGGACGATGATCGAGGCCCGGGGACATCTAAACCAGCTTACAAAAAGGTTAAGTCGGAAGATAAAAAGCAAACCCTAAATAAATTAAAACTTCTGTGCTCAGACGTGATCCAGCTCATCGATGAGATAGAAAAGTCCACTTAAAACGTACTCAGGATAAAAGGGAAACGCAACCCGGATTGCCCTCAACCATCAACAAGATCACTGATAACCGCCTGCTCAGTCTATGTAACATTCAGATCATGTCAGGCCTAGCCGTTTACAGACGGCCTTTCTCTAAAAATCAAAAATCAATTCAAATTTGACAAACCCCGTCGCCCCAAATAGAATGAAGTCTTTCCTACCTGTGACAGGCCTGCCTGCCGCAGGTAGGCATTGTAAAAGGAGAAATCAAATGATCAAACCGTGGCCATGCATTCGATCTGGACCTTCCCAATCCTTCCGTGTCTTCTCCGTACGGACGGATACAACCCTCTCCCCCCGAACAGGGAGGGAACATAACTTCTACGTCATCGAATCAAGAGACTGGATCAACGTCATCCCCCTTACCGATGACCATCAAGTGGTCATGATCAGGCAATACCGCCATGGTTCAAGAGAAGTGACCCTGGAAATACCAGGAGGCCTGGTAGATCCTGGAGATACTCCAGAAAAAGCGGCAGCTCGGGAATTATTAGAGGAAACTGGCTTTCAGGCAAAGGAGTGGACCAAAATAGGAGTGGTCAATCCCAACCCGGCGCTTTTCAATAATCGCTGTTATACTTTTTTGGCTCAAGACATCAAGAAAGTGGCGGCCCCTACGCCCGATCAGACAGAAGATATTGAGGTGGCCCTCATCCCCCTGACGGATATTCCTAAGTTAATTTTAAAAGGGGAGATTGATCATGCTATGGTGATCACGGCATTCAGTTATTATTTTCTCCGACATCCAAAGGAATTGACAAACCCTTGACACCTCTCAGCATTGTCCTCAAATTCTCTACGCGCTGCGTAGAGTTTTGGATAAATCGAATAGAATTGCCACATATTCCATAAGTTGGCAGTTGTTAAACCTCGGCCAAACTTTTTGGTTAAGTCATTTGACAACTTATTAATCAACTCCTCACCATATTTTCCCCGCTCTTTACCCCTTTGCTCTTCTTCAAGGATGAGTCTTCCAATCTGCCAGTAAGTCTCAAACATGAAATAAAGACCGAATGTGTTATGATGGCTTTAGAAAACAGGGTTTGTTTGTAGGCTCCAGAGTCGTGGAGGCTGGTTGTCATGTGGAGTCTTTCTCGCAACAGAATCTTTTTCCTACTGATTCAATCTTGACAATTTCGGCGTGATTAACGGCTGGGGATGTGCTAATATTTGCGGAACCTCTTTAAGCAGGATGGGAGATTGTGAATGAAGCCTCTTACTGTGGTCATCCCTCACAGCCCAGGATCTTTCTTTGAAAAGACCCTGTTTCCCCTGACGAAGTCAGCTCTGGTCGAGCGTGTCGTGATCGTAAGTCAGGAGCCGGTTCATCTGAAAATTCCCAGATGTCGTGTTCTTGTCGCTGGATCCCTTCTATCACACGAAACACTCAGCCTGATTCTGGCTAAGATCCGAACGAAGTACTTTCTTCTCTTGCCAGGAACCCAGCAAATTTCGATCGAACCTAAAGCTCTGGAGAGAATCCTGGGGAAGGCTGAGTCCACGAAAGCAGGTCTGGTATATTCGGATTTCTATGACGGAAGGCAACACGGGAAGGCCCTTCATTCACTGAATGATTATCAGCCGGGGAGCGTCCGCGATGATTTTGATTTCGGCGCCATGATCCTCTTTTGGGCCCCTCCTGTCCGGAAGGCCCTGAAAAAATACGGCGTCATACCCGGCGTTAAATCTGCCGGTCTCTACGATCTTCGCCTGAAGGTCTCCATCGACCACTCTGTGTATCATCTGCAGGAGCCACTCTATACCATGATCATGAACGTAGGGGCAATTCATGAATTGCCCCTACAGGAAAAAATATTTGCCTACGTCGATCCCCGTAATGAAGCCGTCCAGAAGGAAATGGAGAATGTCTTCACCGATTACTTAAAGAAGATTGGGGCTTATCTGCCTCCTCATCGCTTCAGTGAGATCGAGCAAACGCCGAAATCCTTTCCGGTGGAGGCTTCTGTCGTCATTCCCGTACGGAACCGGAAAGAAACGATTGCCGAGGCTGTGAAAAGCGCCCTATCGCAGGAAACGGATTTTCCATCCAATATCATCATCGTGGACAACCACTCGACAGACGGAACAACGGCCGTTCTCTCCGATCTCGCCAGGCAGTATTCTTGTCTGAAGCACATCGTCCCGGTCAGGACCGATCTTGGCATCGGTGGTTGCTGGAACGAGGCCCTTCGGCACGAGGTCTGCGGCCGCTATGCTGTTCAGCTCGATTCAGACGATCTTTACAGCAGCAGCCGCACCCTGCAGAAGATGGTCGATGTGCTCCGTCAGGGCAACTATGCCATGGTGATCGGCTCCTATTCGCTCGTCGATTCCAGGCTGAAGGAGATTCCGCCGGGCCTCATCGACCACCGCGAATGGACCGATGAGAACGGTCACAACAATGCGTTGCGCATCAACGGTCTGGGCGCGCCTCGGGCTTTCAACTCCGGCCTGATGCGCAACATCGGATTTCTCAATGTGAGTTATGGCGAGGATTATGCAGCGGCGCTGCGAATCTGCCGGCAATACCGGATCGGGAGGATCTATGAAAGCCTCTACCTCTGCAGACGCTGGTCGGGCAACACCGACGCGGCTCTCAGCATCGAAGAGGCAAACCGAAACAATGCCTTCAAGGACAAGATCCGGACTATGGAAATTCTCGCCCGGCAGAAAATGTTAAGAGGAAGGGATTTGAAATTAGGAGGATGATTGACAGCTATGGGAATCGTCATCCGACCCTGGCAGAAAGGCGATCTGGAGGCCCTTCGAAAAATCACCTGGCAGTCCTGGATTTCTACATACTCAAGTTTTATTCCCGAAAGCGACCTCAGGTCCTATTTCGACATTCACTATACGGAAGCGTCCCTCTTCAGCAGGCTCGATGATCCGTCAATGCAGGGTTTCATTGCAGAGACGGATGATCACATCGCCGGTTATGCGCGACTTTTCTTCAACCGGGATGAGAATCGCCTCTATGTCTCCTCGCTATACCTCCTCCCGCAATTTCAGGGGCAAGACATCGGCATGCGGCTTCTTGAGGCAGCGGAAGGATATGCCGCAGAAAGGCTTGTCGATGAACTCTGGATCGGCGTGATGGTGAAAAATAGGCAGGCCCTCGTTTTTTACAGAAAGGTGGGCTTTCAATTTGTCCGGGAAGAGCCCTTCACCATGGGAAAAACAACGGTGAGTCACCTTATTGGCTATAAAAAATTAGGAAGGAGTCCATTCATTAACCAGAAGATTTATACCACCTTTGATGGAGGAGGAAATCACCCTGAGCCACATGCCGAACGGGTGAAGAGTCTCCCCGAACTTTGTCTCGAGCTCCTATCAGAGCAGAAAAAGGCGTGGCAGGATCTTCGGGAAGGCTACGAATTGCTGAAGGACGTCAAGGAGCGGGATTTACCCTGCAAGGGATTTTCCGTCCGACTCCAGTACAATCCCGGAAGAATCAAGAGCAGTATGGCCGAGGTGGGCGAAAAAAATGTAAGGGAACGGCGATGTTTTCTCTGCCTGGATCATCTCCCTGAAGGCCAGAAAGAAATCCTCTACCGAAGCGACTATCTGATCCTCTGCAATCCCATGCCCGTTTTCTCTTCTCACTTCACTGTCTCCCATTTAGACCATCGCCGCCAGGCCATTGCTGAACATATCGATACTTTTCTCCAGCTCATGGCTGATTTTGGCTCCGGCTGGACGGTCCTCTACAATGGACCAACATGCGGCGCTTCCGCACCGGATCACCTTCATTTTCAGGCGGCCCCTTCGGGGCAGATGCCAATCGAGAAAGAAATCCGGGGGGAGAAAAGACTCACCCTGATGACACAGGTTTACGGTATTCTCCTCTATCAGGTGAGAGATCTGGGGCGGGAAGTCATCATCCTGGAGGGGGATGAACCGATGGCCGTGGGAAGCGCTCTCAAGGGTTTTCTGAAGGCCCTGAAAAAGGTTCTTCTCATAGACGAGGAGCCCATGGTCAATATCGCCGGCTTCTATAAAGAAAGGAAATGGCATCTTGTGATTTTTCCGCGCCGAAAACACCGCCCTGACGCCTTTTTCAGGAAAGGGGACGACAGGGTTGTGGTCAGCCCGGGGGTGATCGATATGGAGGGCGTCCTCATCACCCCTGTGGAAAAAGATTTCGAACGGCTGGATGCAGCCTCGGTGGAGGACCTCTACAAGGAAGTATCCCTGGAAGGAGAGACCGTACAAAGAGCCATCGCCGCTATAGTATAACCCTCTCAAAAAAACTCTTTCCACGGCCTTAGCGGCCTTACGGTCACATCTTCAGATGTCATTATTTTTGGTTAATGCGCCTGATGGTCAAGGCTAACCGGTAGAAGTCTACCGAGGTTATATGATTGGCTGGATGATGTCTTTGATTCCTGAAAGATGAGGTGTAATTAATTTTTACAATTTGTCAGACATTGAACAGAAAATTGATGATATCGCCGTCTTCAACGACGTAGTCCCTGCCCTTCTGCATATATTTCCCCACTTCTTTGACCTTCTGCTCGCTTCCCAGTTTAATCAAGTCCCGATACTTCATCACCTCTGCCCGGATGAACCCGCGCTCGAAGTCAGAATGAATGACACCTGCGGCTTGGGGGGCAAGGGATCCCTGCCGGTTTGTCCAGGCCCGTACCTCGTCTGGTCCAACAGTGAAAAACGAGATGAGGCCAAGGGTTTTATAGCAAAGCATAGTCAACCGGTCCAAGGCCGGCTGATCAATCTGAAGCCCCTCAAGAAAGGTTTGGCGATCTGCCATATCGAGTTGGCAAAGTTCCTGCTCAATCTTAGCAGAAACAGGAATCCACTGGAAGTCTTGTTCACGAAAGCCCCCTTTTAATTTAGCAATCAGGTCGTGAGACTCCGGGACCTCCTCCCCAACGTTGAGAATAATGATAACCGCTTTGCAGGTCAGCAAAGGGTAGCTGGCGATGAGTTTCTTTTCGGCTTCCGTCAGGAAGAAATTTCTCAGAAAACGGCCGGTTTCAAGGTGCTCTTTCATACGAGTAAGAAGATCCATTTCCATGGCCATCTTTTGAACATCTCTCTTCTTGTTTTGTTCTCTTTCGAGCCGCTCAAGGCGCTTTTCAATAAAAAGGAGATCGTTCAGTTGCAACTCTTCGTTAAAGAGTAAGATATCACGACGAGGATCAACAGCGCCATGGATATGAAAAACCGTGTCGTCCTGGAAAGTCCGGACAAGATGACAGATGACATCCACCTGCTCCAGTTCCTGCAGGATCTGATCATTGCGAGATGCCTGCTGGTCTAAGTCAGGGAGAAGCAAGAATTCAATATGGGCAGGAGTCTCCTGACGTGGAGCGTAAATTTGTACAAGTCGATCGAAGCGTGCATCTCGCACCTTCGCCAATCCCAAAACCTTCCTTTTTTTGCCTTCTGAATTTGGCTCCTTGCCAGTCAACAGCCGAAAGAGTGTGTGTTTACCGACCTGAGGAAAACCCACAAGACCGAGTTTCATCGTATTCCTTTCCTTCCATCCAACAAAACCTCCCATTTGATTTTCGAGGACACAGTTGCCCTAGAAAAATCTCACACGAATCTCAGGAATGATCTTTTGGAAACCTAAGAGATCACTACCTTAGGAGAAACGCACGGGAGGAATTGAAATAGGCTAAACTAAAAATAACACAAGATATGATCATTTTCAATCCCATCAGAGCCATCAGAGTAGCAAAGCAGGAGGTGGAGTGATTTCGGATACCCCGACGACCACTGGCACAAGGCAGCCGAGATAGCCTTTGATCTAAGAAGGAAAGGCATTACAAGTTCTGCCATCGATGCCCTGATCGCACCATTGGCTATCGAGTATCGTTGCATTCTGTTACATAAAGATTCCCACTTTGAGCTGATCGCACGAAATTCTTCATTGAAGCGCTATCAATAAGCTTCCTTCGTGCATGTATCCAAGCCCTAATTCTTTTCCGAACTATTCTTCCGTTATCACGTCATCGGGGAGTTCGTCGGTATCATCGGAGGTAATGGGAAAATGCCGCGAAAGCAAACCCCCTATTCCCTGAATGGCCTGAGAGAGGGCCTCGCAAGCACGGCCCTCTCTAATCCCTCTGGAAACCTCATTTGCAAACCGGTTCAAAGTTTCTTGATCCATCTTCTCGTAAATGCCTTTATCTGCAAGCACCCAGATTTTCCTTTCGAGGAAGGAGAGAAAGAAGAGGACCCCTGTGTTCCTTTTGGTCTTATAAAGCCCTTTCTCAAAGAAAACCTGCTCAGCCCTCAGCCTGACCGCTTCTTCTTTTCTTTTGATTCCAATAAAGGGCTTTTTCAATGCCTCTATTCTTTTAAAGAGCAACCGGCAGGGGAAAAAGAATAAGAAACTCAAGGGGACATAAGACCAGACGGAGGAATGAAAAAAAAGAAGAGTCAAGATCAGTGACAATAGGCTCCCGAAAAGGACCCCGCCGAGGATCTCTGCCTCAATGTAGTGATCGCTCTGGTCAACCACCATAACAACGATTTCACCAATGGTCCGGGATTCCACCTCCTGGGTCGTAGCCTTCAGTCTCTCCTTTTCTTCCGGAGTAAAAAATTTATCTGTTTTTGAACACGCTCTCATCACCAGTCTCCCGAGGCCCCGCCACCCCCGAAGGAACCGCCTCCTCCGCTGAAACCACTATCGAAACCGCCACCTCCTATGGAGTGGCCTCCCATCCCTGGTCCGAAGAAGAACCCACCTCCATGCTCCCTAAAACCATCCCTTCGAGAACCTCCTGAAGAAAAGAGCCGGGGTAGGAAAAGGCCCACGCCAAAACCGAGCAGGGCCAATAAAATAATGGCGAGGATCCCGACGGGGAAGACGGCAAGATAAACGAGGCCAGGGAGACCGAGAGCCCCGGCGATTCCCCCAAGAATGCGGGAAAGGCTTCCAAGGATAAGGATAAAAATACCAAAAAACAGGAGGAAGGTCAGGAAAGGGGGAAAACCCTTCTGTCTCCGTTGAACCGGCCCCTGCTCGGCTTTGAACTCGCCCCGTGTTCCATCGATCAATGCAGAGACACCGGTTATGAAACCTCCGTCAAAATCTGCCTGTTTAAATCTCGGTTTGATAACTTGATCGATAATTCTTCCCGCCATCAGATCCGTTAACTTTCCTTCGAGGCCGCGGCCGACCTCGATCCTGATCTTTCTTTCCTGTTTCGAGACGATGAAGAGGACCCCGTTGTCCTTCCCCTGTTGCCCAATCTTCCATGCCTCCGCCACTCTGATGCCGAACTCCTCAATGTTTTCTCCTTCGAGAGATGGGATGGCCAGGATAACGATCTGGGTTGAGTCCGACCGTTCAAAGGCCCTCAGCTCTTCCTCAATCTTTGACTTCGCGGAAGGGCTGATCATCCCTGCATAATCGTTGACATAGCCCTGGAGCCTTGGAATATCAAGGCCGTAAGCAGCAACGGGCAGACAGCAAAGCAATAAAATAAAAAGGGAAAAACCCTTTTTCATATCAGAATTTAACCCTTAAATCCCTCCCCACCTCCCGGCGCCATAGTCCGGCTTTGGACGGCGGCGTCTCCCTTTTTCAAAGTGAGGAGAAATTCCATTTTATTTAGAACTTTACCTGGGGAGCTTTTGCAGCCCCAGCCTCGGCCTTGAAGGGCTCCTTCAGACTCAGATGGAGCAGAAAATTATTGGTCAGGTTGTTCGGGAATACCCGAATGGAGGTATTGAAGACTTCGACCGCCTTGTTATAGCGGGTCCGTGCGACATTGATCCTGTTCTCCGTTCCCTCCAGTTGGTGCTGAAGGTCCAGAAAATTCTGGTTCGCCTTGAGATCAGGATAGCGCTCGACAACGACCATTAATCGCGAAAGCGCACTGCTCATCCCGGCCTGGGCTTCCTGAAATTGTGAAAAAGCCTTTGGGTTATCAATGATATTTTTCGGCACCTGCATCGCCCCGACTTTCGCCCTTGCCTCCGTGACGGCGGTGAGGGTTTCCCTTTCATGTTTGGCATAGGCTTTCACGACCTCAACGAGATTGGGGATGAGGTCATTTCTTCTCTGATAGGCTGCTTCAACATCTCCCCATGCCGCTTTGACCGCCTCCTCATTTTTCTGCATCGTGTTATATCCGCAGCCTGAGAGTGCCGTAAGGATAAGAGCGGACAGAACCAACGTCATAAAGAACGATCCTTTTCTCATCTTTTCCTCCTGATCGGAATTTGGGAAATCAGAGGGGGGTCGGAATCAGACTTTCCCCCTGTTAAACATATTAGAATCTATAATAATGTAACAAGAATTTTGTTTCAAGTTCGCAATAGTGAAAGATGATCTATTGATTCTTGTTCCCGAAGGCCGAAGCGAACGGGTTATTTGAAAAAGTGTGTCTCTTTGAAACCACATCGGGTTGGGACTGGCTGTCCTTCATGGAAAGGGAAATCCGTCTTCTTTCGAGGTCCACTCCTAACACAGTCACCAATACCTTTTGATGAACCTTCACGACCTCTGCGGGGTTTTTCACAAAACGGTTGGAAACTTCGCTGATATGCACGAGCCCGTCCTGATGGACGCCGATGTCGACAAAGACACCAAACGCGGTGAGATTAGTCACGATTCCAGGAAGCTTCATCCCGGGCTTTATATCCTCTATCTTTTCGACCCCTTCTGCGAATCGGAAGGTTTCGAACTGCTGACGGGGATCGCGGCCGGGTTTGGAGAGTTCCGACAGGATATCATTCAACGTAGGAAGACCCACCTTTTCCGAGACGTATTGCTTCAGATCGATTCTCTTCCGGAGTTCCTCGTTACGCATCAGATCCAGCACCGAGCAGCCCAGGTCCCTTGTCATGGCATCGACAATCGGATAGCTCTCCGGATGGACGGCGCTTCGATCCAACGGGTTTTCTCCATCCCTGATGCGTAAAAAACCTGCAGCCTGCTCAAAGGCCTTGGGTCCCAACCGGGGTACCTGCTTCAGTTCTTCTCTCGACCCAAACGGGCCGTGTTCATTCCGGTATTCCACGATCCCCTTTGCAAGCTGGGGTCCCAACCCTGAGACATAGGTAAGAAGTTGTTTACTTGCCGTATTGACTTCCACGCCCACACGGTTAACGCAGCTCACCACCACATCATCGAGACTGCTCTTTAGGGCCCCCTGGTCCACATCGTGCTGGTATTGGCCAACACCGATCGACTTCGGGTCGATCTTCACCAGCTCTGCCAGAGGGTCCATCAGCCTCCGCCCAATGGATACCGCTCCCCGCACAGTCACATCCTGATCAGGAAACTCCTCTCGTGCCACCTCGGATGCAGAATAAACCGATGCGCCACTCTCGTTGACCATCACCAATTGAATGTTCTTTGAGAGATCGAGGCTGCGGATGAAAGTTTCTGTCTCCCTTCCCGCGGTGCCGTTCCCAACGGCAATGGCCTCTACGCGGAACCGCTCACACATCTCAAGGATCTTTGAGCCTGCATCGGCTGCACTCTTTTCAGACTGTAGAGGATAAATGGTTTCGGTATGTAACAGCTTCCCTTGACGGTCGAGGCAGACCACTTTACACCCGGTTCGGAAACCGGGATCAATAGCAAGGACATTTTTCTGGCTAAGGGGCGGAGCAATAAGAAGTTGACGAAGGTTCTCGACAAAGACCCGTATCGCCTCCTCATCCGCCCGCTTTTTTGTCGCCAAACGGATCTCGGTCTCCATTGAAGGAGAGAGAAGTCTCTTGTAGCTGTCGTGCGCTGACATCCTGACCTGCTCGGATGCAGGTCCCTCCCCCTTAACAAAAAGGCTATCAAGAATGTCCAGGGCTTCATCTTCAGTGGGTAAGACTCGCAGGATGAGGAAACCCTCCCTTTCTCCTCGCCTCATAGCGAGAATCCTGTGGGATGGGGCTGTGTTCACGGGCTCCTCCAAGTCAAAGTAATCCTTGTACTTGATTCCTTCAGTCTCCTTCTCCGGAATGACCTTTGACTTAAAAACAGCCTTCGATGAATATAAATCACGCATCTTAGCCCGGGCCGTCTGATCTTCATTGACCCATTCTGCGATGATGTCACGGGCTCCTGCGAGGGCGTCTTCCGCAGAATCAACCCCCTTCTCGGGATCAACGAAGGCGGCTGCCTCGGCAAATGGATCCATTTCATCCTGTGTAAAAAGACTCTGGGCTAATGGTTCCAATCCCTTTTCCTTTGCGATCGTTGCCCGGGTCCGACGTTTGGGCCGATAGGGCAAATAGATATCCTCCAGAACCACTATGGTCTCCGCCGACAGGATCTTTTCCTTCAACTCATCTGTGAGCTGTCCCCGTTCCTCTAAAGATTTGAGGATGGCCTCACGGCGCTTGTCCAGCTCCATTAGTTGATTAAGCCGGTCGCGAACTGCTGTAATGGCAACCTCATCCAGAGAACCCGTGGCTTCCTTTCGGTATCGGGCGATAAAAGGAACAGTACCCCCTTCATTCAAAAGGTCAGCCGTAGCCTGGACCTGTTTGGTGGTGAGACTCAGTTCTTGTGCAATCTTCAGAATATGTGTTTCGTTCATAACCTCCCTCAACAAAATGACAAAGAGGATCGCAGATCATCTAAGGGCATTAGGGCAGACATGCCTTAAGAGCCTTGCAAAGCGAATGGACGGGTTAAGGATAAAATAATTTGAAGAGGATTAAAAGGGGGTGGCCAGGAAGCGGGATGAGCCCGCCTCCTCCGTCTTAGCAGTTCTACTCATACGAAATTAATCCTTGGCAAATTTCAGATATCGTACGAGAATAGCCCCTCCGAGAAGAATCCCCCCTAAGATGATAAATCCCGTTGAAAAGGATCGTGCCTCTCCAATCATACCAATCATGGCTGGGATTGCTCCACCTCCAACAAGAAAACTCACAGGTATGGTCAGAGAGACGGCAATATTCTTGAACTTAGAACCTCCTATCCGAGAGAGAGCGGCAAAGCCTGGTGGGAAAAAGGAGGAAGCCAACATGGGTTGAAGAAAAATGAGAAGTACAATCCACAATCCAGAAGCCGCGCCAAGTAGCATTAAGGCAATCCCATTGGCCAGAAAAATCACTTTCAAAGCTTTCTTAGGACCCAGACGGTCTGTGACCCACCCAGATATAAAGGCTACTCCCACAGGAGAGATCCGTGAAAACCCTACCAATGTATTGGCCCAGGCTTGATCCATTCCTTGCTCTGATACCAGGTATAGTGGAAACATTGCAAACATTCCAAAAGTGCCACCAATACCGAGGCTGAAAAGGGCCATGATGACCCAGAAAGAAGGTTTCTTCAGGATGATTCGGAGGGTGTTGACATTTAGAGGCTCTCCACAGAATCTCCCTCCCCTGCCAAAAAGGGAAAAAAGAATGCCGGCAAGGATGGAGAAAATCCCGAACAAAGTAAAAATTCCTTGCCAGGACAACCACCTTAAAAGCATTTCCGCGATAAGTGGAGCCACTACGAAACTTAAGTTAGGCGCTAATTCATGAATCGAAATAGCCTTTCCCCAATCCTTTGGGCTCACCAATTCGGTAAGGGTAGCCATTCCTGAGGGGAGATAAAGTCCTGCCGCCATTCCACACGTGAAGAGCCCTACACGAACCATCCTCAGCTGATGGCTAATGCCAACAGATAGAAGAGCCACACCGAGGGCTACCGTGGAGAGGATGATCGTTCTTCGATGGTTGAAGTAAGAAGAAACAAAGCTCGATCCCAGAAGCATGATGCAATACCCAAAAGATATGATGAAAAAGAGGGAACCCGCCTCTTCATGCCCTATCTTTAGATCTTTCTCTACGGTGGGCAACAGGGGTGACAGGACAATCCGAGAGATGAAGTTCAAGAAGAAGATTCCCACGAGAAAGAGGAGGGGCGCCATCTGGGAACGAAGAGAGGGAAGTTCTGTTTTCATCTGTTTAATCTTTTTATGTCCAACGTTCGATGTGTGTATTCACCTTTGATTAATGGAAAAAAGAAATTCGAAAGATCAAGAAGAAACCATTCATATCGGATCCCTTTTAATGAATCATTCCCTTTTTCCAACAAACTTTTTAAAATTAATGTATATGGTGAAGGGCTGATTCGGGCAGGAGTCTATAAGATTTATATGATGAAGTCAATGAGAATTGAGGAAAAATATCAATCTTCCCCTTAAAAGTTGACAAGAATATTCAGAAAAAAGTAAGTAAAGAACCCCGCCCACAGGGCGGGGCTTTAAAACCTAAATTCCTAAACCCAAAACCGAGATCCCGAAACAAGTTCGGGATGACAACAAGACAAAAACCGAACCCTTATGTCATGCTGAACTTGTTTCAGCATCTGGTTGGCTTTTTTCTGCTTTCAGCAGACGCATCTTTCATCCCCGTCCACAGGACGGGGTTTTCAAGTGCGATTTCTAAAAAAAGGCCGACAACAGACATGTCGGCCTTAGAGATAATTAAGAAACTCTAAATTTTTTCCCTTTACCTTCTGATGAGCCGTTTAACGTCTTGCTCAGGACTTGCGCATCGAACCGCAGGTCGAGCAATGAGTTGCATGGGGAAACATCCATCTCATGAACCTCACCTCCTCCTTTTATATACATTTTAAATTTATTCTCCCCTCCCTGTCAAGGAGAAATAAAGAGTTGATATACAAATGAGGACATGGCATATTTATAGTGAACGACATAAATGGGTTGACATTCATAGTATGTCATTGTGAATTTTTCGCATTTGTCATTCTGAGCGAAGCGAAGAATCTCGTTAGTTAGCTCAGGGTAAACTCCGTGAAGCAATCCCATGAGATTGCCACGCCTGCGTGCCGTAATGCCACTTCGGCGTGCAGGCACGTCGCTTCGCTCCTCGCAATGACTACTTTCCAGGGTCGCTCACTATAATTTTGATACAAATTTTTAAAAAGGAAACACAGATGAGATTAAAAGGTTATATGGGCAAGGTTCTCCGCATCGATCTCACTCATTCTAAAGGCCGTGTAGAAGATCTCAAGGAGGAATGGGCTGACCAATTTATCGGGGGAAGCGGTTTGGGAACTAAATTTTTATATGAGATGACAGACGAAAGGACGAACCCATTGGGTCCTGATAATCCTTTGATTTTTATGACCGGACCTTTCACAGGAACTTCTGTTCCCCTCTCCGGAAGGCACGCTGTGGTCTCAAGATCTCCTCTGACGGGCATCTTTGGAGAATCTGATGTCGGAGGTAGCTGGGGCGCAACCCTCAAGAAATCTGGATTCGATGGGATCATCATCACAGGAAAAGCTGGGAACCCTGTCTATCTCTGGGTTCATGATGGAAAGTGGGAAATCCGTGATGCCTCCCATCTCTGGGGGAAGGACACCTATGAAATCGATCCCTTGCTGAAAAGCGAGACGCACGAAAAGGCAGTGGTGAGCACGATCGGTCAGGCTGGAGAACATCAGGTCTTCATCTCTTCCATTATGACAGATGGTAAGGATGCCCGGGCAGCAGGTCGTTGTGGAATGGGAGCAGTGATGGGTTCAAAAAATCTGAAGGCCATCGTCGTTTACGGAACTGGAAATGTTTCTGTCTATGATCCAGAACGTGTCAGGCAACTTCCAAAAGAATTTAGCCAACGGATCAATCAGAATGCAGAGAACTTCAAAAATTACGGGACAGCAGGTGCGCTTTCTACCTTTGAGGCCATGGGTACCCTTCCTCTTCAGAACTGGAAATTTGTGGGTCGCTGGGAGGAATCCGCAGAAAAGATCAATGGCTTCACGATAACCGAAACTTTATTAAAAGGTCGGTATTTTTGTGATGCCTGCATACTGGGATGTGGGAGAAAGGTCAAAGTGGAGAAGGGTCCCTATGCAGGTGTGGACGGCGCAGGCCCGGAATATGAAACTCTTGCTTTGCTTGGAAGCAACTGCCTGATTGACAACCTGGAAGCCCTCTGTTTTGCCAATGAACTCTGCAACCGTTTTGGTCTCGATACGATCTCCACCGGTGGGGTTGTAGCCTTTGCCATGGAGGCTTATGAAAAAGGTTTGATCGACAGAGAGGATACAAGTGGGATTGAACTCCGGTGGGGGAGTGTCGAGGCATTGATTGAAATGATTAAAATGATTGCTCAGAAGAAAGGGCTGGGGGAACTTTTGGGCAAAGGGATCAAGAAAGCTTCAGAAGAAATAGGGAAAAATTCTTTGGAGTTTGCCATGCACATCAAAGGATTGGAAATGCCTGCCCATGACCCAAGAGGATATAACGCAGGGGGGGTGGGCTTTGCAACTTCATCCAGAGGAGCCTGTCATCTGGCTGGACTCAGCCACACCTTCGAAAGAGTTTTAAAAGCGCCAGAAATTGGGATTCCAGAACCCTTGGATCGTTTTCAGGTCGAGGGCAAAGGAATCCTCACTGCCAAGACCCAAAACCTCATGGGAATAATGGATTCTCTAAAACTCTGTAAGTTCATCCTCTTCGGAGGAGTCACGATCACCGATATCGTGAAGTGGTATTATCATGTAACAGGCAAAGAGATGACGATCGATAATTTTGCGAAGACCGGGGAGCGGATCTTCAATTTGAAGCGATTATATAATGTAAGATTGGGGATCAGCCGAAAAGATGACTTCTTGCCTTTCCGTTTCCTTACCCTCAAGCGCGTGGGAAAGGGATTGACGCCCAATCTTCCGCCCTTTGGTCAGATGCTCAGCGAATATTATGAATATCGCGGTTGGTCTGAAGACGGTATTCCCACTCCAGAAAAATTAAAAGAATTGGGGTTAGTGAAGGTGCGAGCAGGTTAACACAATTTCATCAGATCAATCCGGTCTTTCTAATCCTTTCCTTTTTTCTTCAGGAAGCCCAGGAGGTCAGATTCTTTAGAAGATTTTGTATTGGATTTCTCCTTCTCGATCCCCGGCTTCAATTCTTCCTTTTTCCACTCCTTCTCTCGGATCATATGCTTCTCGATCCAGTGGTCAAGAGCTTTCACATCGAAAAGGACCCGATCCCCGATTTTGAGGTAAGGAATTTTTTTCAGCGAGGCCATCCGGTAGACGGTATCTGTTGAAAGGCTTAAGTATTGGCTCGCCTCTTTGGCAGTAATCAATCTCCGGAGTTCGGGAATCTTTTTCATCCGGTCGTCCATCCGCTCGAAATACTTCTCGGCCAGCAGGTTTACCAGCATGTCTAAAAATTCTTTGATTGGGGGTCGGTATTCTTCTTGTGCCATTTGTCCCTCCAAAGAATAGGGTGATCCTTCAGCGCTCCCTTTCTCTTGTCGCTTCCTGAATCTTCTTCAGGAGGATGATGTTCTCCGTGTGGCCGGTCAAATGGGCGGTCACTTTCCCTCGAACCGGACGATTGAGGAGATAGAAATCACCAATCAAGTCGAGAATTTTATGCCGAACAAATTCATCCGGGAATCGAAGCTCGGTGTTAACAATCTTCCCATCGTCAAGGAGGATAAAGTTATGAAGGCGGCCTCCTCCTCCCATCCCCATCCTTTCAAGCATCTCTATATCTTTGAGAAAGCCAAATGTTCTCGCCGGGGCAATCTGATCCCTAAAGGCCTCTTCGCTCTCCAGCGTAAAATCAAAGGTCTGCTGCCCGATGGGGGCCGGGTAGTCTAAAAAGAAGTGGATGGAAAAGATTTCCGCAGGCTCGATGATCAGAGATTTATTCTTGTGAACGATCTCCAGCCTCCGATCGATGATCAGTTCATCCATCCTCTCCTCCTGCTCCTCCACGCCGGCCTCTTCCACGATTTTACAAAACTCCAGGGCCGAACCGTCCATGATCGGAATCTCTTCAATCATCTTCACCATCAGGTTGGTGATACGATAGGCATGTAACACCGCCATGAGATGCTCGACTGTTTGGGCAATCGCTCTCCCCTTTTTGAGGGAGGTGGCAAATTCGGTGGTTTGAACATAGTCGAGATGTGCAGGGACGAACTCATCTGAGGAGATATTTCCAAAAAGGATTCCACTACGAGGAGGAAGGGGCTGGAGGAGAAGGCCTGTCTTCTTTCCAGAATGAAGCCCTGTTCCATAAAGCACCATGCTCTGCTTAAGGGTATGCTGGGGAAATAAAGAGGTTCCTTTTCTTTTGGAGGCCTCTCTGGTTAAAGGGATGGCTTCCCGGATGGAGACAAGGGGAGGTCCGATGAGTTCTCCGGCCATCTCCTTTGCAAAAATCTTCTTATCTTGGAAAGGTCCCTCTGTGACAATTTCTCCCGATCGCTGGACAGTGATCAACTCCTTCTGATGATCGAGGGCTCGATGAATGGTCATGAGGAGAACATCAAGAGAAAGAGGCTTTTCAATAAAGTCAAACGCGCCCAATTTTACAGCGGTCATGGCGGTTGAGATCGTCGCATGACCGGAGATCATAATCACTTGGCAATCCGGAGCGATCCATTTGAGCCGTTTTAATACCTCAATGCCATCCATCCCTGGCATCCAGATATCGAGGAGGGTGATATCCGGTTCCCCCTGCTGGAAAACTTTAATCGCCTCTTCTCCGCTCCTTGCCTTGGCGACTTGGAAGCCTTCGTCCTCTAGAACACCCGCAATTGATTGGACCACCCTTTCCCCATCATCCACAATGAGGACTTTTTTCTCCATGAGGTCTCCTATTAAAAACATCTAGTTTGAATTTTCATTACCACAACTCCAAAGAAGAATCAATAATTTGTTGGAATACTGGAACATTGGAATAATGGAATATTGAACTTAAAAACCATCAGCTTGAGATTTAGGTTGGGGTGTCATCCTGACCCCGTATCTTGTACGGGGGAAGGATCTCTGACCTGCCCGCCGCACAGCTATGGCAGGCGGGGATTCTTCACGGAGTCTGCCTTGAACGAGATTCTTCAGTCGCTTCGCACCTTCAGAATGACAGCAGCGAAGGATTCAGAATGACATTCTTTAACCTCAGCCTTAACCTTTTGTTTCTCCACCATTCCATCCTTCCATTGTCCCAACATTCCATCATTCCATGTTCTTATTTATCTATCTGGGCCTTCTGAAGCCGACCACTCGTTACAAAACCACCCCAGACAGCTCCTCCAATAGACAAGTTGAGAAAAGTTTCCCCAGATTTAGAATCCACCCATTTCCCATTAATGTAGTTCCTAACCCTTTCCATCTTCTTCTTTCCCCGCTTTCCGATTTACATTTTTCATTGACCATTTACCATTGATCCAGCAATTCTCGGTGAAAATACAGCGAGATTCTTCAGTCGCTAGGGCTCCTTCAGAATGACATTACGAAAGTCCCCAGTTGTCATTCTGAGCGAAGCCCTGAACCTAGTATGGTACAGGGCGAAGCGAAGAATCTCAATAGTTTGCGAACTCACCGAGAATTGCTGCCATACATCATTTTGCATTGATTTCTTAAAAGTTCCCCATCCCCACCTTCTTTTTCAGGAGATCATAATCCTGTTCCGATGAAGCGAAAATTCCTGCGTTTCCCAACCTCACATTCCTAAGCCCAACGGCCTTAACTTCCATGTAGGCATCAATCATCTCAGAAACCTTTGGACTCTTATACCGCTTCATTTGATATTCGGGGAAAAAGGCCGAAATGGTAAATGGGATTTCTGGATCGACATCAAAAATCAATTGAGCAATTTTTTTCAACTGGGACGTCTCCACGAGGTTTGGTATGTAGAGGGAAAGGACTTCCAGAACAAAACCCCTTTTAACGATCTCTTCAGGAAGTTTGAGGATGTTCCGGTTGAAACAGCCGGTCAGCCATTTATGGTCGGTGCCGTCATAGGCCTTGATATCGAGCCAGAAGGAATCAACCCCTGCCTCCTTCAATGCATCGAGGTTCTGAGGGGTAAGGCCGTAACCATTGGTTTCGATCAGCGCCCAGAGATCGGTCTCTGCCTTGATAAGGCGAGTACATTCGATATAGTACTCTGGACAACAGGTCAGGTCCCCCCCTGTGAAGGCGACGATATTGCGTGCAGGTCCCCATCCTTGAGGACTCAAAACAATCTCTTTTTTCTGGATCACCCTGGGACAGAGAGAAGACCGTTTTCCATACATCACACAAGCCCCGCAACCACGACAGGAATCGTGGGCGTGAAATGCAGTGGCTCTGCTTCGAGGCTCTCGAAGCGTAACTTCTTTTTCATATTCTTTGCACGCCTTTAAAATATCGGCAGGGGACCACCACTCGCCCTTGGCGATCTGTGTGAAATTCCAGGAATGACATTTTCGGCAGGAGAAATTACAACCTGATTGGTAGATGGAGAGGTAATTTTCCGGACGGGAGAGATGAACGGCGGAGATCAACCTGAGGAGGCCATCATCTGTCTTTCTGAGGGTGGCTTCACAGACAAGTGACTTCCCTTGCTCGATCTCAATAAAACAGCTTCCCTGAGGATATCCTTGCTTAATTAAATTGCATTTCATTACAAAATTTTATCACATGCCATCTCCCCCTTGCAAGTCATTATAGGCGTGTGATATAGACGTTTAATAAATCCGAAGCACGAAATCCTAAATTCGAAACAAATTCGAATGACCGAAATACGAAATTCAAAACAAAAGGGGAGTATGTTTGGGACATTTGATCATTTGAATTTTGGATTTGTTTCGGATTTCGATATTCGGATTTCGGATTTACGGGATCCCAAACCAAGGGGTATCAGATGGAGGATAAATTAAAACAAGCTGCCCGGTGGATTGTCGCTTCTAAAAAGGTGATTGTTTTTTCGGGGGCAGGTCTCAGTACAGAATCAGGAATCCCGGATTTCCGTAGCCCTGGGGGAGTATGGGATCGATATAATCCCGAGGATTTCTACTTTCAAAATTTCCTCGCCAGTGAAACCTCCCGGGAGAAATATTGGCAGATGGCAACGGAAATGTATGAACCGATAAAAATGGCCCAACCCAATCAGGCCCATCTCGCCATTGCAGAATTGGAGGAACTGGGCAAGCTTGACTGTGTGATTACTCAAAATATTGATGGTCTTCACTTCAAGGCCGGAAACTCAGAAGAAAAGGTGATTCAACTTCATGGGACAGCCATATTCGTCTCCTGTTTGAGTTGTCAAAAGAGATATGATCGGGATGAAATCCAAGAACGAATTAAAAAGGGGCAGAGAGCGCCCCGTTGTGACGACTGTGGCGGACTTCTCAAACCCGCTACCATCTCGTTTGGCCAATCGATGCCAGAGAAGGAAACACAAGAGGCTTATCACCGATCCTCACTCTGTGATCTCTTCATTGTGATCGGATCTTCCTTAGTTGTCCAACCCGCTGCCTCCATGCCTTTGGTGGCGAAGAGAAATGGAGCAAGATTGGTGATCATCAACCGTGACCCCACTCCTTACGATGACATGGCGGATCCCGTCATTCATGATCAGGCCGGTTCGACCATGGCCACTATTTTGGAGCGCGTCAAGAAGGGAATGGGGGCATGAAAAGTTCATTAAACCAACTTCAAAACGAAGCAATTCAATTGGGAGCCACCCAAGCAAAAGGCATTCCTATTTCTTTCATCGCAATTGATGAAAGGGTTCGATTAAAATGCTTGGTCCCTCTCTGCGATAAATATAATCAAAATCTGATGTGTCCCCCCAATCTCCCCGCGGTGGAGGAGTTTCGGAAATCTCTCAACAAATATTCTAATGCTTTGTTTGTTCAATAAATGTGTTGGGCCTCACCATCCCTGTCGTCATCCTTTGATGGCAAGACCTTCAATAGAAGGAATGGGAATTGATGTGATTCAGACAGCCAAAAAAATTGGACTCTCCTTCGACTTCTCTTCCCAGGCTCGTCTCTTCTGGAATGGATTGGTTTTAATCGATTAATATCCATCTTATCTGTCTTAATTTATTCACAATTATCTATTAAACAAACTGGACATTTTGTAACCAGTGAACAAAAATTTGGCACTTTTTTGTGCATAAAAAAATATTTCGTAGAAAAATTGTGTAAATTCAAATAATTAAAATAGGCAAAATTTGGCACTTATTTTGCTTAGTTTTAACTTTGATAAATTTTAATTAAGGGTATTTTCGTGAACCAGTTGTTAAACTACATCTTTTCTAAAACCCTATTATTTTTAATATCCCTGTTTTTCTTAATGGGCTGTTCAGCCCTTGACCAGGCAATTCATCCTGATGAAAAAACCGCTCCCCCCTCAAGGCCGACATTTGAGCAAATTTTAAAAGAAGACTATAAAGGACCGAAGGCAAGAGTCGTAGTCATTAGGTTCATTGATAAATCGGTAAGGGGTAAAGAAACCAGCCAGGTGGGGGATGGAATTACTGACATGTTAAGTAATGCATTGGTAGCCACCAATAGGTACATTGTCCTTGTAGGAAAATCTTTAGATGATTTCATCATAGGCCAGGATATTGGAAGGCCTGATCGGTTCAAAAAAGAGGAGGCGTTCGATCTTCTTGTAGAAGGAACGATTAAGGAATTCAAACATGGGATTGCAGGCGCTGGAGAGGAAGAAGGAAAGTCGTATGTTACTCTCATTGTTAAGGTTACCAATCCAAGGACCAATCAGGAGCTTGCCACTGAAAGAATAAGGGGAAGGGCTACAGACTTTGGGGGGACAGTTGGAAAAGGTGGAGTTGGATTGCCAAAAATATTCAAAGACTTTTCAAAAACACCGATGGAGAAGGCCTTACGAATAGCTATTGAGGAATCGGCGAGTTTTATTGTCGCCAAGACACCTCCTGAATCCTATAGAGTTTTTCCTACTATTCCGCCGAAGGAAACCCCAAAACCAATCCCAGCGCCTCCTCCTGAAACTCCAAAAGTCATCCCACCCCCGCCACCTCCTCTTCGTGTCACCCAGGTCGTATGGGCTTATGTGAATTTGCGTGAGGGGCCAGGAATGAACTATAAAGTAATTGGAAATGTGAAGAAAGGGACTTCTCTGAAAATTCTTGAGGTAAAGGGAGATTGGTTGCATGTTCGGCTTGAGGACGGAAGCGAGGCATGGGTGAGTAAATTAGCCACTTCCGAAGCCTCTAACTCTTCTCCTTCTCCACCTCCTCCCAAACCATCTCCCATGTAAATGGTCAATAGGTCACGGTTAGGGTTAGGAGGCCCGTATCGTTTAGCGTCAAAGGGTAAGGTAAAGAGTTTTAGACGATTAACGTAACCGAATGTCGAAAAGACCCGACCACGGGACGAAACGGGCCCTGAACCTAGCATGGTACAGGGCGGGCATCTTTACCCTTACCATTCGACCTTAGAGTCTTATTTTCTAAGTAAGAGGTGCAAATGCTGGTCTGCATGAATTGTAACGTCGAATATGAGGAGGATAGAAGATTTTGCAAACATTGTGGAAACCCCCTCGTACCGAAAATAGAACCCATCTCAACTCAAAAAAAAGTGAATAGAACTAAAGAGGAGAAATCAGATGGAACGCTGATGTGCCCCCATTGTAAGCTCATTTATGAATTTGGGAGTTCTTGCATACAATGCGGGTCGCCTCTCGGACGCCAAATTCCTCCTCGGGCAAAAGAAGAGCCAGAGATTGCTCATCGCCCACAAGTTGAGGAAAATCCCCATCAAGAAGAAACGTCTCAAAAACAACGGACAGAGACGCCTCTCAAAAACCTCATCTGCCCTGTCTGTAAGATTATTTACGAACAGGGGAATTCTTGCGGAAAATGCGGTTCAGTTCTGGTTGCTCAAATTCCCATTGAGGCGAAACAAGAGCCTAAAATAGCTCGCAACCTTGAAGGGGAGGGAAAGTCTCTTCAAGCTCAAACACACCAAGAAAAATTGGCAGAAGTACCCCATAAAAATCTCATTTGCCCTGATTGTAAAATCATCTACGAACGCGGGAATTCTTGCATAAAATGTGGGTCAGCCCTGGTGACACAAATTCCAGCCCAAGAAGAGAAAAAACCTGAGCTGTCAGAAGAGACCCAAATGAAAAAGGAAGAGCTTGAAGTTGCCCCCACACCGGAGGAAGAGGTTAAAGAAGAACATCCCCAGACCCAAATCCCCGGGCAAGAACTCACTAAAAAAAGAGGCGAAGATTTAGAAAGGAAGTTAAGACTTCCAAGGAAGCGCAAGAGAGACTATCGCCGCTTATTCCTCGAAGCGGGTAGCATCTCGATTATGGCTTTGGCAGGAGGATATTTCCTTTGGTCAGTCTATTCCCATTTAATAACGAAACGACCTGAACCAAAGACATCCACTTTCAAAGAAGTCCATAGCCCTGTTCTCTCCAACTCCTCCATCTCCGCCAATATAACAGCCACTGTTTCAATGCCCAAAGAAACCGAGAATAGAGAGATGGAACAAAGTTCTGCCATCCCTAATGAGAAGACCGAGGTAGTTCCTCCTGCCGCCTCCAATCCCACTTCTTCTGATTTTGCTGTTTCAGAAACACAGGAGATAAGAAAAATAAAAAGTTTGCTCGAGAACATCCGGCAGGCAAATTTACAAAAGAACATTGACCTTTTCATCTCTTGTTACGCTGCGGATTTCAAAGACCGGGAAGGGAAAAAGAAGACAACACTTGCATACTGGAAAAAATTTGATTACCTTAACCTGTCCTTTGATTTGAAGAGACCTTCCATATCAGTCGATACAGCCAAAACAAGAGTTGAATGGTTGATCAAAATTTCTTCAAAGACCGGCGGTCAGCCCCAGGAGAGTAAAACCATTCTGGATGTCATATTAAAGAAAGAAGAAGGCGGGTGGAAAATAAAAGAGGTGAAACAGGGTGGTTGACCCATTCGGCGGCGCCAAGCCCCGCCTTTGAAGGCGGGGTGAAAAAGCGCCGCTCAGGGTCAACCCTGAGCCCCTCGGCCTGAGCTCGGGTCGAAGGCAAGCCCCAGCATTTATGCTGGGGAGTCGAAGGGTTGACTTTTACGTTACATTGAAAAGGTGGTTGGGTATACTTCCAAACCCTTACCAAGCG
>Ga0210016_1000702_pt1 | contig 30032 bp, 17 predicted proteins | sample CryGeyCG2014_300_FD_185454 | JGI IMG/M metagenome (GOLD analysis project Ga0210016, IMG submission 185454) | Groundwater microbial communities from aquifer - Crystal Geyser CG02_land_8/20/14_3.00 (SPAdes) (version 2) | ecosystem: Environmental > Aquatic > Deep subsurface > Groundwater | place...
TCATTTGAGGAAGGCGCGATGATCGAGCCTCTTTCCTGCGCCATACACGGGATAAAGAGGATAGGCCTGCGGGCAGGCGATGAAGTCCTGATATTCGGCTGCGGCCCCATAGGCCTGATGCTGATGCAGGTGTGCAAAAAAAGCGGTGCGTCCAGGGTCATAATGGCGGATGTCTCGCGGAAGAAGCTCGAAACGGCCGAAAGGCTTGGAGCCGGCGCAGCGCTTTTGAATAACGGCGGTTTTGAAGCCGGTTTAAAGAAACTTTTTCCTTTCGGGGCGGACGTTGTAATAGATGCCACAGGTATTCCGCAGGTTGTGCAGAATATGTCCGCGCACGTGAAAGACGCGGGCAAGCTCCTTTTCTTCGGGGTCTGCCCGCCTGATTCCAGGATAAGCATAAATCCTTACGAGGTTTACAAGAGGGAGCTTACGATCTACGGAACCTTCAGCCTACTCCACGATTTCCCGTCTGCCATCAAACTCCTACAATCCGGTTCGATCGACGTCAGGTCTCTTGCCTCCCACCAGTTCAGCCTCAGCGAGTTTATGCAGGGTTTCAACCTCATGCTGGAACACGGCGATTTCCTTAAGATCCTTATCAAACCATAAAACAGATTGAGATTCAAATAAAAATATACCACAGAGTGCACAGAGATTTGCGGGTATATTAAATTCAAATACAATGAAAGCTCCGTGTGCTCTCTTAGTATCTTCAGAATATAGTTTTCAGGAGGTCACAGAGTAAAACTATTTTCTCTGTGTCCTCTGTGGTTTCTTGGAAAATTGGAGGAAAGAAATGTGCGAGCCGCTGTTAAGGGATAAAATAGCCGTTGTTACCGGAGGAGCGCAGGGCCTGGGCGAGGCCATCTCTCTGCGCCTGGGCGCCGAGGGCGCAAAAGTAATAGTCGCGGATATGAATTTTGACGGGGCTAAGAAGGTCGCTGAAAGGATAAACGCGGAATTCGGGAAGGACAGGTCCTTCGGCGTGCAGGTGGACGTGACAAAAGCGTCTGATGTTGAAAAGATGGTGAAGGAAGCAACCGTGAAATACAGGCGCCTTGACCTCATGGTTTCCAACGCCGGGATACTCAAGGCGTTCGAGATCACGGAATTCCCGGACGACGCGTGGCGCAAGGTCCTGGAAGTGAACCTTGTCGGCTATTTCCTCTGCGCGAAGGAAGCGGCTAAGGTTATGAAGGAGCAGAAATCCGGCGTTATCATCCAGATAAATTCAAAATCAGGGAAAAAAGGCAGTTTCTGGAACTCCGCGTACGCGGCGTCCAAGTTCGGGGGCATCGGACTGACGCAGAGCATAGCTCTTGACCTTGCTCCATATGGTGTTCGCGTAAATGCGATATGCCCCGGAAACCTGTTAGACTCGCCGCTGTGGCAGGACAGCCTCTACGAGCAATACGCGAAAAAATGGGGCATCTCCAAAGAGGAAGTGCGCAAGAAATACGCCGAACAGGTGCCGCTGGGCAGGGGCTGCGCGTATGAGGACATCTGCAACGTGCTCGTGTTCCTGGCAGGCGACGAGGCAGGCTATATGACAGGCCAGGCGATCAACGTGACCGGCGGGCAGGAAATGCGGTAGGCTCGGGAATATCGCTTCAAACAGGTAATAGCTGCCTTTTGTCGGTGTTTCCCTCGGCGGGCCGTTCGCATCTGATTACCTGCTCACTCTGGAAATTTTGCCCGGCCGCAGTTTCAGGCAAAATTTCTTGAAGCCCGCTACGGTCGAAGATCCGACAAATATTCAGAGGTGGAGAAAGCACCTTCCACCCAGAAGATTGGCGGACATGCGCGGCAGCTAAAAGTAATTGGATATTCCCTCGCTTTTGATAAAAAGATGAGGAGACACGATAAATGAAAAAAAGAGATATTGAGAAATCAATTTCTATATATGAACGAGTTTGCACCATAATTGAAGAATCGCGCAATAGGGCATTATACGCGGTCAATACTGAGATGGTGCGGGCATACTGGCTCATCGGTAGAGAAATCGTAGAAGAAGAACAGAGGGGTAAAAAGCAGGCGAAATACGGGCTATTTCTTATTAACGAATTATCTTTACGATTGACTGCCGAAGTCGGTAAGGGATTTACAGAGACAAATTTAAAATACATGCGGCAGTTCTATCTTGTTTATCCAGAACTACACACAGTGCGTAAAGAATCTGAAAAAAGTCACGCGATGCGTGACGAATTCCCAAGATTGAACGCAGTGCGTTCAAAATTAACATGGACACACTATCGCTTTCTTCTAAAAGTAGATAATCCTGATGCCCGCAGTTTTTATGAGATAGAATGCGTGAATAACCATTGGTCAACCAGGGAATTGGAAAGGCAAATGAGTTCTCTTCTCTTTGAGCGCTTGGCATTAAGTAAGGACAAAAAAGGGCTACTCCGCTTGGCTAAAAAAGGACAGGAGATTCAAAAGTCAGATGACCTGATTAAAGACCCTTATATTTTAGAATTTGCAGGACTAAAAGAGGAACCCAGTCTAAGGGAAACAACTTTGGAAAATGCTCTGATTGAGCATTTGAAAGAATTCATCCTTGAATTAGGCAAAGGTTTCTCGTTTGTCGCAAGGCAGAAAAGAATTACCCTCGAGAGCGACCACTTTTACATTGATTTGGTATTCTATAACCGACTGCTGAGATGCTTTGTCTTAATTGACCTTAAAGTGGGCAGACTTCTGCATCAGGATTTAGGCCAAATGCAGATGTATGTTAATTACTATGACCGTGAAATGAGACAGGAGGGGGAGAGTCATCCTATCGGGATAGTTCTTTGCACGGATAAAAATGATGCAGTGGTCCGTTATACTTTACCCGGGGGAGAAAGACAAATTTTTGCTTCCAAATATAAGTTTTACCTGCCTACTAAAAAAGAGCTCGTTGCAGAGCTGAAAAAGGAACGGTCATTACTTGAGCATAATAAACGTTTAAAATGAATATGCTATATGAGTGGCCAGGCGATAAATGTGGCAGGCGGGCAGGAAATGCGTTAACTGCAGCTCAAAGCTCAAAGGTCAAATGTAGCGGTGCCATTCCCGCCATCTGGGTTTAGGCGGGTCTGCCTCAGGCATGATATTGGCACATTTGATAGAATGGTAGCCGCAGGATTTATCCTGCGTTCCTTTGATCAGCTTTAAAATTATATTGAGAGTATATAAATGCAAAAAGAACATGCGTTTGATGAAAGCTCCGGACAGATCATTATAAGTTTTATAGGAGATTCTTTTTCAGCCCATTTTCGCTGTAAGAGAAAATCAACTTCCTATCTAAAGAATAGAGAAGGTGAGGAACGCGGAAGAATTTCTTTTAACAAAACATATGAAACGTTGGAATTTGAAGGTTTTTAGTTTTTAACCAGAAGAATAGCGCTAATATAGAAGAAAATAATAAGTATAATGAAGCTTTATCTTCAACAATTTTAAAAAAACCAGGGCAGATCATTATTTTTTATGATAAGGAAATTTTTTCGCAATTCTTTTACCCTAATTGTAAAAACTTGACTTTAAAAAATAATAAAGGTAAAAAATGCGGTCTTTTACGGTTTAGAATAGCTGATAATGAAGCTTTGGTTTTTATGGGAAGTATTATTGTCAGCGGAAAAGGGATTGAGGAATTTAATTTAGAAGATAAAAAATATTTAGGAATCAATTTTTTAAAAGGATGCAAAAATATTGAAGATATGAAATATGATTTAGCAGCAGAGCAATTTAAGAAAGCCCTGAATAAAAATCCAAAAGATGCACGTGTATGGCATAATCTTGGCAAAGCTTTTACAGAATTAAGGAATTATAATGAAGCCATAAAATCTTACAAAAAAGCCATCTCACTTAAACCAGCTCTTATTGACTCGTATATTAATCTTGGTTTAGTCTATGAGAAGATACGGCGTTATAAAGATGTAGCCTCAATTTATAAAAAAGCAATACGTACAAATATTCCTGAGATTTATAAAATCTTTCATCTCTATGGGCAAATGTTCATGGATTTAAAGCAGTATAAAAGAGCAATAGGATTTTTTAAAGAGGCTTTAGAACGAGGGCCAGACTTAGCTAAAAGCGGTAACATATTTTATGATTTAGCTTTTTGTTATAGCAGAATAGGTAATTATGAAAGAGCTGTAGAAAATTATAAAGAAGCGATAGAATTACTGCCCTTTTTTTCTTCCGCATATTTTGAAGTCGGTTGTTGTTATGAGAAATTAGGAAAATATAACCTTGCTGTAGATATATTTCAAAAAGCAAAGAATCTTTCTCCCGGATATATGGATTTCTTACCCAAGCTTATTACTGATAAAATTAAAGTCGGTGACCAAACCGGCGCTTTGCGAGAATATAAAGAACTGCAAAGACAGGAAGAAGAATTGAAGGATATGGTGGCAAAACTTTCTATTAAATTGAAAAAGAAAAGGATAAAATGAAAAGTAATATCTCCATTCCGTGACCATATCTTACAAGGGGGATAAATGAGTTATTTGTTTAAAATTAATAAAGATAATAAAGCAATGGAAATTAACAGGAAGCAAATTGGCTATGAAAAAATTGTTCAAGATCTTTTATTGATCAACAGTGAAATAACTGGAGAAAAAATCTTATATTTAGGCCGTGAAATCAAAACAGAAAGAGGTAGATTTTTAGATTTGCTCGGAATAGATAGCTTAGGAAGATTTAATGTTGTCGAAGTAAAAAATGTTGAAGCCCCGGCGGATGTAATTAGACAGGTTTCAGATTATACTACATGGTTAAGTAAATTGCCAATTTTTGAAATAGAACAAATTGTAAAGGACCAACTTGAAAAAGGTAATATTGATTATACCTTGTTACATAAAAAATACGAATCTTTTTTTAATAATGAGTTTCGTCTAGATCGTAATACAATTATTGATGTTGTGTTTGCACCAAGTTTTAAAGATAATTTTATTGCTGAAAGACCTACAAGAACAACCGTAGCCAATAAAGTTGATATTATTTATAAATTTTTTAAGTTTGAATTTTTTGAAGATTTAGAAAATAGATACATTATGACTCAGCCGATAGGCGAAGATGGTTACGAAAGTGAAGGTTCTTACCCGGGAAGCAAAGCAGTTGGGAAAACGGGCGGTCCATCCCATCTTTATAAAAAACTTATTTTGGATTTATGTAAAAAACTAGAAGCCAAATTTGGAGATTGGGCTAATGGTTTTGGTGTTGAAAGGGACCCATTTTCTAAATACCAAAGTAAAGATGGCACCTTTATTGAGTCTGTGTTGTGGTGGAATAATGGGTTTACTATTTGTTGTGGGTTGTGCCGAGAAGAAACAACCGAACAATATAAATTTTTTACACGTATTATATCACGAAAAATTACCGGGGAGAAGAAAAATTTAATAATGGATTATATTGAAAAAAATAATTTCGAGGAAAAAGAAGGATATTTAGGTTTTTTTAAATATTCTAACATATCTATTGATCCCGAAACAATTTTAAATACAGCAACCGACGAAATAGAAAAATTAAAACCCATAATTGAAAAAATATTAGGGTGAGTTTATGCAAAAAGTTGTTTTTAAAACCAGCCAGGGAGACATAGAAGCGGAATTTCTGGAAAATGAGACCGCGAAGAAGATCATCGAGCGCCTGCCCATTGAATCTAAAGTAAAAACCTGGGGGGATGAGATATATTTTGACACCGGCATTACCGCGCCTTCAAAGGGAGGTACGCTTGACGTAAATATCGGCGACATATCGTACTGGCCTGAAGGAAAGTGCCTCTGCATATTCTTCGGGCCCACCGCTGCGAGTTCCGGTGACAAACCGGTCCCTGCCAGCGAAGTAGTGGTTGTGGGAAAGACTTCCGCGAAACCTGAACTGCTGCGAAAAGTAAAATCAGGGACCAAAATAACAGTAACTATGGATTGATGCGGATTCACAAGATTTCCACGAAAGCACTCCGCCCGTCTTTCAGCGGGCGAGACTTCGCCCACCTTAAAGGATGGGCGAGGAAAGCACGAAAATAGCCAACGGATTTTACTTTGTAAACTGTGCAAACCAAACTTTTTAACTATACCTGTTAACCTGTTTAATTTACACTGAAGATTTTCTCTGTGCCTCTGTGTCTCCGTGGTGATTTTAATATCACCGTAATCATTAGTTGAAATCACCGTAATCAATCGTTGGAGAAAAAATGGAACTGAATGAACTGACCTGCCATGAGCTGCACGAAAAACTCGTAAAAAAGGAAATTTCCCCCTTAGATATCGTGAAGGCGGTTGAAAAGCAGATCTCCGCTTCCGAGAAGGATATCCACGCGTATATAACTGTTTTTGACGACATGGAGCAGCAAGCAGCTTTGCTCGACGTCCGACGCTCGACGTCCGACGATCCCCTTTATGGGATTCCAATAGCAATAAAGGACAATATGTGCATGAAGGGAAGAAAGACAACCGCCGGCTCAAAGATACTGCACAATTTTATCCCTCCTTACAACGCCTTCGTCATAGAAAAGCTGAAAAACGCGGGCGCCATCTTCACAGGCAAGGCGAATATGGACGAATTTGCTTTCGGATCGTCCACTGAATCTTCGCATTTCGGCCCCACTAAAAATCCCAGAAAAAAAGGATACGTTCCCGGCGGTTCAAGCGGCGGTTCGGCCGCTGCGGTTGCTTCCTGCGAAGCAATAGTGTCGCTTGGCTCGGATACAGGCGGCTCTATACGGCAGCCTGCTTCCCTGTGCGGGGTTGTCGGCATGAAGCCCACATACGGCAGGGTCTCCCGTTACGGGCTCATAGCGTTCGGTTCTTCGCTTGACCAGATAGGGCCTTTTTCAAGGGACGTGACTGACTGCGCGATACTGTTGAACGCGATAAGCGGGTATGACCCCAAGGATTCAACCTCTGTGGACAAGCCGGTGCCGGATCATAAAAAGGCGCTGTCAGGCAGCGTGAAAGGGATGAAACTGGGCATACCGAAGGAATATTTCATAGAAGGCATAGATGTTGAGGTCAGGCAGGCAGTTGAAAAAGCGATAAAGGCGCTTGAGAAACTCGGCGCGCGGCGCGTGGACATATCGCTTCCGCACACGGAATACGCCGTGGCAACCTACTACATAGTCGCGACAGCAGAAGCGAGCTCCAACCTTGAGCGTTATGACGGGGTAAAATACGGGCACAGGAAAGAAGGCGAAAACCTTATCGATATGTATAAGAAGACCAGGGCTGACGGGTTCGGCAAAGAGGCAAAGCGCAGGATAATGCTGGGCACATACGTTCTTTCCGCCGGATACTATGACGCGTATTATTTGAAAGCGAATAAAGTCCGCACTCTTATACGGCAGGATTTTGAAAAGGCGTTTGGAAAGGCGGACGTGATATTGACACCTACATCTCCAACGCCCGCGTTCAGGATAGGGGAGAAAACAAGCGATCCTTTGCAGATGTACCTGTCGGACATATTCACGATCTCCGCGAACCTTGCCGGGATACCTGGGATCTCGGTCCCCTGCGGAACGACAAAGGACGGGCTTCCTGTGGGCCTGCAGATACTCGGTAAATATTTCGCCGAGGAAGACATCCTGCGCGCCGCATTCGCGTACGAGCAGAATAAATAACCGTCGAACGTCGTAAGTCGAACGTCTTGCGTTTAATGCTCTTAAAGATTTACGTACGACGTATGACGTACGACGTATGACGATAAATATGGAGACAGCATGAAAAATTTCGAGGATAGGCTGAAAAAAGAAATAAGCGAGATAAGGATAATAGACACCCACGAGCACCTGGAGACCGAGGAAGAGCGCCTCGGGCAAAAGGTGGACCTATTCCACTGGTTTTCCCACTACGCCTCCTGCGACCTGATCTCTGCCGGGATGAAGCCCGAAGACCTGAATGAATGCAGGGACACGGGGAAGCCGCTTGAAGAAAGATGGAAAAAGTTTGCTCCTTACTGGGAATGCGTAAGGACTACCGGTTACGGTAAGGCCCTGATTTTCGCGGCAAAAGAGCTGTACGGCGTAAATGAAATAAGCGGAAAAACCTTCGCTCAGCTTTCCGAAAAGATCTCGGCTGCGAATAAAAAAGGATTCTACAAATGGGTGCTGAAGGAAAAAGCCGGGATCGACATATCCCTTAGGCCCGAGGACATGCACTATTTCGGAAAGCTTGACAGGGATTTTTTCGCGCCTGTCGTTTACACTGACGGGCTTATCGGGATATGGAACAGGGAAAGCATTGACGCGATATCGAAGGCTTTCAAAAAAGAGATCGCGTCGGTGGACGACTTGTCCGGGACCATTGATGCGGCGATAGACACTGCTGTCAGGGACGGAGCCTGCGCTGCCAAATGCGGGCTTGCCTACGCCCGCATCCTTAAATTCGAGGACACGGACAAGTCCGTCGCCGGCATTGTTCTTGACAGGATCCTCAAGAAGGAAGCCACGGACCCCAAGCCTTTGCAGGATTTCCTGATGCACAGGATGCTTGAGAAGCTTGAAAAGAAAGGCCTTCCTTTGCAGGTCCACACCGGCATACAGGAGGGTAACGGCAATTACCTTACGAATTCAAACCCCGTGCACCTGCTTAACCTTTTCTTCAGATACCCTTGCCTGAAATTCGACATATTTCACGCCGGCTACCCGTATTCCTCGGAACTCGCCGTGATGGCGAAGAATTTCCCCAACGTTTACGCGGACATGTGCTGGATGTACGTGATATCGCCCACCGCCTCTAAGAAGATACTCCACGACTGGCTTGACACGATCCCCAACAACAAGATATTCGGGTTTGGCGGGGATTATATATTTGCCGAAGGGGCTTACGCTCACTCGCGCATAGCCAGGGAGATCATTTTCCAGGTTATCCAGGAAAAATACAAAAGGGGCTGGTTTGACGAGGAGGAATGCCTTATGCTCGCCCGCAAGCTCCTCCGCGACAACGCGCTTGACTTCTTTAAAATACAATTATGAGTTATGAGTTATGAATTATGAGTCAAGGAGTCAGGGCTTAAGCCCTGAATTTTAAATTAAAAAATCCTTGCAGTTGATTCATAACTCATCATTCATAATTCATAATTAAGAGGCAAAATGGATTATGAAGTAGTTATCGGGCTTGAGGTGCACGTGCACCTCAAGACAGAATCCAAGATGTTCTGTTCCTGCTCAACCGAGTTCGGGGCAGAGCCGAACACCCATACCTGCCCAGTGTGCCAGGGTATGCCCGGGGTCCTGCCTGTCATGAACAGGAAAGCCATAGAGCTTGCCCTGAAAAGCGCGCTTGCCCTTAACTGTAAGGTTGCGCCCAAAAGCGTTTTCAGCAGGAAAAATTATTTCTATCCCGACCTTCCCAAGAATTACCAGATCTCCCAGTATGACATGCCGCTCGCGGAGCGCGGATGGCTTGATATCCCGGGCAAAAAGATCAGCATAAAAAGAGTGCACCTGGAAGAGGACGCGGGCAAGTTGGTGCATTCGGGAGAGGGCATAGAAGGTTCGGTCTACAGCCTTGTTGACCTGAATCGCACAGGCGTCCCGCTGCTCGAGATAGTCACTGATCCGGACATAGAGAGCCCGGAACAGGCTCTTCGATACCTTACAAACCTTAAACAGATCCTTCAATATATTGATATATCGGACTGCGACATGGAGCAGGGCAAGCTGCGCTGCGACGCCAATATTTCCCTGCGCAAAAAGGGCGGGGAGCTGGGGGTAAAGACAGAGCTGAAGAACATGAACTCGTTCAAGGCGGTCCAGGCAGGGCTTGAAGGCGAAATAAAACGGCAGGCGCGCATCCTCGGGGAAGGCGGAACGATAATCCAGGAAACCCGGCTCTGGGACGAGAAGAAAGGCGAGACGTATTCAATGCGCTCGAAGGAAGAGGCGCACGACTACAGGTATTTTCCCGAACCTGACCTGGTGCCTGTTGAACCGGATGGAACGTGGATAACGGCGATAAGGGAAAGCATGCAGGAACTACCCGCTGCCAGGATGCAAAGGTTTATAAAGGATTACAACCTATCCGAATATGACGCTGGGGTATTAACTACGACTCCTGCCGCCTCAGGTTATTTCGATGAGTGTATTAAAGAGAGAAACAGGATGGGACTTCTGGTTATATCTCCAAAAGAATTTAGTAATTGGATAACTGGTCCTTTGTTTAATAAGATAGATGTAAAAAATAAATCTGTAGAAGAGATTAAAGAGTTAATACCACCTATAAATTTTGTTGGATTAACTCAAGCCATAATAGTTGATAAATTAATAAGTCCAAATTTAGGAAAAGAAGAAGTATTTCCTGATATGATAGGAACTAATAAAACAGCATTTGAAATTATAAAAGAAAAAGGACTTGAACAAATTAACGATGATAAACAGATTATCAATATAGTAGAAAAAATAATAAAAGAAAATTCTAAAGTTGTACAGGATTATAAATCTGGTAATGAAAAAGTATTAGGGTTTCTAATAGGACAAATTATTAAAGAGACAAAAGGGAAAGCTAATCCACAGATAGTTAATAAAATTTTAAAGGAAAAATTGAAATGAAAAACTACACTGTTGATAGAGAAAAAATATGTGTATATGATGGTTATAATATAGAACAATGTAGCAAATGTCAATCTATAAATAGCTGTAAATATTTACGATCGCAGCTTCCGTTATTTGAATTTTTAAAAATTGATGATGTAACTGAAGTCTTTGATACAAAAGGAATCCCTCAAATATCTATAAGTAAAAAGAAAAGTATCTATCGTGAAAAAGTTGTTGATCATAGCTGGGATTATCTTGGAGCTAATACAAAAGAATATACTCATCGTTTACATAATTATCCTGCCATGATGATTCCTCAGGTTGCAGGAAGGCTTATTGAAACATATAGAAAAAAAGATTCTGTCTTATTAGATCCTTTCTGTGGTTCAGGCACTGTTCTTGTTGAAGCAAAGCTATTCGGGCTAAATAGCTATGGAATTGATATAAATCCGCTTGCTCGTCTTTTATCAGAGGTAAAGACAACATTAATCGAACCATATTTACTAGTTAGGATAAAAGATAAGATGTTAAATAATTTAAAAAATATCCCCGATGTAATTGAATACAAAACGCCTAATTTCCATAATATCGATTTTTGGTTTAAAAAATCAGTAATAAAAAAACTTGCCATTATAAAAAATGAAATATATAAAATAAGAGACGAAGAGATTAAGAAATTCTTTCTCATCGTTTTTAGTGAAGTAGTTAGAGATGTTTCGAATACTAGGAATAATGAATTTAAACTATATAGAATGCCAGAAGAAAAATTATTTGATTTTAATCCAGATGTTTTTAAAATATTTGTTTCAAAATTAGAAAGAAATATTTTGGGGATGAAAATGTTTTATGAAAAAATAGATAAGAGAAAAAATGTACAAGCAATAATATTAGATGAAGACACAAGAGATAAAACTAGCCTTAAAAATGAGAGTATTGGTCTTGTTGTAACATCCCCACCTTATGGTGATTCAAAAACTACCGTAGCTTATGGTCAATTTTCTCGTCTTTCATTGCAATGGATGGGTCTTGAAGGTGAAGATTTAGCAATCGATATAAATTCCCTTGGCGGTAAAGAATTGAAGCTCCCATTATCATATTATACCTTTTCTTCAATATTACTTCAAAAAATCTTATATTCTATAGGTGAAAAGGATAAATGGAGAGCAAGAGATGTATTTAGATATTTTCTTGATTTACGTCAATGTTTTATTGAAATTTCAAGAGTTATGCATAAAGGTGCGATAGCATGTATAGTAATTGGTAATCGTTCAGTAAAAGGTATTAGAATTCCAAGCGATGAAATAATATGTGATTTTGGCGATGAATTTAATTTGAGACACCAAAAAACAATAATACGAAGTATTCCAAATAAAAGGATGCCATCTAGAAATAGTCCTACGAATATTATTGGTAAAACAGAAGAAACAATGCTTAATGAATATATAGTAATACTGCAAAAGGAGGAATAAGGTGAAATTTAATGATTTTCAAATGAAATTGCGTGTGGATTTAATGCCTACAGGCGACGAATTGGCTAAAATGGCTCAAAGTAGATACAAAATAACAAAATCTAAAATTGAAAAGCAATTCGGTTCTTATCTACATAAACTTATGAATTTGGAATTTCAACTTTATAAGGAAAAAGAAGTGGATTGTTCCTCTAAAATAATTGAAAAAGCGGTTAAGAAGAAATTATTGATAGACACAGGAAAATTCGCGAATTCATTTGCTAGAAATTATGATAATATTTGGAAATTTTTTCTCAGTATTTCACAATCTCGAAAATCAAGAGCTGGAGGAAGTTTCGAAAACCATGTTAGATATCTTTTTGAATTACTAGGTTATCCATTCGATACACAAACAATATTAGACGGGAAAGTCGATTATTTAATTCCAAGCGAATCTGCTTTTAGAAGAAATAGATCTGCCTGCGTTGTTATATCAATAAAACGAACTTTACGAGAAAGATGGAGGCAAGTAGTTGGTGAATTGGCTTCTATTAATGCTGGAAGAATTTATCTTCTTACCGCAGATGAGGATATTTCGCAAAACAAGGTAGATGAAATGAAGGGACACAATGTTAATTTAGTAATTTGGGATGAATACAAAAAGAAAAGTTTTAAAGATTCCTATAATGTATTAGGTTTTAACCAATTCATAAGTGAAGATTTACCTTCTTCACGAAAACTCTGGGAACGACTAACATAAAAAAGTAGTTAGAAAAGAGATGTTAAAAAATGAAAAGTAAATTAATCATTTTATTATTTTTAATATTACACGTTACACTTTACACGTTACACGGTAACTGTCAGTCCGGCATTTTCAACCACCCGGAGCTGAAGTGGAAGATCGTTGAAACCGAGCACTTCAAGGTCATGGCTGACGACAGCTTTATGGACGTTGCGAAAGACATAGCCCAGATAGCTGAGGAAATTTACCAGCGGGTGACGGAAGACCTGGGATATACCCCGAATTTTAAGGTCCCGCTTGTCGTCATCGACTACGACGAGGAATTCAACGGCTCAGCCGAGCCGCTGTTCGGCAGGATGGTTATATACTGCTCAAGCGGCACCAAGGTCACAAGCGGCAACCTTACGTGGTTCCGCAGGGTCGTGGCGCACGAATTCTCGCACGTGATAAGTTTCGGCGCTATAGGGGCGTTTGAAGGGATGAACCAGCGGTACCAGGTTATCGGGGCTTTGCAGGTCATACCGATGTGGTTCCTGGAAGGGGTCGCGCAGTGGGAAGGCGAGACCTGGGATACCCACAGGGACATGTTCATGAGGATGACGGTCCTGGGCGGGAAACTCCTGCCGCCTGAAAAGCTGGATGGTTTTGCCGGGTCGGACATCAGAGAGTCGCGCCTGGTCTATGAGCAGGGGCATTCACTTATAAGGTTTATCGCGGCAACCTACGGCAGGGACAAGATCAGGAAGATCCTGCACGAACTGCGCAAGGGCCCGTTCGTCCTTGCCGGTGCTGTCAAAAAGGTCCTGCGCGTGGACCTTTCAAAGGTTTACGCGGGATGGTATGAGAACATCCGCGGCGAATACACGCGCGTGAAAGACCGGACCAAACCTTATTATGAATACGCTTTGCGCCTGACCGAAGTGGGCGGGTGGATGTACCATCCGGTGTTTTCCCCGGACGGCCGCCAGGTCCTGTACGCGTCAAGTTTCGATTACGATTACGCCTTCTGCGACCTGCTTATAGCCGAGTTGAAGGACAACCGGCTTGTAAAACCGAAAAAGATAGCGCAGAGGACCGGTTTCTTCCATTCTTTCTCGCCTGACGGCCGGAAGATACTTTTTACAAAGATTGACTACCGCAAGAACGGCTCATATACCGAAGATATCTTTGTCATGGATAGCACAGGCCAGGATAAAAAACAGCTCACCTTCAACGAAAGGGCGAAACACCCTTCGTTCTCGCCTGACGGAAAAAAGATCGCTTATGTTGTGAACAGGAAAGGCGTCACGGATATATGGACAATGGACGCTGACGGCAGTAACAGGGTGAACCTTACCGAAGGGGATGATTACGAGCAGAACGACTCCCCGCAGTGGTCAGGGGACGGCAGGTACATAGCGTTCTCCCGTTTTACCCAGTCAAACCGCGACATCGCCCTCATAGATTTTAATACCCAGAGGATAATACGGCTCACAGATGACGAGTGGGATGACCGCACCCCGGTTTTCCTCCCGGTCCCAAAGGGATCCATTTGGAATTCAAGCGGGGTCCTTTACACTTCGGACCGCGGAACAGGGATCCCCAACCTGTTTTTGATGAAGATCAGGCATGATGAAAATGACGAGATAATGATCGAGGAGCCGGTCCAGCTCACAAACGTTACAGGCGGGATATTCGAACCCGCGGTGGATCCTTCCAGAAACCGCGTTGTGTTCTCGGGTTTCGGGCCAAAGGGCTTTGACCTGTACCTGTGCGGGCTGGACAGGCTGGGAAAGTATGAAACGCCTGACATAGACTACCTGACCCTGCAGAGGGAAAGGAACAAGATGTATGTTTCACCGTCGAAGATCCTGCCTGACGCAATGCTGCTCCATGCAGAGCAGTCCGAAACTTCCACCGCAGAGACGCTGGCTGACATTCAGGCCAGCGATACCCAGTTGCGTGAATCACAGGCGCATGAAACGTTGGCAGATTCGCAGTCTCGCGATACACAGGAAATACCCGAAGCGGAGCGCGCGGACCCGTATTATCCGGAAGAAGAACTGCAGGCGCCGGTTGTGGCGCAGGTTTCCGAGCCGCGCAAGTATAATTCCTTCGCTGAGATCAAGCCGATATTCATACTTCCGGCAATAGTCCTTTCCACTGACGGAAAACAGCTGCAGGGCTGGGGCACAGTGGATTTCTATTTCCTTGACCCGCTTGAAAAACACACGATAATGGGTTACGCGTATTTCGACGGCGTTGACGCGACCTATTCGATGACGTATATTAACAGGCAGTTGTACCCGGTGATCTACCTGAGCAGTTACCAGGGCCAGTATTACTGGGTCGGCACGAACACGTGGGCGAGGAGCAGGGGCAACCTGGCCCAGGCTGACTTCCCCATTGACGGCAACCGCATAATAACCCTTGCAGGCCTGTCTGAAGGCAGGGAGGATGTCACAACGGATGACACCGGGTATATCACAGGCTCGAATTTCAAGCTTGACAACACCCTCGGGATCCTTTACAGGTATTACACGGTAAAAGAAAGGGTGGACGCGAACTTCAATCCTGCTGGCGGAAGGAACGTTACTTTTTCTTATTTCTGGTCAGACCCGGTGCTGGGCGGCAATTACAGGTATAACCTTTACGGCCTTGACTGGCGTGAATACGTGGACGTGTGGCGAAGGGCAGGGCACACGCTGGCGGCAAGGCTTTACCTGCGGGTGATGGAAAATTCCGAAGGCCACAGCATAGCGATACCATGGGACGTAAACTTGCTGAGGGGGATATCAGCCGGTTCTGTTTCCGGGACCAGGAACCTTGCGTTCTCGCTTGAGTATAGATTTCCTGTAGTCAGGGACCTTCGATTCAACTTCATGGGAATGTATTTTGACAGGTGGTACGTGGTCCCGTTCCTGGACTGCGGTTCTGCCTGGACCGGCACCGATTTCCCCGCCGCTGTCAGCAGGTACAGCCTCGGGCTTGAATACAGGTTCCAGTTCTGGGTCATGAGCAGGTACGCCATGATACTGCGGGCAGGCATTTGCACCACAGACCTTTTTTCCGACCCCGTTAAAGGCGGCTTCTTTATCAGTGTTCAGCCTGTCTTTTAATGCAGTATCCAGCGGCCAGTATCCAGTGTCCAGCAAATACGCTGAATAATTTCCCAAAGAAATACTTTCGTGCTTTCGTGATACTTTTGCATTTTATTTTATAGTAACTCAGGGCTTTAGCCCTGATATCAAACCTCCCTCCTTAAAGATTTGCAGCTTGCCCGCCAATCTTGCTGGGCGGGGTTTTTCGAAAAGGTTTGAGTTACATCAAGAGAGATCTTCTTTGTAGTTTATTCGTGGAAATTCGTGTTAATTCGTGGTTAAAAGTCTTTGTGGTAAAAAGGAGGATCTATGAAAAGGTTACTAGTGCTGGGAGGGATAGTGGTCTTGTCCCTGGGTTTGCTGTCCGGGTGCGCCAAGAAGGAGCCCGTGACAGAAGAGGCGAAGGAAGGCGAGATCATAAAGATCCGCTGGATGGTTGACCCGGCTCCGAACAGGCAGCAGGAGATCGCCGGTTTTGAATCGAGCACGCTTTCAAAGGGCGTGAAGGTTGAGCTGGATATGGGCGGCGCAGGCTCTCCCGCGATACTCACGCAGATCGCGGGCGGCAACCCGCCTGACCTTTTTTCCATATATGACCCTGCAACGCTTTTAGTTTATATGGAGAAGGACGCGCTTCTGGACATCACACCCTACATGAAGAAATACAACGTGGACCCCAAGGATTTCTGGCAGGCGCTGTATCCCTATATGGAATACAAGGGGAAGTTCTACGGGCTTCCGCCGAACTGCGGGCCTTTCGTGCTTTTCTATAACAAAAAAATGTTCGACGAAGCCGGAATAGGCTACCCGAACGATAAATGGACCTGGAAAGAACTGCTTGACGCCGCGCAGAAGCTGACAAAGAAGGACCCCAAGACAGGAAGGTGCACGCAGTTCGGCCTTCTGAACGAAGACCCGGACATGTTCATCTGGCAGAACGGCGGTTGGCGGTACAGCAAGGACAAGAAAAAATGCGTCATCGATTCCAAAGAAGCGAAAGAAGGATTCGGGTGGTATTATGACCTGCGCTTCAAGCATCACGTGATGCCCACTCCTTCCGAAGCGAACAGCCTTGCGGCAACAGGCGGCTGGGGAGGGACACTGAACCTTTTCGCGGCGAAGAAAGTCGCGATGTTCATACAGGGAAGGTGGATGGCGATGGTATTCAGGAAGGACAAGACCCTGGACTGGAATATAGCGCCTGTGCCGCGGGGAAAATACAAGGTCACTAAACTGGCGTCAAAGATCTTCGCGATCCCCAAGAGCTGCAAGCACCCTGACGCGGCTTTCAGGTTCCTTTCATACCTGGTCGGGCCTGATCAGTACATAATCGCGAAGAGCGGGGACGGCATACCGAGCCGCAAATCCATCGGCAACTCAAAGGATTTCCTGTCAGATCCCGCGTTCCCGAACGAAGACAGGAACAAGATCTATCTTGACGAGATGAACTTCGCGCGCGCCCCGGAATACTCGCCTTTTGTTTCCGAGATCGAGGCGAATAAAATATTCTGGGAGGAGATAGATCTCTGCTATAACCAGAAATCTACGCCTGACCAGGCAATGGACAACATAGCGAAGCGCATTAACGAGCTGATGAAAGGAAAATAACCTAAAAACATTTCAAATTTCAAATTTTAAATTGCAAATTGCAAAATTCAACTATCGAGGATACTGAATTCATTGTAACTCAAACCTTCAGGTTTGAGTTTAGATGAAATTTTTCAGTGAACTCAGTGTTCTCTGTGGCTGAATAAGGGATTTTAATGCAAAAAACCTATCTGGTTTTGTTGTTGGTTTTTACTGTGGTCTGTGGACAGTGGACCGTGGACTATTGTTACGCGGAGGAGGCCGGGGAGCCCATGCCAAAAACAAAGTTGATCGGGATTTTCAGGGATAAGGTGCCGGTGAACGAAAGCACGCCTTCTGACCCGGACCATATAAGCGGGATCTGCAAGAAAGCAGGGCTTACCGTTAAGTTCCTGAACGCGCAGGAGCTTGCGGACCCCGAGATCCTGAACGCGGGCAGCATCGACATCCTCATTCTGCCTTACGGTTCTTCCTTTCCCGCCGAAGCGGTTGACAACCTGAAGAAATTCCTGAAAAAAGGCGGCAGCTTCATTTCCACCGGCGGTTATGTGTTTGACAATTTCTACAGCGCGGCAACCGGAAAGGCAGAGGGCGGCAACCTTATCGAGAACCCGGGTTTTGAAGAAGGCCTTGACGGATGGCAGATAAGCAAGCCCCCTGATGTGAATATTGACCAGGACCTGGCGATAAAGCATGGAGGAAAGGCGTCCCTGATCTTTGAGGTTCCGGACGAGGTCCCTGCCGGCTGGTTCGGGCCGTCAATACGGCTGGAAATAGGCGACGGGATAAAAGCCGGCGACGTTCTGCGCGCCGCTATTTTTATTAAAACCAAGGACGTCAGGGATGCGGCGGGTGTGTACCTCGCGTTCAATTTTTTCAAGTCCTCAGGCGAAAGGATAACCTGGGACCAGTCAGGCGCGCTCACGGGAACAAACGACTGGACAGAGATGCAGCTGCTTTCAAGACCCATACCCGCGGGAACGGCATACCTGACGTTCAACCCGCTGCTTTACGGGCACGGTGTTGCCTGGTTCGATGATGTAAAGATCGAAAAATCCGCGCCCGGCCTGAACACAAGGTTCGGGAAAGCGGAAGACGCGCTGGGCATAACCGCCGAGCAGATACCGGTGTTCGACGCGGCATTTAAGCTGGAAAATGCCGTGGTTTTGAGGTCAGAACCGGACCAGTTCGTGATAGATAAAGGCATTGAAATGAGCGGCAATTTCACCGGTTACGCGGCAACAGCAATGATCTCTCAGGACAACAACGCGGTTTTCCCCATGACAGCGAGAAGGTGGGTGCCGCTGGTCACCTGTTTTGACAAATACGGCCGCAGCCGGGGCACGGCAGGCGCGCTTGTTTACAATTACAAGGGAACTTATAAGAATTCATGCTGGGCATATTTCGGAATAAATAACACAGACATATTTGAGCCACTGAAGCCACTGAGTTCACAGAGTGGGAAAATATTAGCAGATATTATTAAAGCAATGAGGCAAAGGACGTTTTTGTGCGACCTGGGATCGGGTTTTGCCTGTTACAGGCAGGGAGAAGATGTTGAGATAAACGTGAAGGCGGTGAACCAGGGGAGTGAAAGCCAAAAACTGCAAGTCAAAATGCAAATTTCAAATTGCAAAATGCAAAATGTATATGAAGAAACAGAAGAAGAGACGCTGGAAGCGGGAAGGAGCACAAACCTGACGTTCACGTGGAAGGGAGGGAAATTTGACAGCGACCTGTATAACATAAAGGTAACGCTTTATTCCGGCAACAAGACAATTGACGCGATGGAAAGCGGATTCACTGTCTGGGACGAGAACATAATAAAGAACGGTATCCCGGTCACGATGGAAAACAATTATTTCAGGGTTGGAGAAAAACCGTTCTTTGTTTGCGGCACGAATTATACCGGAGTAGTATTCGTTTCAAACGCTGAAAACCCGTGGGTATTGGAGCAGGATTTCAGGAAGATGCAGGATTCTGGTTTAACCTGCATAAGGGTCCTGCATTTCGGGATAAAGAATTTCTTCCCGGATTTCCTCAAGCCGAAGGAAAAAGTGATGCGCAGGCTTGACGCGCTTGTCCAGCTGTGCCAGAAGCATAAGGTAACTCTGCTCCAGACAGTGCACGACTGGCTTGAGGTGAACGTTTCGGACAAGGACCTCAACGCTCAGAAGGAATTCTGCAGAATGCTTTCCGAACGCTACAAGGGTGTTCCCGGGATACGCTGGGACATACAGAACGAACCGTCCTGGAGCTCATATGATCCCAGGCCCACACCCGACATAAACCGCGAATACAACACTTTCTTGGCTGAAAAATATACTACAGCGGAAAACTGGCAGGAAAAATGGGGGGATGAAGCAAAAGGGGAGTTCGGCAGCCTGAAATTCGACGCGAAATGCGGCCAGAACTGGGACAATATCAAGGCGTATGACCTGCGGCTTTTTCGAAGACGGCTGTTCCAGCGGTGGATAGACGGTAATTTCCAGGGGCTTACGGCATCCAGAAGGTATAACATAGACGTTAGCGGGGCAGAGGCATATGACCAGGTCCTGTGGGAGAACATTGACGCCACCGCCATCCATTTCTACGATTCGTGGAAGGATTTCCCCCAGCGCCTGAAATACGCTGACCAGCGTTACAGGGGCATCCCGTTCGGGGACGAGGAATTCGGGCAGAAGGTGCACCCGGCATGGGGCGGCAGCGGTCCAGCGACCCCGAAAGTTTTTCCTCCGGCGATAGACCACTTCCTGGCGCTGGGGCATTACACCCTGGGCTTGGGCGGTTACGGGCTTCTGAACTGGGACTGGAAAGATATGCAGGAATGCCTGTTCCTTTGGGGTTTGAACTTCAACGACAGGCTTGTTTCAAAGCCAACGCTTACCGCGTTCAGGAATATGAGCCTGCTATTCAGGACCTTGCAACCCGTATATGAAGCGCCTGAGGTTTATTTTGTAATACCTGACAGCCACAGGCTTGGCGCAAAGGCGGAGATCATAGAGCGGGTAATACTGAACGGGCTGAAACTTCTTATAAGCACGCACCTGGATTTCGGCGTGATAAACGAATTCAACCTGAGCAGGCTGCCGAAAACCGCTAAGGTCCTTATGTACCCGGTCCCGTTCTGCCCTGAAGACACGGCATACAGCCTTGTCAGGGATTTTGTGAAGAAAGGCGGGACGCTCTATGTCTCCGGGGATATTTCCTTTGATGACCGTAGGCGGCGCACCCGGACCCAAAGGCTGTCTGAGCTATGCGGGGTGGAGTTCCAGGAAGAGAACTACCAGAATATAAGTTATTCCACGGGAAGCGCGGAGCAGGTAAGCGGGGCAGGCCTTGTTTCGTATCAGGGGTACCCCTGTATAAAGGTGAAACCCAAAACCGCAAGGAATTTGGGCGGCAGCGTTATTTTTGAAAATAAATTAGGTTCAGGCAGGGTTTTGTACGTGACTGATCCCTATGAACTGCACGCCAGGGAAAACAGCCTGTATAAGTTCTTTTTGAAATGGGCAGGGGTGCAGAGGAATGAAATTACTCCTGACAATCCAAAAATACACTTTTTCAGGGTTCCGCTTACGGACGGCGGAACAGCTTATGTAATGATGAACGCGGATGAGGCGACACAGGATATTTCTTTCAAGCACGGCGATATAAATCTTGCGATGACGCTTGGCAGGTACAAATCCGGGCTTGTGGCGATCGCGAAAGACGGAAAAATATTCGCTTTGGAAACATCGGGTAAAATAAAGGCGGGTAATGATATAATAGCGGATTTCACTGGCCAGGGTATGGCGTTCTCCCTTGACAGCGAAGACATCCGCTCAAGTTCAGCAGTCGTGCTTATGCCTGTCCAGGCAGGAAAATTCTCCCTGAAATGCAAAGAAAACCTTACCGTTGAATTCGGAGAAGTCCGTTCCGGCAAATGGCAGGTTTTTAATGTAGCGGCAGGGCTTGTCCCTGCCTTATCCATTTCCCCTGACCAAACCGACTGCCACTTTCTGTTTTGCGCGGGATCCGAACAGGCCAAATGGCGTGCTGCGTTCGAAAAATTCGTCAACCTTGAATGATTTCCCCTCCGCCCGCCCATTTGTAGGGGCTCAATTTATTGAGCCCGCGTAGGGGCGACCATGGTCGCCCAATCTTTCGTAGGGCAAACCTTTCCGAAGGTCCGCCAATTTTGTTAGGCGGAAGGTTTGCGGGTAGTCGCAGGCTTTAGCCTGCGTGATATGTAGCGGTCCCGATTTATCGGGACAATTCTCCCTTTTATAAAGGGAGACGATAGAGGGATTTACTTCTCGAATTTCATAGAAAAATAAGAGGAATAAGAACCTTCGTTCCACTCAGAACCTTGTTTTTCGTTGGTGAAGTCGTGGGAATGTCAAAATAAAAAATGGTGGCTGTCCCTATTTTTAAAAGAATATATAGGTTAAAATAAACTTGTGCCATAAAAGTTGCGAGTAGGTTGCGAGTAGGTTGCGAGTAGTATTGAGATTGATTATTTTTAAACCGGAGGCAAAATGCTGAAAGCATATTTTGCAGAAATATTTAAGACTGCAAATCAAGGAGACGCAAGAGAAGAAAGTTTTTATCCTACTCTCAAGAAGCTACTTGAGGCATATGCTAATTCAGTCAAAAAATCGGGTATTCAGGTAACATCCTTGCCAAAAAAGACAGAAGCCGGAAATCCAGACTTCAGAATATGGGATGGTAAACAGCATATAGTAGGATATATTGAAGCAAAAGCGCCAAATATTGAATATCTGGACCAAGTAGAAAGCTCAGAACAACTGGAGAGATATTTAAGAATATTTCCTAACGTAATCCTCACCAATTTTTTTGAATTCAGGCTTTACAGAAACGGAATTTTAACAGACAGAGTTCTTGTGGCAAGGTCGAATAACCTTTTTAAGCTTAAAACTATTCCGCCCGTTGAAAAGGAAACAGAATTCTTAAATTTGCTTGAAAAATTCTTTTCTTTTTCTTTACCTCAGGTTTATAACGCCAAAACACTGGCTGTGGAACTTGCAAAGAGGACACGATTTTTAAGAGATGAGGTAATCGCAGAGCAGTTGAAAGAAGAAGAATTCTCAGAAGATAATTATATTTTTGGTTTTTACAAAGCATTTAAGAAATATCTCATAAGCGGTCTTTCAAAAGAGGATTTTGCCGATCTTTATTCCCAAACTATTACTTATGGTCTTTTTGCGGCTCGCACTCGTACAGAAAATACATTCAATAGAAAGCTTGCTTATGACAATATACCATCAACCATCGGAATTTTACGAGATCTTTTCAAATTTATTTCCCTTGGAAATATACCGCAACAAATGGAGTGGATAATTGACGATATCTCAGAAGTTTTATCAGTTACTGACGTCAAAAAAATACTCCATCAATATTTTCACGAAGGCAAAGGTAAAGATCCTATAGTTCATTTCTATGAAACTTTTCTTACTGAATATGACCCAAAAACAAGAGAAAAAAGAGGCGTTTATTACACACCGGAACCGGTTGTTTCCTATATCGTTCGTTCTTTGCATAAGGTTTTAAAAGAAAAATTTAATAGAGCAGAGGGTCTTGCAAACGAAAAAGTTACTATTTTAGACCCTGCAGCAGGAACACTTACGTTTTTAACAGAAACAGCTAAAGTTGCATTGGAAGAATTTATTTCTAAATACGGTGAAGGAGGAAAAAGTAAATTTATAAAGGAGCATATACTTAAAAACTTCTTTGCTTTTGAATTAATGATGGCTCCTTATGCTATAGGGCATTTAAAAATGTCTTTTCTATTAGAGGAACTCGGTTATAAATTGCAAAAAGATGACAGGTTCAAACTTTACCTAACCAATACATTAGAAATGGAAGAGTTATCAGAGACTGCACTTCCTGGTATGGCTTCTCTTTCTGAAGAATCCCACCTTGCAGGAAAAGTAAAAAAAGAACAACCAATTCTTGTTATTCTCGGGAATCCTCCGTATCATGGTCATTCTTCCAATGTCGGAAAATGGATTTCTGATGAAATCAAGGTATATTATCAGGTAGACAGGAAACCTCTTAATGAAAGAAATTCTAAATGGCTTCGAGATGACTACGTGAAATTTATTCGTTTTGCTCAATGGAAGATAGAACAGGCAGGAGAAGGTATTTTGGGATTCATTACAAATCATAACTATCTTGATGCTCCCACCTTTAGAGGAATGCGTCAATCATTAATAAATAGTTTTAATGAAATTTATATTTTAGACTTACATGGAAGTAGTCAGAAAAAATTAAAAGGTAGTTCTAAAGACGAAAATATTTTTAAAATTGAACAAGGAGTAGCAATTGCTATTTATATAAAGAAAAAAAATTCAAAAGAATCTAATGTCTATCATTCAGAGCTCTGGGGATTAAGGAATGAAAAATTCGAATTGCTTTCTAATAATGACATTTATAAAACGAAATGGAAGAAATTATCTCCAAAATCCGAATCTTATCTTTTTATCCCAAGAAATGAGAAGCTTTTAGGAAAATATGAAGATTATTTGAAAATAACTGACATTTTTCCTACAAATAGCGTGGGTATAGTTACTGCAAGAGACGAGTTTGTTGTTAATTTTGACAAAGAGAAGCTCAAACGCAACATAAATCTTTTTTGTGATGAAAAAATGACTGACGAGATTATAGCTAAAACTTTTCACTTTGAAAATAAAATGGATTGGTTAAAACAAGCAAGGCAGGAACTAAGGAAAGATGAAGATTGGAAAGATACAGTTACTCAAATTTTATATCGTCCATTTGATATTCGCTGGATTTTATATCACGATTCAGTGGTTGAACGTTCTCGTAAAGATATAATGGGACATATGTTACAGGAAAATTTGGGATTAATAACTTGTCGTCAACAAAATCAAATAGGATTTTGTCACGCATTAATTGCAAAAGATATAATAGAAGCATGCGTTGTTTCAAATAAAACAAGAGAAATAAATTATCTTTTTCCACTTTATCTATATCCCAAAAAAGAGAGTTTCAAGAAGCGAGCTTCAAGTAATATTATGATGCTTTTTGAACCCGATGTAGGTTATGGAGAAAAGAAATCAAATTTATCTTCAGTGTTGATTGAGCAATTAATAAAAGATTACAAAAAGACACCAGAGCCAGAACAGATTTTATATTATATTTACGCAGTGCTATATTCAGAAATTTACCGCAAGAAATACGCCGAATTTTTAAAAATGGATTTTCCAAGGATTCCATTTACAAAAGAATATAAAGTATTTGAGAAAATGTCTAAGATGGGTGAAAAACTTGTTGATATGCATCTGCTCAAATCAAAAGAACTTGATTCACCGGTTGCCAGATTACAAGGCAAGAATGATAATAAAATTGAGAAAGTTAAATATGACGAGAAAGAAAATAGAGTTTATTTTAATAACCTTCAATATTTTGAAGGAGTTAAAAAAGAAATCTGGGAATATCAGATAGGCGGTTATCAAGTTTGCGACAAATGGTTGAAGGACAGAAAAGAAAAGTCTTTATCACTTGAAGAGATAAAATACTATTGCAAAATAGTGACATCTCTGGAAAAGACAATAAAAATCCAGGAAGATATTGATGAAATTTATCCAGAAATAGAAAAAAGCCTTTAGAAATAAAAGGGGGATGAATGAAGAAAATAATTTTATCGGCAGTACTGGTTTTGCTATTGCCCATTATGGCATTAGGAGGGGAAGTGGTGACCAACGGCAAGGTAAGCGTGCAGTCTGTTGACGGCAAGAAGGGGATTGCCGGGTTTGACATTTTCGTGGACGGGAAACTCCTGTGCCCTGTGCGGCTCAGCTCCCAGGAAGGCATTGTTGCGAAGAACGTCAAAAAGGATGGCAGCATCCTGGTTTTTTCAGACCTGTCAGGCCAGGGTGTGACTTTCGGGAAAGGTTCGTTTGTCAAGGTTGAGGTGAAAGCGAACCATCCTTATCCGGAGATCTCATTCCGGCTGGAACTTGACAAGTTCGACGAAGGCGCGTGGGGTTCTGTTTTTGGGAATTCACCGTTTCACTTTCTAATAATGAAACAGGAGAACGCGGAGGCTTTGCACCACCGCGGCTGGCTTGTCGCGACCCCGGTGCTTGACCCATATCCTTTAAAGGTCGGAAGGCAGGGGATAGTGTGTTCAAAATGGTCCCGCGAATGGATGTGGGCCCCGCCTTTCGGCGCCTGCCCGATCCCGGTTGCCGCGTTATGGAGCCCGAAAGAAAAGAAATACGTCGGCCTTGATTTTACTCACGCACGCCTTACAGACCACTCTGACAAATATATCGCGTCTTCATACTGCTGGACGTCCGGCCCGGACAAGAATTTCGTGACGCTGGTCTACCCGCACGCGAAGGGATACGTGAACGCGGTAAGGTACCCGAATAACGGGGATATGATCGCGTCGCACTGCGAGCTTATTTATAACCTTGAACTTCCTTACTGGAAAGACCCAAATACATTTTATTTTGATTACATCTGGTCCAGGTATAAGGACCTGCTTCCCGCGGGTCCTGTACTGAACGACCTTTCATACATCCCGGGCGATTCACAGATACGCGCGTTCCCTATGCCTGGCGGAGTGGGCCTGACGTATAAAGTGCCCGCGAACGACGGCTGGGAGAGCATGTTCATGGAAGAAGGCACGATAGTCCCTGTCGGGGATGTCTGGACCCTTCCGAGCATTGATTATCTTTACCTTATGGCAGGCGGTAAAACCGATAACGCCCAGATCACGGGTATCAAGAACCAGCTTTCATATATGGAAAGCAAGGCAAAAAAGTTCAAGGTTGAGGGAGATGACTGCGTTTTCTGGGAAAAGCCGCTGGAAGGCCCGCCGAAAATAAAATACGCTGGCGACGTGACAACCCTGCGCGAGGTCCATGGCTGGTCAACAGCCCAGACATTCCTGGACGTTTACAGAAATGAGAAAAACTCGATGTCCGAGGAACAGAAGAAGGCTTACCTGGAGATAATCGACGGGGCATTGAACTGGACGAAATACAATATCTGCACCCGCAACGACATCTCTGATGTGCCTGAGGCGATGTTCCTGATAGGGCAGCCCGGAGTTTCGTTCTGCCTCAGTTATTATTACACGTTCCGCGACACGCCTGAACGGAAGAAGAACGCGGAGCTCGCGTATGAAATGGCGCGCAGCCTTATGCTGCGCTACCTTACGATATTTATCGCTGACACGGACGAGGAGGATAATATTGAGGGCACTTTCCTTATAGAGCCTAATTCAGGCCAGCCCTGGACAGGCGCTGCGTGCGCGAATGAGTGCTGCCTGATACCAACCGAAATGATAGACGTGTACGTGGCAACCGGGGATCCGCTCCTAAAATACTTCGTCCAGGGAATGCTTGAAAGGTGGTCATTGATGTACCAGCCCATCCTTTACCCGTCAATTAAAAAGTCAAAAGGCAAATTTACCGAGTGCTACGGATTGTTCGATGACTGCGCTATCGGCGGCAGGGGCAAAAGGGCGCTTTACGGCAGTTTCAGCAGCTATAACCAGGTGGCTTATCCTCCCGGAGCGGCAAAAGCAAGGATAGTGTGCGGCGAGAAAGCCGCGATCGTTTTCAACAAGGACGGAGTTCACACGGATATTTCCGAGTACCGCTCGGCGAAGAACGGGGAGAATTTTTCCTTCAGGGTGAATTCTACCCTGAAGGAGCCGTTTGAAATAGCGGTTTCATACCAGTGGCCCTATCCCAACCTTATGGAGAAAGATATTTTCATTAAAAGGAAGGGCGAGATAAAAAAGCTGAGCCTGGAAGGGGATAACCCGGATTACAAGAAACCAGCAAAGCGTTCTTTCTGGTGCCTGCAGATCTTTAAGGTTCAGGACGGGGACGTGATCGCTGTGGGAAAATTAGACGAAAAACTTCCTGTGCTGAAAAGCGAATCAATAAAGACCCTGACCCTCAATCCGAAAAATTATGAAAACGAAGGATTTAAGATCATAGATCTGGCCAAAACCTGCAATGAGGCACCGAGCCTGAACTGGGATGACAACGCCTCCTACGCCCCGTATTTCCCCGGTGAACACTACTGCTTCAAGGTTCCGTATTACCTGGTTCCCGCTGCGCTTAATAACGGGAAGATATGCGTCTCAAGCGGCGAAATACCAGTTAACCTTTCCGTCCCGTACCTCTGTTTCTTTATAAGCGAGGTTAAGGACAGTTCAAAACTCACAATAAATTATGATGACGGCAGCAAAGAACCGGTTTCGTTCAAGGGAAGCTATCTCGCCTGGCAGGGATGGCCTTCGCTTTTCCAGTGCAGGACAGATATGGTGGCGCATAAATGTGGCGCAAAGGCAGTGAAATCAGTAACCGTTGAGAATATGTGGGTATGGGCGGTTACTGTAGCAACACCCGCAAGTGGCGCTGCGAAAGTGGAATGGGCTTTACAGAAGATCTCCGGGATCCAGAAAGCCGAAGCTGAAGAAAAAGAAAGAGATAGGAAGCGGCAGGAAAGCCTGAAAACCGGGTTTGCCCTGTGCCTGAAATCGGATTATGCCGAAGCAAAGTCCTATGAGTTCACCTATATGGTCGTGACTGACGAGGAACAGGAAATACCTGCGAATTCCTTCCTTGAATATGACATCCATATTTCCAAGGATAGCTCAGGCATAAACGGAGGGTGCGAGCTCACAGGCGGGACTGTCGGGAATATAAGGGACAAGGTAGGCGGCACGCATCCGGGCCAGAAGATAGACGAAAGCAAAAAAGGCCAGTGGGTGCACAGGAAGAACGACCTGACAGACGTGGCAGGCCAGACGTTCCAATATACCACGATCGCGGTGGACGGCAACGATCACAAGGCAGGCACGTACATCGCTTATTATAAGAACATCTATATTACTGACGGAAAGGACAAGATATTTTTAAAGCTCTACAACAACGAGAATGCCATTCCATGCGGGGAAGCAAGTGTCGCGCCCAACGGCGGTGTGAAGGAAATGACCAATTTTGCAGTTGAAGTTGTCCCGGCCGCCAACGTTAAATAACGTTCATCGTGCATCGTTCATCGTACGTCGTAACATCGTATTTGTAGCGGTCGGATTCATCCGACAGCTTGCAATTTGTAACTCAGGGCTTCAGCCCTGATGATGTTAGGATTCAATTCATTGAGCCCGAGTGTTTCGCCCGCCCCTTTGGGGCGAGGTCTCGCCCCGATGTGATATCGGGGCGGATAGGGCAAACCTTTCCGAAGGTCCGCCAATTTTGTTGGGCGGAAGGCTTGCGAGCCTGCCCTGCTTTGCCCGCCTTTGTCCGCCAATTTTCTAAGGAGGAAATCTTTAAGGTGGGAACCTGCTGTGTCCGCCAAGTTTGTTAGGTGGAAGCGGAGCGAATGGTTTAGGGTAGCGGTCGCATTTATGCGACAATTCCCACTTTGGAAAAGGGGGATTAAGGGGGATTTTAACCCATGCATGCAAAAAATAACATTTACAAGCTAAAATTAACTTTTAGCTTGACAAATCAAAATAAATCTTGTATAATATAGTATGGAGGTGATTGATATGCAGACTACTGTGACGGTTCGCGGACAGACGGCGGTTCCCGCAGAGATCCGCCGTAAACACCATATAAAAGAGCGTATGAAGCTTGAGTGGATAGATGACGGAAAGGTCATCACGGTTATCCCTGTGTCAGAGAACCCGGTTCAATACGCGCGCGGAATGCTGAAGGGAGCGGGATTGACGAAATCGCTGTTGAAAGCAAGAGCCGAAGAAAGGAAATTAGAGGAAAGGCGGGATGGCAGAAAATAACGGCAGTTCCTATGTTCTTGACACTTCGGCGATACTTGCTTTTCTTGAAGACGAGCCAGGAGCGGATGTTGTGGAACGGCTTCTGAAACAGGCGGGTTCAAGAAAATTCAGGGTCTTCGCTTCATTTATGAGTTTTATGGAATGTTTTTATCATGTGTATATGGAACAGGGCGAGGAGTCAGCAAAAAAGGTCTATATGAACCTGAAAACCCTGCCCATTCACAGAGTTGACGCGGACGAAGAGCTTATCCTCATCGCTGGAAGCATAAAGGCGAATTTCCGCCTGTCTGTGGCTGATTCCTGGATTATCGCCACCGCAAAAAAGAAAAACGCCAAACTTGTCCACAAGGACCCCGAATTCGAACAGGTCGGCAAGGAAGTCATTCTCCTGTCTCTTCCTTATAAGTAGGGGCGGGCTTGCCCGCCCTTTGTCATTGCGAGTTCCCGTTTGTCGGGACGAAGCAATCTCAATTTCCATTGAAAAATAAGAACCTTCGTTTCACTCAGAACCTTGTTTTTCGTTGGTGAAGTCGTGGGAATGTCAAAATAAGGAAAATAAAAAATAGGGGCTGTCCCTATTTTGTCACTCGCCCCTTAAGGGAGAGGTCCGAAGGACTCCGTATGAGTCTTCGGACTCCATCGGAGATTGAAGTGAGGGGTAGGGTAGCGGTCGCATTCATGCGACATTTGTAGGGGCGACATTTATGACGCCCGGTTGGTAATCGCAGGTTTAATCCTGCAGGTAAAATGAAAAAAATATTCATATCTTGTCTTGGGCTGTTTGTTCTTTTTTCCTTCAGCTGTCATGGCGGTGAAACTTTAACTGATCCCCAATTTGAGGAGCGCATAAAAGTAATAGTATTAATTA
>Ga0210016_1000705_pt1 | contig 29962 bp, 23 predicted proteins | sample CryGeyCG2014_300_FD_185454 | JGI IMG/M metagenome (GOLD analysis project Ga0210016, IMG submission 185454) | Groundwater microbial communities from aquifer - Crystal Geyser CG02_land_8/20/14_3.00 (SPAdes) (version 2) | ecosystem: Environmental > Aquatic > Deep subsurface > Groundwater | place...
AAAGGAGAGGCATTAGGCATAATAGGCGAGAATGGCTCTGGCAAGACAACACTCCTCAAAATTATTGCTGGAATACTAAAACCAACATCTGGAACTATAGATATAAAAGGAAAGATAATGTCTTTTATTGAGCTTGGAGTAGGGCTTCAGCCAGAGTTTACTGGGAGAGAAAATATATTTTTGTATGGAGCGCTTCTTGGCCTTCCAAGAACTGAAATTAAAAAAAAGCTTAATAGCATCATCGAATTCTCTGGATTAAAAAAATTCATTGATGCCAAACTAAGAACATACTCAACAGGAATGCAAATGCGGCTTGTATTTAGTACAGCTATGATGAACAATCCAGATATACTTCTGATAGATGAGGTAATCACTGTAGGGGATGAATCATTTCAAAAAAAGAGTTTTAACAAAATTGAGAATTTAAAAAATAATGGCAAAACTATTGTTTTTGTTTCTCATTCAATGGAGCAAATCAAGACAATATGTGATAAAGTAATATTTTTGAAATACGGAAAAATTAAAACAATTGGCTATCCTGATAAAGTAATAGCTCTTTACCTGGAAAGTGTTTACAAAACCAATAAAAACTCAATTTTTAATAATCTTAATAAAAAAATTAGAATGATTTCAAGACTAGAAAAAGATCAAGAAAATATTATTAATTCTATAAGCAAAACAAAAAAAAATGTTTTTAATAGGTTCAAGATAAAAAGCCTAGAACAAAAAATTGAAAAAAATAAATGGAAGATAGACGAATTGAAGTTTAGTTTATCTAATTTATTTGAAAATTATAAGTATGTATTAGAAACAAATCTAAATTTGATTCAGCATAAATTGGAATTTGCTTATAACAAAAATAATGAAAGATTAATAAAAAAACTTGAAAACCAAAAATATGAAATCCTAGAGAATCTTAAGAACCTTCTGATTATTAAAATCAGATTTTGTGATAAATCAGAAAAAAATGAAATCATTCAGACTTTAAAAATGCTAATGCGTGAGCAATTAGATTTCCTTAAAGGAACAAAAAGAGAAATTAATGTTTTAAAAGAACTAAAAGAATTGCTTGAAAAAGAAATAAAACAAACAAAAAATCAAAAGATTAAAGAAAAGTTATTGAGGGAAGTGGAGGATATGTTCATAAGAATTTTTCACTTAGGTAAAGAAAGTGAATATGATATTAAAAACATAAAAAGAAATATTAAAAGAAAAAAATTAAATGATGAAGAATTAGAAGATATAATTGTTGTTTTAAGAAAAACAATTCTTAATATAAATGATAGCATATTTAATTTGCAGCTGAAAAAAAAGAACTACTTAATATCTAAAAATAAAGAAAAAGCAATTAGCATTGAAAAAGAGATTTCTGGTTTAAAACAAAAAAGAAAAAAATTAATTGATGAAATGAGCAAAAAACAGAAGATTACCGGGACCCAAAGAAAGAATTCAAATATTAAAATTATTTCAGTAAGGTTTTTGGATTTAAGTGATACTGAAACCAACAGGTTTAGGCCAGGAAGCAAATTTACAATAGAAATAAATTACAATGCCCTTAAAAAAGTGAATAATCCTGTTTTTGGTATTGGAATTTTTAAGGATGATGGCACACATATTACTGGGCCAAACACAAAATTCCATAATTTTAAGATAGATTTTATAAAAGGGAAGGGCAAAGTATACTACACTGTTGATAGCCTGCCACTCTTAGAAGGAAACTATTTAGTTACAGTTGCAATTCATCCATACAATAGTTTTACACCCTATGATGTGCACACGAAGTTATATAATTTTAAAGTTATCAAAAACCATATACCTGATTTTGGCACTTTTTATATTAATGCTCATTGGAGAATCAAAAAGGGTTAGATTAAGCCAATTTTTTTCCTGATTTTGTGTATTTTTGTGAGCACTTTGTAGCCTTTTGATTGAGTAATTTCCTGCAGTTGATTATTTAAGTTTTTTATTATATTATTTTTTTCTTCTGTTAATCTTTTAATATCGCTGTTTCTTTCTTCATTTACCCTTTTAATCTCCTTATTCAAATCATCAATTACATTGTCTCTCTTTTTAATTTCAATGTTTCTCTCTTCATTGATTTTCTCAATTGTGCTATCTCTCTTCTTAATCTCACTGTTTTTTTCTTTATTTATTCTTTCAATTTCTTTATTCCACTCATTAATTATACTTTCTTTCTTCTTAATCTCTTCATTTTTCGCTTTGTTTAGATTATTAATTACAACATCTTTCTTCTTAATCTCTTCATTTTTCGCTTTGTTTAGATTATTAATTACAACATCTTTCTTCTTAATCTCTTCATTTTTCGCTTTGTTTAGATTATTAATTACAACATCTTTCTTCTTAATCTCAATGTTTCTCTCTTCATTGATTTTCTCAATTGTGCTATCCCTTCCTTTTATGTTCTTTGCATGGCCATCTAAATTAGCTTTTAGATAATTAATCTGGCTTTTTTGGTTTTGAATCAATTCTTCCTTTTCACTAATTATTGAAAAAGGTGTTATTTTTTCCTTATATGGGTCAATTTTAGGGTTTTTGCAGAATTTATCTATTGGCTCTATCACAACATCCCAATTCATTTTTTCCTTAATGAATCTATCAACTCTTTTTGAGATTCTTTTTAATTCTTGCTTATTAGTTAAAAACTCAATAATCTTTTCTGCCAGTTCTTTTGAATTTTTCTCTTCAACAGTTGCCCCCAAACCTTCATTTTCAATAATCTCTGCAACAGAATCTCCTTTTGTGCATATGACGGGGAGCCTTCCCCACAAGCAATCTATAATCCTCGTTCTGAATGACATCTCTGTTTCAGGGCCTATAGGATATGTCACAACTGCAAATTCAGACTCCAAATACATGTTTGTCCTTTTTTCATATGGCAGCCAATCCATAAAATAAACTTTTTTATTTAATAGCCCAAGCTCTTTGGCTTTTTTCTTAGCAGATTTAACATTTTTTTTTGTCATAATATCTATATTTGGATTGTCTGCCCCAACAAAAACCATTACAGCATCCTTAACCTTTTTACTGACAATTTTCATAGATTCTATTGCAGTTATAGCATCAAACCACGAGAAAATGCTGCTTGGCCACAAAATAATTCTCTTGTTTTTTGGAACAACCTTTCCTTTTATGATGTTTTCTTTTATCTTCGGAATTTCAACAGGTGCTGCAACAGGCACAACATCAATCAGTTTTTTATTATATGTATGTGGGTTTATTCTTCCTAACAGGTTAAGCATGCCCATATAGAAGTGCTTTTGTCTTTCGCTTGCACAAAAGAAAAAATCACCTTTTAACAATGAAATTATAGTTGGTACAACACCATCACTAATGAAAAAATCCTTTTTATTTTTTGTTTGGTCTGCGGCTGCCTCGATTGATATGGGAATTGTAAGATTAACTATTGTAGGTATATTTTCTAATTTACTAAAATAGCTTGAAACAGCATGGGACTCTTGGATAAGGGCAACATCAAATCTCTTTGATATATCTTTAAGTACTTTTTCGTCCCATTTTATAAACTTAATTTCATTTTTTGTGTAATCTTCTGAATGGCCCCACTCAGCTATAGTTACTTTATGGCCACGCCTAGTTAAGGCCTTTGCTATCTCCCAGTTCCTGATGCTTGGTCCAGAAGAGCCATACTTTGGAAATATTTGTTCATATGAGAATATTATTACCCTGCTCATTATACTTTTATTATCCCCCAACCCAATTAATATATTATATTTTAAAAATCTTTGCTTTTAAGTAGTATCTTAAATTAAAGATTGTATGACTTGGAAAAATCAGTAAATCTAAAAAAATAAGTTTTAATCTTAGGTTTATTATATCTTCTAGCAAGTAAGTTAAGCTTTTATACATATCTGTAAACAGCCTGAAGAAAAATTTCCATAGATTATTAGGTGGGTTATAACTGAATAAAGTCCAATTCCATGAACTCTTTAAAATAGAGGTCATTGAATCACTTTTTAAATGATTTGCTTTTGCTTTTGGCTCATAAATTAGCTTGTGACCTTGATGTTTTAATCTTTTTGACATATCAACATCCTCATAGTTTGTTCTGTATTTTATGTTGTAAAAACCAGCATCTTTTATTGCTTTTTTCCTGAATAAACAATTGCTTCCAAATAAAAATTTGGGGTTTATTACCATTTTTTTACCCCAATTTTGTTTCATATGATATTTCCTCCATGAATCAGTAAGTCTACTATTGTATTTTTCCTTTAGATTTCCACCAATTCCCGCTATTTTATCATTTGTGAAACTTTTGATTAAAATTTCTAACCATTTTTTATCTAGAATAACATCCGCATCAATTGATGCAACAAATTCATTCTTTGCTTTTAAAATTCCTTTATTTCTAGAGAAAGCAAGGCCTTTATTCTCTTTATTTCTAAAAATTTTTACATTATATTTTGATGCTTTCTCAATAGTCTTGTCAGTGCAGCCATCATCAATAATTAATATTTCATCAACAGGGTATGACTGACTTAAAACAGATTTAATGCATCCTTCTATATGCTTCTCTGCATTAAAACAGGGAATATATACTGAAACCTTTTTCATAGTCTTTTTCCTTTTGGTTTTAGAATAAACGCCAAATTCCTCAATAAAAATTTGCTAAAATCTGGAAGTGATTGTATTTTTCCATGTATTGATAAGTTTGTTCCTAAATTATCACATGATTTATAACATTTAATTTTTGAGAAATATGGATCTGATTTTTTACATCTTGACTTTTCTCTAAACAAGCGCTGTTTTTTTGAGTACCATGATTTCTTAAAACTTTGTTTGTAAATGTTTCCTATTGGCATAAGATGGGACTTTAGACAGGAAAGAATGTCGCCGTTTGCCATTATTCTTGCAAATGTCCAACCAGCATAACAAGGAATTGTGTCAACAATATTTGAGTCATACTTGCCCTCATTTGATTTTTCATTAGAAACCCTTCTCAAAAATTGTTCAAGTGAATCAATCATTAATTTTACACCTAATTCAGCATTTTTTTTATCAACATAACCCCTTAATCTATTTATTTCTTTAATTAGTTCACACCTTTGCTCTTCGTTTAAAAGTAATACTTCTGTTTTTCCTTCAACTGGGTCCATCATTGTAAAGTCAACAGAATTAGCTTTTACTAAAAATGCAAAATCTACCATTTCTTTTATTTCATGAAAATTCATATTAGATATGACATTATAAATACTAATAACTGGCTTTTTCTTCTGTTTTTTATTTTTAAGAGAGGCCATATAAACCAACATATCCCTCATTTTGTAAAAATCCTTATCTGTCTTATTTGGATGCGTTTTCACATATGTTTTGGCTGTTCCTGCCCACATGCTTATATTCATGTGATCAACACCCAAATCAACAAGCCTCTTTGTTCTTTCCTTATTAATTAAAGTAAAGTTAGTGCTCATATCACAACCAATGCCTTTGCTTTTTATGTATTCTATAATGTCCATTATCCTTGAGTGCATAAACGGCTCTCCACCACCAGTAAGATAAATCTCTCTGACACACATTTCATCTAACTCGTCAATAAGTTTTTTAACTAATTTAAAAGGAAGTTCTTTTTTCTTTGTTTCTGGATCCATTGCTTTATCTCCCAATAAAGGAGAGTTGCACCAGCATCCAATACAATTATTATTGCACTTATTAGTTAAGTCTATCTGCACGCTTAATGGTCCAGTAAATGCCTCTGAGCCATTAAGAATACCTACAAGCATTTTTATTTCACTTATTTTCCATTTTAATTTCATGTTAAATCACTTTTCTAATTTTAATCAATATCTTTTTGTAATAAATGTAACTCTTTTATCCTTTTATGAAACTCAAGATTCATCCCTAAGTTATCACATCCTTTATAACACTCTATTCTTTTAAAATAAGGATCTGATTTTTTTGTATTCTTGGCTTTTTTTCTGAATTCATTGTATTTTTCTGAAAACCATATACTCTTAAAAGAATTTTTATATAGGTTGCCTAATGGGAATAAATGTGCTTTACAGCAAGGGATAACATCACCGTTAGTTAATATTCTGGCATAAATCCAACCTACATAACAAGGTATAGAATCGATAATATTACTATCATACGCTTCCCTAAGAGATTCATTTGAAATCCTACGGTAAAATGAGCCAAAACCCAAAATACTTAAATATTTAATTCCTATCTCCCCTTTATCATTTACAGGACATGTATCAAAAGATTCACACAATTTACAATGGGGAGGGTTAAATCGAAAAATATATAAATTTTTGTCTTCCCTAATTTTGGGATTATCTTCTTTTGGGGGCCAAGTTGTTTTATTCAATGGACAAGTTAAAACACGCATTATACACTTCTTACCATCTTTATCTCCTTCTGACACTTTAAGTATAAATTTTAGGGGTATTTTTATAAAACGCCCTGGAAATTCTTTAATTTCTTTATTAAGTTTTCCATCAAGAAATTTTTTGTTAATTAAAAAAGAATCAACGTCGTAAGCATAACAATTATCTCTTTTTAGTAATAATCTAAATTGTTTAAACAAATTTAACTTTTTGCTTTCAGATAACATTAAGAACTCTGTTTTACCTTGAACTGCATCAATAACCTGAAATTCTATATAATCAACGAGAGTATCTAAGGCAAAATTTATCATATTTTCTATCTTACCATAATTAAACTTCGAAATTACATTATAAATCTTTACATGGGGTAAATTCTTTTCTTTTTTTAATGAGTGTAAAAACTTTAAATTTTCTCTTATTCTTTCAAAAGTTTTTTCATTTTGGTTTGGATGTGTCTTAACATATGTTTTAGCATCTCCTGCCCAAATACTTGCAGTTATATTATCTACCTTCAACTCAACTAACTTCTCTATGATCTTTTTGTTAACCAAAGTAAAGTTGGTTACAATATTCAACTTTATTCCTTTTTGTTTTATTGAAGTTATAACTTCCATTATTTTAGGATACATAAAAGGTTCTCCAGAACCAGAAAGCATGATTTCTTTGACTCCTATTTTATGTAAATCCTCTATTAATTTTTTAACTAACTTGTAAGGAAGTTCCTTACACTCTATTAGTTTTGATTCACCCAAAAAATCAGAATGGCACCAGCAGCCTACACAATTCAAGTTGCATTTATCTGTTAAATCAATTTGCACAATGTTTGGTCCTTTATAAGCCCTAGAGCCATCTAAAGCTCCAGCTAAATCAAGATTGTCTTTGAAAAATTTTTTAGTTTTTTTTTGCATTTTATTTAAATTATACACCTCATTAAACACTTAACTTTCTCTTATTTAATAATTTAACTTTCAATGGATTCAATTCTTTCATTTTTTTATGTGTGGCTAAGTTCATGCCTAAATTGTCACATCCTTTGTAGCACCCTATCTTTTTAAAGTATACATCAGACTTTTTTGTATTCTTAGCTTTTTTTCTGAACTCATTATATTTTTTTGAAAACCATATATCCTTAAAAGAATTTTTGTACAAATTTCCTAAAGCAAACAGATGCGCCTTGCAGCAAGGGATAATATCACCGTTAGTTAATATTCTGGCATAAATCCAACCTACATAACAAGATATAGAATCGATAATATTACTATCATACCCTTCCCTAAGAGATTCATTTGAAATCCTACGGTAAAATGAGCCAAAACCTAAAAGTGTTAAAAACTCAGCCTTTAAAGGAACTGACTTCTTATGTTCATAGCAATAATTATTGTTTGAGCATTCACTACAAAGATCATTTGGAAAATGAAATAAAAATTTAGGTTCAAAAATTTTACAAAAGTCTTTTCTTATACTTAAATAGCCTCTTGGACAAATTGCCCATTCCCCTTTTATAATCAGTCTAAAACCTTTTTTTGTTGGTTTGTAAAATCTTCCAAAGTCTTTGAACTCATCTTTATGTTCTCTTCTATCAAGTTTTTCAAGTTCTGTTGTTCCGATAAAATCAGTAGAGTAATCTTTTCTTTTTTTAAAATCTAATATCTGTTTTAAAATCTTTTTTTTATCTCCTTCTTGTAGTCTTAAAATTTCAGTTCTTTTAGGTACTATTTCAATAACCTGAAATTCTATATAATCAACGAGAGTATCTAAGGCAAAATTTATCATATTTTCTATCTTACCATAATTAAACTTAGAGATAACATTATAAATTTTTACACGCGGAAGATTATTTTCTTTTTTTATTGAATGTAAATATTTTAGGTTTTCTCTAATCCTCTCAAAAGTCTTTTTTGTTTGGTTTGGATGGGTCTTAACATAGGTTTCAGCATCCCCTGCCCAGAGGCTGGCAGTAATATAATCCACATTTAAATCAACTAGTTTTTTTATAATTTTTTTGTTAACTAAAGTGAAATTAGTTATGATATTCAACTTTATATCCTTCTCTTTTATCAGGCTTATAATTTCCATTATTTTGGGATACATGAATGGCTCTCCAGAGCCAGACAGCATAATCTCCTTAGTGCCTAATTTATATAAATCTTCAATTAGTTTTTTAACCATTTCATAAGGCAGTTTCCGTTTTTTTTCTTTTCCCTTCAGTTTAAGCTCTTTCAAGAAGGTTGAGTGGCACCAGCAGCCAACACAGTTAAGATTGCAGTTGTTTGTTAGATCAATCTGCACAATCTCTGGACCCTTATATGCCTTCAAACCATCCAAAGCTCCAGCTAGGCTAAGATTTTTTTTAACAAACTCATTAAAATCTTTTTTTGACATTTTGTTTAAACTATACATTTATTGTTTCTATTTCCCTATTATGAACTTGGTTGTCACAAGTCATAAAACAGCTTACTCTTTTGAAGTAAGGGCTTAACTTGCTTTCATATAATGCTCTTTCTCTGAATTTGTCATATTCCTCAGAAAACCAAATATCTTTAAATGATTTTTTATTAATATTGCCCATTGAGTACATTACAGCCCTGCAGCAAGGCACAATATTTCCATTAGCAAGAACCCTTGAAAATATCCAACCAATATAGCACGGCTTGTTTAGAACACCAAAATCATATTTTCCCCAATTTGCTTTTTTGCTTTTCATCTTTGCTATAAAGCGATTAATATCATCTATTCTTATCTTATGAATTTTGCTTTTTTTATTGTATGCTTCAATTATCTTTATCACCTTCTTTAGTTTTTTAAGCAAAATTTTTCTTTCTTTAGCATTCAGTAATAAGCAATCTGTTCTGTCTTTAATAGGGTCTACCAAAGTAAAATATAGCTCATCCAACGAAACATGGGTAGCAAACTTAACCATTTCTTCAATTTTATCATAGTTAATTTTTAAGATTACATTAGCCATTATAACCTTCGGACCTTTCCTAAGTTTTTCCTTATATTGGGCAATGAACTCTAAATTTTCTTTTATTTTTTCAAATGTTTTTTCTGTTTGGTTTGGATGTGTTTTAACATAGGTTTCAGCATCACCTGCCCAGAGGCTGACCACAAGTTCGTCAACATTTAATTCAAATAACTCCTTAATTTTTTCTTTATTTAGTAATGTAAAATTGGTTGTTATATCACAAGCCATTCCTTTTTCTTTAATTAATTTTATGATATCCATTATTTGGGAGTATAAGAATGGTTCTCCTCCTCCAGTAAGCCTTATGCGTTCTGTTCCTAAATCATACAAATCATCAATAAGTTTTTTTAATTTATCAAAAGGTATTATCTGTGATTTCCATTCATTAGTTGCTTCTTTATCCTTCAATAATGGAGAATGGGTCCAGCACCCAATACAATTGAGATTACAACTATTTGTCAAATCAATTGTTACATACTTAGGGGTTGGAATAAGCTTTTTGCGAATCTGTTCTGTTTTGTTAATATTATTAATATTCTTGAAAAGATTTCTAATGTTTAAAAATTTCTTTGTTATCTGTACAATTGACTTATCCTTTTTATAAGAAACATTCATTCTTTTTTTTTCTGGCTTTTCAGTTTCAACTGATTCTTTTCTTTTATCATTTAAGGCGGTTATTTTTTTTGTTTCAAATAAAGTGTCTAATTCATGTTTTATTCCTAATTCATCCAGTAATAAATTAACTTTCCTTATTTTTTTATTACGTTCCTTAGAATTATTCCCATTAGTAGTATACCATTTATATCCAGTTTCATCATCTTTTGGTACAATAATACCATATTTTTCTGGATTTTTTTCAATATCTGTACCCTCCATGATATACAATCCATTAATAGATCTCATGAGATCAATATAATCCTTATTTCTTCTTATAAATTCAAGTGTTTTATTAAAATCATTATCTGTTTCTCCTGGAAAACCCACTATAATAGATAAAGCAACCTCTATTTTTGCTTTGTGGGTTAGTTTTAATGTCTCTTCAGCCTCATTAACACTATGTATCTTTCTCATCAATCTCAAAACAGGGTTAGATCCAGATTCTGTACCATAGTATAACCTATAACATCCTGCTTTTTTAAGTTTTTTAAGCAATCTGTAACTCATTTTCCGGGGTATAGCTAATGCATTCCATTTAATCTTAAGACCTAATTTAATAATCAAGTCACATATTTCTTCTAATTGTTTTAGATCCCCATTTATTGCTGAATCACAGACAAAAAAATATTTTATATTATTTTTTCTTACATGATATTTTATTTCAGAAACTATATTTTCAGCAGTTCTTAGTCTATAATTACCCCATATTGCCTTATGCTGGCAAAAATTACAATTGCCTATACAACCTCTGCTCCACTCAACAGTTAACATGTTATGATTTGTGTACTTGCTTAAATCAAATTTTGAGTAAGTTGGAAATATATCTATTCTTTTATAATCAAGAGGCTCCCTCTTTATAAGTTTTGAATATTTTCCATTTTTGTATATAACTACCCCTTTTATTTTACCTAGTTCTTCGTTGTTGTTTATTGCTTTTATTATCTCCAATAATATTTCTTCTCCCTCTCCAATAACATAAGCATCAACTAAATCAGGAATATTTTCTATGAATATATTTCTACATTTATCAAAATTACATGATGATCCGCCAAGGATTATTTTTAATTCTGGTTTTTTTTCTTTAAGTTTTTTTATTGTTTCTATAGTTATCCTCTCTTTTGGATTTGCTACAGAAAAAGCAACTATCTTTATATTAGAGGAAAGTATTTTGTCTACACAACTATCTATTTCTTCTTTAAAAATTTTAAAAAATTTTTTAAACAGAATTTTATTGAACCAGTATTTCTGATTGTTCATTCTCCATAAATAACTATATTTTTCTTTAAATCTATTAAAAAATTCTATGTTAAAATCAAAAACTTTTATATCAATTTCTTTGCTGATTAAATATTCTGCCAGATAACCTAAACCTACTGGAGGAGTTTCAATGTCCCATGGTGGAAGTGTTACTAATGCTATATCCGCTATTTTAGTTTTGGTGTGTATCTCACTAATATCAGTAACCTTTTCTTTAAGATTAGTTGTGAAGATTGGAATGTTCAAATCTTTTAGAACGCTTATTACATTTTCAGCTCTTCTCTCGCGTTCCTCAAAAACATTTCCATTAAATGTATACCAATGGGAATCTCTTGGCTCTTGTTCAGAAGGAAAAATAATCCCATATTTTTTAGGGTTTATTGAAAATTCACTTCCAGCTACAACATTACAAATATTGATGTTAGTAATTCCACATATGTTTGTTCTATTTCTTCTTATAAATTTAAGTGTTTTATTAAAATCCTCATATGTTTCCCCTGGAAAACCTACTATAAAGTTAATTTGAGTATTTATGCCTACTTTTTTAGTCAATTCTAGGACCTTTTCAACTGAATTAACAGAAATTGGTTTTCCAATAATCTTCAATACTCTATCTGAACCACTCTCTACCCCATAGTTTAATGTTATGCATCCTGCTTTTTTTATTTTGACTAAAAGATTATAATTCATGCTATCTAAAGGTATTGCAAGAGCGATCCACGTTAAATTGTATTTAGATTTAATAATTAAATCACAAAGTTTTTCTAACTCTTTTATATTACCGTTAATGAGCAAATCATTAAAATAAAAGTTAGTTATCTTATTTTTCTTCACATGGTATTTAATCTCCTTGAACATATGTTCAGCAGTTCTAGTCCTGTATTTTCCCATCATTTTCCAATCATTACAGAAAGCACATATACTAATACAACCTCTGCTCATTGTCAATGCTAGACTTTTCTCTGTATAATCCTCCAAATTAAATTCTTCATAAGTAGGGAAATATAACTTATCAAGAGGCTCAATCAATTGTGGTAAAGTAAACCTTTTTTCTTTATTTTTGTAATAAACAACACCTGGAATATTCTCAATGCTAATATCTTTCTTTAATCTGTCAACAAGTTCAAACAAGCTAACTTCCCCTTCACCAACAATAAAGAAATCTACCAATTCTAAAGGGAAAATTTGTTCTCTTTCTCTATCATCAAAACAGCCTACACCCCCCACAATAATTATTTTATCTGGGTTTGCTTCCTTAATTCTCTTAATTACTTCAATACTAAACAATCTATTAGTGGCTTGTACAGAAAACGCATAGATTTTTGTATTTTGGAAAGAAAGGATTCTCTTCACACAATATTCAATTTCTTCTTTAAATAATTCCTTAAAATCTTTATCCCAATCACACCAATGTTTATTATTTTCAAACTTCCAAAATTCTTTTAGGCTATCATCAACTCTTTTATATACTCCTATATTCAAATCTAAGACATCCAAACTTATACCCTTTTTCTTTAAGTTTGTGGCTAAATAAGCTAATCCCAAAGGAGGCATTTGAACTCCCCATGCAGGGCAAATCACCAAGAATATATCTTTCTCATCACTTAGATTCATATTTTTGTGGCCTCACATCTTTTGCATATAAAACTTGGCGGACTTTCTATTTTACCATCTCTCATTTTTCTTATTTGATTATACCTTTCTCCATTCCATATCTGGTAAATACTTTCTTTTTTTATATTACCCAAAACAACTTCTCTCTTCCAGTCCATACAGCATAAGATAACATCCCCATTATAAAGGATATGCATCATTTCATTAGCCCAAATAGATTCACATCCTTTAACACTATTATGTTTTACTTTTGGGAGAAAAGAAACATTGCCTGCCCTACTAATAGGCATATCAAAATAATTAATATTTTTAATACCCGCTTCCCTCCAGAAATTAATCATTCCATCCTTTTCCTCAGTAGGTAATAAGCTGGGTGTTCTTGTAATATTTATATTTATATAATCATTACCTTTATTTTGCATTCTTGCAATTTTTATAAAATTTAATATTCCTTTTATTGTTCTATTAAAATCCAGATGCATAATTTTTCTGTAACTTTCTTTTCTATTGGCTAAAACACTAAACTCAATATAATCTAATTTTGAATTAATTAAGTCAATACTAAGTTTTTTGTTTAATAAAGAGCCGTTAGAAACAATATGAACCATTGTATTAGGATTTTTTTCTTTTGCATAGTTAATTTTACTAACTATATCCTTATCCATCAATGGTTCATTCATTAAATATAATAATATTCTTTCAACATCATAACTGCTTGCCTCATCAATTATTTTATGATAAGTATCTAAATCCATTAACCCCTGAGGCTGTTTTTTAACTAAACTACCATAAGGGCAAATGATACAATTTGCATTACAATAAGATGTTGTTTGAATTATAATATATCTTGGAAATTCTATATTCATATTCTTAACCTTTATATTTATATTCTATAAATTCTTTTGTTTATTTCTTTGTACACTTGTCTAATTTTTTCTTCTATCCTTTTAATATCCCAATTTAGAAAATTATCCAAAATCTTCTTTCTCTCTTTCTCGTAATAAGTTGTTTTTATGCCTTTTTTGTTTAGGAACTCAATCGTTCCTTTAATTGTCCTTAAGTCTCTTGCATAGTTTAGCATTTCTTTCTCATCAGAACTTAATGAATTAATCCTATTATACATTTCATTATTCCTTCCTAAATCATCACATGACTTATAGCAGTTAATACAATTAAAGTAAGAATTATTTTTTTTAAAATTCTTAGATTTATACCTAAACTCATTGTACTTTTCAGAAAAAAATGTAGTACTAAAACCATTGTTTAGGATATTGCCCAATGGCTTTTTATATGCTTTTAAACAGGAAATAATATTACCATTAGCAAGAATTCTTGAGAATGTCCAACCAACATAACAGGGTATAGAATCAACTGCCTTTTTATCATATAACCCTTTAACACTCAATGGATTTGATATTCTTTTAATAAACTGGTCAAAGCGAAAAATAATAAAATTTCTTTTGTTTCTATATTCTTCTTTTAATTCAAGACTCTTTTTTAAAAGTTCTTTTCTTTGCTTTTCATTCAACAATAAACTCTCAGTTTTTCCCTCAATAATATCAATTACTGTAAACTCAACAGAATCTGCTGTTCTGTATGCAAATTCTGCCATTTTCTCTATGTTTTTGTAATTTAAGTTAGAAATAACATTATAAATTTTGATTAATGGCTTTTCTTTTCCTTGTTCATGCTTTATTTCTTTTATAAGCTTAAGAATTTTTTCTATTTGATAAAATGTTTTTTTTGTTTGGTTTGGATGTGTTTTTACATAAGTATCAGCATCACCTGCCCAGAGGCTGACTGCAATATGATCAATTTTTAACTCAACAAGCTTTTTTACAATCTCTTCATTAATTAATGTAAAATTTGTGTTAATATGGCATACCAAACCTTCTTTTTTGATATGCTCTACAATCTTCATTATATTTGGATGCATAAATGGTTCTCCTCCTCCACCTAAATAAATTTCATTAGTTCCATGTTTCTTTAATTCATTAATCAGGCTTATTACTCTGGTGTAGGGCAGAGTTTCTTCTTTCTCTTTTCTAGAAATTTTCTTTTCTTTTAGAAGGGGCGAATTGCACCAACATCCAATGCAGCTATTGTTGCAATTATTTGTTAAGTCTATTTGTACAAGATTTGGAAATGTAAAAGCATGCTTTCCGTCAACAACACCAATAAGGTCCAATCTGTTATCATAAAAATTTTTAAGAATAAGGTTTTTCTTTGGAATCCTTTTTTGTTCCTGCTTTTTTTTATTTATATCTTTTTTTTTAAAAATTTTAAACACAATTTTTTTGGTTGTATACTCTAATCCATGTTCATCTAGGCATTTCTTTAATACAATTAAAGAACTTTTCTTGTCTTTAATCCTCTTTTGCCGATGCTCTGCCCATGTATTATAAGCAATTCTAACGGCATTCTCCAAATCTTTTGCACTTAATTCTCTTGTTTTAATAACACTTCTAAAATTGCCATCATAATCTGACCATTTTTTTGAGAGAAGCATACCTCTTTTATTAAGGTCCTTATAATAGCTTGTTCCTGGGAAAGGAGTTGTTATTGAAAACTGCACTGATTCTGGATTCATCCTTAAAGCAAAATCTATTGTTTTTTGTATTGTTTCATGTGTTTCTCCAGGAAGGCCGAACATGAAAGTAAGATGTGTTTTTATGCCAATTTTGTTTGTGTATTCTATCATTTCTTCTGCTTTTTTTAAATTAAGGTCTTTGTTTGCATTGTCAACGAGTTTTTGTACTGCTGATTCAATGCCATATTTTACTGCATAAAGCCCTGCTGATTTCATTTCATCAAGAAGCTCTTTATCCATTAAGTCAGCCCTTGCCATTATTGCCCAAGGCACTTTTAGTTTTCTTTTTTTAATTTTGTCACATATCTTTAGAATTCTTTCTTTTCCTATATTAAAGGTATCATCATCAAAATAAACTGATTTAAAACCTTTCTTCCTTACTAAGAATTCCATCTCATCAACAACATCAATAGGATCTCTTACCCTGTAATTGCTTCCGTGATACATTATCTGTGGCCAAGCACAAAAGATGCAATGGTATGGGCAGCCCCTTGATGCAAGCACCTGAATGCTTGGCTGGGGTATCCCTCCAGGACAATCATGGTACTTGTGCATTGGCAACTGTTCCCTTAAGGGCCAAGGCAATTTGTTAATATCCCCTAATGGCCTATTTTTGTTTATAATAATTCTTCCTTTATCCCTATAAATCAATCCAGGAACCTTGCTTAGCTTATCTTTGTTTTTAAGGCAATTAACAAGCCCAAGTAATGTAAATTCATATTCGGCAACAAGAACAAAATCAATAAATTTGTTTTTTTCTAAGAATTTTGGGTTTCTTATACTCATATCTAACCCGGCAAGAGCAATCTTTATGGACTTATTAAATTCTTTAATCTTTCTTGCCCGTCCTAAATCTATCTCTAAAGATGGTGTTGATATCTCAAGCAAGACAATATTTGGCTTGTAATTCTTGATTTTATCTAAAAATTTAGTATCCTTTATACCCTCTGCAACAGCATCTACAAGCAGAACATCAATCTTGTTTTTTTTAAGGAGAGATGCAGAATAGGCCAAGAAGAATGGAAAAGGCATATAATATTCCTCTTCTGGTATCTTTAGGTGGGGCCACCTGCTTCCAGCCCTAACTCCTTTTATTCCATTAACAATCCATGGCGGATTTGCCAGTAAAACCCTCATTTATAAATAAACCCCCTTTAAGTACAATAAAGGGTTACTATCAAAATATTTAAATAGATTTGTATACTGTTGGCAATATATAAAGGGAATAAATTAAAATAAACAAATGAAGATTAAAATAGCAATAGTCTCTCTATTATATAACCACAAGAAACTCTCTAAAAATTCTTAATTGTCATCTCATAAGCCCTTAAAAGGTTATTTGCAGTTACTTCCCATTTATACTCTTTCTCAGCTCTTTTTCTTGCCTTTCTTTCACATTCCTTTCTTAGCTTTTCATCTTCAAGAAATCTTATTATTCCTTTTGCAAGTGAGTAAACATTTCCTGGCTCTGTCAATATGCCACAATCATCAAGCATTGTTGGAACTTCCCCAACATTGCTTGCAACAATAGCTTTGCCTGAGGCCATATACTCAACTATCTTCAATGGGCTTTTTGACCTTGTTATATCATTATCCTCAAAACATGCAACAGCAACATCTGCTGCAGCTATATACTTTGGAACAAGATTATATTTAATCGCACCAGTGAATATTACTTTATCATCAACTCTCAGTTCTTTTGCTAAATCCTTTAATCTTATTAAATCAGCTCCACTGCCCACAATCATAAAAAATGTATTTGGCTTTTTAGCAACTATAATTTTTATTGCTCTTAGTAAAAGCTCTGCATATTGCCCTCCATGCAGCTGACCAAGATAAAGTACGATTGGAGAATTTATACCATACTTCTTTTTTATGTCTTTGCCATTAATCCTTGGATTAAATTTTTTAAGATCTGCACAGACATGGGCCTCAACTGTTCTATTGTTTTTTGCTCCTCTTTTTAGAGCTAATCTTTTTATATTTTCACTTGATACAGATAATGTGTCAACTAATCTTGGAATAAATGTTTCCATTATATTTAGATAAAAACCAACAATTTTTGATGGAGGGCCAAACTCATATATTTTCAATTCCCAATCATCCCAATCATAGTGGATTGGCTTGTTTCTTAAATAAGCTGCAAACAAAGCTGGCAAAGAAGCAATTGCAAAGCACTTCTGGAAGTGGATTATATCAGCATCTTTAGCTAACTTACACATTCTTACTATACTCTTAAGAAAAGACCATTTTCCCCTGTTGAATGGAATTGCTTCAAATTCCTTGAATTCCTTGCATCTTATCTTTCCCCCCTCATTAGCTGGCAAGGGAAAATAAACCAATTTAACTTTGTGGCCTTTCTTTACAAACTCCTGCGCAATTGAAGTAATCCTCACTGTCCATGGCTCTAGGCTGGAATAAATATCATGAGGATGTATCATTAAGATGTTCATTTTTACCTCATTGTAAATATCATAAGCTTCTTAATTTTTCCTTTGTTTCCTCATCAAGAGGTTTTGTTAAAGAGCTAATATTTTCTTTTTCACGAGACATCCACTCTTCTATTTTTTCCTTCATTAATTTAAATTGATCTTTTTCTATGTCCGCAAGATTATTTAATTCTTGTGGATCTTTTTTTAAATTATAGAGTTGGTATCCACTTTCATTATTTCTTATAGTAACAATTAATTTCCAATCTGTAGACCTTATTGAGAATTGGGAATGCAGAACTTCATTTGAACTAAAAAACTCTCCTATTGTTTGCCAATGTTCACTAAAAGCATAAAGGAAATGAGTTTCCTTTTCTATTATTAAGGATAAAAAACTATTGCCTTCAAATGTTTCTGGTTTTTTAATTTTTAATATATCACATATTGTTGGTGCTATATCAATAAGTTGAACCTGAGAAGGAATTAGCTTGCTCTTGTATGATAATTTTGGATAATAAAAAATTAAAGGAACCTTTATTAAAGAATCCCAAAGTGGCCCACCATGGTTAAAGTACCATGAATGCTCTCCCATCTCCTCTCCATGGTCGGCACTAATGATTATAATTGTGTTATTATACAAATTTAATTCCTTTAATGTTTTTATAAGAATAAAAAATTGATTGTCTACTTCACTTATAGCATTGTCATATTTAAGTGTGTAATAATCTACTTCTTCTTGATTCAACTCTTCACCACTTCTTTTATCTTCTGGAAAACCTAAAAAGCTTTCATGAGTTCCCATGTAATGCAACCAAATAAAAAATTTTTTATTTTTGTTATTTTTAATCCAAATTAATGAATAATTTGTTAGCACTTCAGTTCCATTACAAATCTTAAGAGTATTAAAATTTCCATCTAGGCTATCTTCTAATGCACCAAGTCCCTGATTTTCACTCATAAATGCAGTTGTATAACCATTTTTTTTAAGAATGTAAGGCAGAGCAATTTCAGGGGTTGATAGAAATTCATCAAAAAAATACACTTTATTAGTAGAAGGATACATAGAGGTCATTAATGAATGTACTGATGGCCATGTCCATGTAGCTTGGCTAATTGCTTGGGTAAATAAATATCCCTCTTCTTTAGCAAACCTGTCAATATTAGGGGAAGTATTTCTTTCATAGCCATAACAACCCAAATGATCAGGCCTCAATGCATCTACTGTGATAAGTATCACATTACAATCAGGGCATTTATAATCTTCACTAGCTTCATCAAAAGAAAACCCATTATTAAAATTCTTTCCGGATTGATTAAATAGGATAACTAAAAATATTATACTTATGGCTAATAAAAAAATAGCCAAATTCTTCTTCTTTATTTTTCTCTTCTTTTTGTTCATTTTCTTTTTACTTTATTCTTTTATGATCCAGGAAATATATGAAACTTATGTATTTTTTCCCAGGCCAATAAGTATAAATTGATTGTTAAAGTAAGAAAGAAAAGAAAAATAAGAATTAAAAATTTAAAAAATCTTTTTCTCATATTTAATTACCCAGTTATTTAAACAAATCCTTATTTTCCTTTGCCCAGTCCATCAAGGACTGTATTCCCTGCCTTACGCTTATTTTTGGCTCCCAGCCAAGCTTTTCCTTTACTTTACTAATATCTGAAATATAGACCTTCTGGTCAGATGGCCTCCAATCCTTGAAGGTTATATTTATCTCATTTCCAGTCTTTTCTTTTAGAATATCCAGAAATTCAAGCAAAGAGATAGTATTTTCTGGTCCGCCACCAATGTTAAAAACCTCATGCTTTAGCTTGCTTTTAATGAATAAATCATATGCTCTTACAACATCATCTGCAAACAGCATATCTCTAACCTGCTTTCCATTGCCAAATATATTTATTGGCTTATTTAGCAAAGAGGCAATTACAAACCATGCAACCCACCCCTGGTCTTCAAAACCAAACTGTCTCCTTCCATAAATGCATGACATCCTAAAACAGCATGTTTTCATTCCATAAATCTTAGCATATTCCTGAGTATATAAATCTCCAACATATTTGCTTGCGCCATAAGGCGTGTGCCCTGTATGGTCAATAGGCATTTTTTCTTTAACTCCTTCAACACCATTAAAAATATATCTTGTTTCCTTTTCCTCTAAAGGAATTTTATCAACGTTTTCTCCATAAACCTTATTTGTTGAGCAGTAAACAAATGCTGCATCAGAGCAATTTTGCCTTATACATTCAAGAACATTCAATGTTCCAAATGCATTAATGCTAAAATCCTCTTTTGGTATTCTGACTGATAAAGGAACTCCTGGCTGGCCAGCTGTGTGAATTACTGCATCAACACCTTCCTTAATAGCTTTTAATATATCTTCCTCATTTCTTACATCTCCTTTGATTCTGGTGATATTTGAGTATTTTGCAAGGTAATTCCAGTTATATTCTACACTTTTCTTATCTGATCCAAAAAGCTTGGATCTCATCAGATTATCTAGAATAATTACCTCTTCCCCCTTCTTTGCATAATATTCTGCAGCGTGGGAGCCAATCAATCCAGCTCCTCCAGTTACTAAAATTCTAATTTTAAACACCCCCATAAAACTAGTTAAGAAAGAAAAACAGGTAGTATTATTTAAACCTTTCTTTAGCGAGTTTTTGCATTTTTTTAATTTAAATTAAAACCTCATAAATAAAATTTTTGTTGTTATAAACTTCTTTTAGCCCACTACAATCTATCCTTTCTCTTGAGAATACAAGATTTACCCCATTTTCTTCAATAATCTTCTTTTTTTCATTACATACTACCTTAAAAAAACTGATAGTAGCATTTAAGTTTCCACCCCCTAACTGACCAGATAGTATTGAAACAACATAATTTTTGCTTATTGGATAAATGGTTGAGGATATGAAAGCTGGAGCCAAAACTGTATTGTATGAACCATAGTTTTTTTCTAACCATTTGATTGTTTTATAATCTTCCTCATTAATGATAACGCTGCGATATATCTTTTTTTCATCAATTAAACTATAATTGTCTGAAAAAACACTTATAAATATAATAACAACAAAAACAGTTATTATAATCTTTTGAGCAACATTTTTTTGCAGGCATATCTTTATTAGCTTATTTAAGTAGCCTAAGATAAAGGTTAGGCCAATGGCAGATAAAGGAACCAAAGTTAGCATTGTAAAATAGAGTGTCCTTTGATATGGAGAAAGGACAGTAAACTTGTATTTATTAAACATGCTTATTAAGACGAGCATAATAAATACAAAAAAGGCAATCATTCTGTATTTTTTTTGCTTAAAGGAAACAATTATGCCTATTGATGCCAGGACAGTTGCTGTAATCCCATACAGATAAGGGATAAAATATTTTATCTCTACCTTTCCCCAACCCTCCCTAAATATTAATAAATTTATTATATTTGTCTTGTTGCTTAAAAGGAGAATATAATTCCAAAAGTATAAAGAGACAATTATAATAAACATCCCTATCCCAATTATTAAAACAGTTGTTTTAGCATAAAATAACCTATTGGCCTTTAACTTTTCCATTGCAAAGGAGTTTATTATTTTTAGGTAAAAACCTTTCATTGTTTTTGGATTAAATAAGAGATATAAAAAGGCAACTGGCATGATGAGTGTTCCACAAAGAGGGTATATTAGCACTAAGATAGCAGAAAGAATAATAGAAATCAATAGTTTCCTTAAGTCAATATCAGATAAAGCTTCTATAAACATTAATAAGAAAAGATAAACTAATGGAATACATGCTGTCAAAGGTGTAAGAAAGTTTATTCCAAGTATATTAACACTGCTTTTTAAGCTTGCAAAAAATAGCATGGCGAAGATCCCTGTCCAGAAATTGCCTGTTATTTTATTAACAAAAACAAATAACATAAAGGCTGATAAGCATGCAAAAAATGCTGGCAAAAACCCATAATGTTTTACAGGATCTATGCCTGTCAGCAAAAACAGCTCAGATAGGAGTATATGAAACCCTGGTTCTAGGTCTTCATGCCTTATTGGCTCAGCAAAATAGGGGTTTGTTGAAACAAAACCTTTTTCTTCTATTATTTGTACTGATTGTGCAATATGATGGTATTCGTCTAGGTGCATGGGGTAGCTGTAGTTAAAATGAATGCTATACACTTTTATAAAGATAAATATTAAGATTAAAGTAACAATAAGAAAATTGAATCTATTTTTTCTCAGATAATTAAACTGAATCATTTGTTTTGAAGAAACCAATTTTCCTGTTTTTAACATCTTTATTATCCAAACATTTGTAGAATATTATTTAGTAATTAAATTTTAACTAACAGGACTTATCCTTTCTTCTTCCAATGAACTCTTTGCACATGTAACCACCAAATCATCTATTTTAATTTTTGGTATAAATTTTAGTTTTTTTACTTCCCCATATACATTAAAATTATATTGAATCTCTTTAATTAGTGGATAACCAACTTTTATTGATGATTGCTTTAAGTCAATTATGTATGTGTCTTCTTCTCCAATAATCCATAAAATTATTCCATCAATATCATAGCTTCCGGTATTTGCTATTGTAAATTTGATAAGGCCACCTGGACCACTACCACCATAAAAGGCTTGGGGAATATCTTTAATTTTTTGAACTTCCAAACTAACATCAGAGCATTTTTCTATGTCCGGCTTTTCTATCAATGGTTTTACATTCATGCCCCAGCTCATAACAACTGCACCTAATGCAACAGCAAATGCTATTAATAGTATAGTTGCAATCAAAGGCGAAACTGCTTTTTTATTTTTGAATGCTTTTAACATGTTCCTAATCAACACCTCTTTGTTATTTAAATCTTTTCCTTTTTATTATGTAAGATTATTATTAAAAAGTATAATGGAACAACAATTAATGTTAGGATTAAACCCAAGAGTAAAAATAAGGTTCTCAGGCCATATGCCTGTGCAGCATAGGCTCCAATTGGCATTATAATTAGGTATGGAATAATAATTAAGAAGCTATACTCTGAAAAGTATACTTTCCTTTCCTTTTCTGACATAAGGTCTGCTGTTAAGAGACCATGTGCTACACCAGTGATAGCAGCACCAATAACACCAAGAAGAGTTCCCATTGAGATAGATACAAGGTTTGGATTATAGTAATATGTAAGTGGCATGATTGCCATCAATAATGTACCAAAGACAAGCATAGGGAATTTTCCATACTCTTTTGAATTCTGCTTTACAATAAATGGTGCAAAGAATGAGGTTAATATTGCTATCAAAAAGACTATACCAACATTCATAAAACCCCCAAAATAACTATATTTAAATGTTTCATATATATAAATTCCATAATATGAGTTGCCTAGTGTCTGAACAAATCCTGTGATAATACTTGCAATAACCAAAACAACTATAGCTTTATTTTTAATAAAAACAGGAAGACTGTCTTTTAAGCTCTCAAGCTGTATCTTTAGTTGGGTTAATGGGCTTCTTTTTTCAATAATTTTTATCTGTTTTTCTTTTATAAAAGATAAAACATAACCTGATACAATAAATGATATTGCTGCAATTTCAAATGCAATTAAATAACCAAAAATTCTGAATTCAAGGCCAAACAAGGATACTGGTGTGCCTGTTGCCGGGAATTTATCCATTAAAAGACTGGCTATAATAATGCTTATCCCTGTAATTATTAGTCCATACTGGGCTATATTTCTCAGAAAATGAATTCTCTCTTTTTTAAGCGCATTTCTAAATATACTTTGGTAGAGGTCACCATATGAAACAGCACCTATGCTGCCAATAAGAAGGGCAAGAGCAAATAATGGTACAGAGTGAAAAAGTCTTGCAATTGCCATAAAGATAAAGCAAAGGCCAAAAAGTATTCCTGTTGTTCCAATAAATCTTTTACTTATTTTTCTGATTTTTGAGTATTCACCTAAAAAAGAGGTTATTAAAACACTAAGAATAACCCTCAATCCATTAATTGCCCCTATGACAAAATAAGATGCACCTGTCTGGAAAAAGAGTATATTTATGAACTGCTGGGAGCTGAATCCATAGCCAATCCTGTCAAATAATTCTTTCCAGAAAATCCTTTTAACTTCTTTTGACTCAAAGCTTCTTTTATTAAATTTTACTTTTTTGGAATAAGTACTAATTGCATTTTCAATATCAGAAGTAAGATGACCTTTTTCTTCCAATTGAAGTTTTATTTCATCAGAAAAATTATCTCTCTCAACCTCTTTTTTTGCTTCCTGAATACCTTTATCCATTAATAAAACAGCTTTCTTTTAGGTATTTAAAGATTTCGTTTTATATCAAAAAAGAAAAAGCTTAATCAGTTTTTTGCTTTTGTGCTTTGTTTTCTTCTATTTTCTGGATTAGCATGGCTAGGTTTTCAGGTGTTGCCTCAATTACTTCTACTTTTTCCTCTGTTATCTCTTTGCCATCAATCTTTGCATATTCCATAACCATTGCATTGTATTCATTAACTTTTTCTCTGACTTTTTTAATCTGCTCTGGTTTTATATAGTTAAGCTTGCATACATTAGTACTCCAATACTTTTGGTCAAAAAGATGGGTTACAAGCGAAAATATAAGTTTAAGCTTCTCAAAGAAATATGGTGTTGAATATGAAAACTTATATGATAACTTACCACTTATGTCTACTTGTTCTCCGTTTCCTCCTTTTACATGAAGGTTATCGTTATGTACTCCTGATATTATGTACTTAACTGGCTGTTCTATTTTACCTTCAATCGAAGGACATTTAGCAATATATCTTACTTCCTTTGTTGTTTTCTCTTCAATACTCCCATTATAGATTTCTATCTCTTTTTTCATTCTTAAAAACTCTATCTTCTTTCCTATATTTAAAAATTAAAAAAAAGAACTATCTTTATTTCACGATAAGTTCTAACTTAGATTTTTCTTCGTCTGAAAGATCGTCTATTCCAATTTCTGTTTTTCTGTCAAGCATGACTACTGTTTTTCCTTTAACTTTATCAAGATTTTCAACCATATTATTGTAGTTATCAACGCCTTTTCCTATTTCATCAACGTTTTTTCTTGTTATTCCTCCATCTATGGTTTTGTGTGCATATGCATCAATCAGTGCTTTAAGTGCACTAAAAAAACCTACTTTGCTGACTTGTGCAGTATTATTTGCAAATGTTCCTTCTTTGTTCAAGTTGTATGTTGCAATTCCGTCTTTAGTTCCTGATACCTTAATTACATATGGTACTTTAAGATCAATACTAAGTTTTGCGTTTTTCTTAACGTTAAACTCTGATTTAACTATCTCATATTTTTCCAAAGTTCCAGGCTCAATTTTAATTTGGACATTTCCTTTGTTTCCTTCGTACATTTTTATAACCTCCATACCTCTATAAAATATATAGAGTGATATGTTATTTCTATAAACAAATTAGAATTAGTATATAAATCTTTTGGTTTAGTTACTACTATAAGATAGAAAATGAGTTTTTGGCAAAGAGTTCAGATAAGTACCCAAATTAAAACAAAAAAGAACTATTTTTTCTTTTCAGGCAGAGGCCTCTTGACAGTGATAGGCAAAATACCTTTCTCAAACTCCAGTTTAGCTATCTCAATAGGATTAAAGTGAATATTTTCAAGATCCTCTTTGCTAAGCTTTATGAGGAATGGAGCTCCCATTGCAATCTGCAATGCTCTTCCGCCAATCATCCTGGCTCTTTCATACTTTGTGTATTGTATTTCTTCATTTGATTCCTTAGCAGTCATAATTTTCACCTACAAAAATTTTCTTAATTCTTTTGATTTTTCTATTCCAATACCTACCATATTATCAATATCTTCTGCCGTAAGTGGTTTATCACCGCCCTTCTGTAAAGCACATAAAGTGCCGTCCTCCTCAACTTCAACTGTTAATCTTGCTTCAACTTTTTCTTCTTCTTCATGAACTGGGTCTACAATAAAATGATTTCCTATCTTGCTTACTGTGCAGCTTGTAGGAATCTTTTTTAGGTTTAAGGGCAAGGTGTCCTTTGTCTTCTTCTTATAATCAACGATCTTGCCATTATATGAAGGCATCTTTGTGTCCTGCAATGCAGCTAGAACTGCAAGCGCAGATGCATCAAAAAGGTTTCCATCATCATTGACAGTGCATATATCTATTAGGATAGACCATACCTTCTCCTCTTTCTTGATACAGAGTTTTTTTGTATCAATAGTGCCTGATTCCCTAATACCCCTATCAACAACCCTTGCAAGCTCTATAGCCTGTATTGCTGGCGGACCTGGCTCAAAATCAGGATTTGATAAAGGCATAAGTTCTGCATTAATCATCATTGTTCCTTCATTGGGTGTGTCAGGATATGGTTCCCCAACACTTAATTTAACACCAGCAAAAACTATTGTATCTCCAATAGTCACTCTTGCAGAACCCTCAGCATTTTCTGAGAATCCCTTTTCAACCTTTATTTGCCTGTATTCATCTAATTTTCTTCCATCAAATCTTATTCCTTTTTCAAGAAAATTTAGAATATGATTAGTTTGTTCCTTATCCATTTTTAACCTCATATTTCTTTTTCAAAGCATCTCTTTGTATCTTATCTATTTTGCTGCAGGCTTTTTTTGCCATTTCAATAGCTTTTTTTAAGTCATCTCTTGAAAGCTCTCCATCCATCTGTAATAGGGATATTTCTTCGGTTCTTGAAACTACAGCAATTGGGATGTCTGCTACTGTTCCGTCTTCATAGCTTTCCTCACTATAGTCAAGGTCAACAACAAGCTTGTCATCAACTCTGCCAATCGAAACTGCTGCTACCATTCCATTCATTGAAATTCCAGCATCTGCCAGGGCCATTGATGCTGCGCATATCCCTGCACATCTTGTTCCGGCATCTGTTTGTGGTAATTCAATGAACACATCAATCACTGAATTTGGAGACTTACTAATGTCCACAACAGGCAATAGTGCCTTTTCTGTTACCATTGCTATTTCCTTTGCACGCCTGTTTGCGCCAGGCCTTACCCTTTCCCCAATTGAAGAAAAAGGCATCATATTATAGAAACATCTTAATTTTCCATTTTTTGGATTTTGCAGGAATTTTGGATGTATTTCCCTTGGACCATAAACAGCAGCATATGCTACAGTTTTTCCTATCTTAAAGTAAGCAGAGCCATCAGCCCTTTTTATAACACCTGCTTTTGCCTCAATAGCCCTTGTTTCATCAAATTTTCTTCCATCATTTCTTTTAGTGTAACTCATTTATTCCACCTTTTCAATATTAATTTTTTTATTGGTTTCTTTCTCTAAAAATGTTTTAATCCTGTCAGTCAAACCCCCTATATGGGCTTCTTGCTCTATCTTTTTTATTGTTTTAACAACAATAATCTCATTTTCAGGTGAGCCATTAATCCATACCAGGCCGTTCTGTCCAACAAGTATGTTGCAACCTGTTGCATTTTTTATCATGCTAACCATTGAGCCCTTTTTTCCTATAATCCTTGGAACTTTATGGGTATTAACTTTTATGATTCTTCCTCCAATAAGCTTTCTCATTCCAGGGCCTTTCATTGATGCATCAACCAGTCTCTGTGACGTAACCATTACTACATCTGTAACAATATAATCACCAATATTATAATATTTGGTTAAATCTGCATCTCTTCTTATAAAATCCTTGGCTTCTTTAACTGAAAGCACTGCAGAATAAGCAGAATCTATATCAAGGATCCAGCCACTCATTAATATGTTTGTAACCTTTGCAATGATTACATCTCCTTTTTTTGGAGCATATCTCCCAGCAACTGGAATTGTTTTTATAACTCTTCCATTGATATTCACTAATCCAAGTCCTGAAGATATTATTTTATCTTTGTCCCTGAATGTTCCCTCAGCAGGCAGGAAGTCCATTCCTTCTGCAAGCTCTTCACCAGGGGTTACTATTGTTTTGTCTTCTACTAATAATTTTCCCATTTTTTCACCTTATTGTTTATTTTGTCTTTAATATTTTTGTTTCAATCTCACCATGAGTCATACTGTTTAATTTATCAAAGAAATCCTGTTTTAAACCAGCAGGCATTTCAACAATACATTTCCATGAGCCATCATTAAGCCATTCGTCTTTAAGAATTTTTGCAAAACTCTTAACCACAGAATACATTTTTGCAGCATGAGTTGCAGGAATTTTTATTTCAATCTCGTCAATCTCAAACTTTATTGGCAAAATTACCCTTAATTTTTTTAATATTTCATCTATTTGCTTTTCCTGCGGTTTAAATTCATCAATATGTATTTTTGCCTCTTCAAATGCATTCTCTATTCTTGTTATTGGATGTGGAAGACTTGTTCTAGGGTCAACCCCATTTGTATGTATAAAATTAACTATTCTCTTTTTCTTTTCATCTCTTAACTTTTGCTTGTACTCCGCTGTTAGCTGTATCTCACCCTCTTTTATTATGATTTTTGCAACTTCCTTGACATCTATTGTGTTAAATAACTGCTGCATTAATTTTTCAGATGCAAGCAATCCATTTTTTGCATCACTAAATATCTTTTCATTTGTGATTACATCTTCTATGGCTATATCTTTTCCCTGCTTGAATGCTATTGCATTATCTGAATTTATGACAACTTCAAAGTTCTCCCCTCCTTTTTTTAATTTTGCAAGATTAATTGAGAATCTTTCCCTGTCATATGTTTGTTGTCCTTGAGCCATTTTAAAAACACCTTATTTCTTTGATTTATATTCATTAAATATTTTTTCTATCTGATCTGTTGTCATCTTCCTGAATTTTTTTTCATCTGTTTTTATATAAGCAGTATCTATTCTGCTTGCATTAAATTCCTTGCCCAAAACCTTGCAAAAAGTAGAAACTATAAGCTTAAATGCTTCATCAATGGTTATTGAATCTTTATATTTTTTATGCAATATTTCTTCTATTTCCGGCTCTTTCTCACCAATAGCTGTTGCCTTGTACTGGAAGAAAATTCCTGTTGGGTCTGTCTCAAAAAGCTTTGGGGTTCCATTGTCAATGCCTGCTACAAGAATTGAAACGCCAAAAGGCCTTAGCCCTGCCTGCTGCGTGCATATCTGCTTTAGGTTGCAGATGTCCTTTACAACAGTTAATGTGTCTATTGGGCTGTCATAAGTTACCTTATGCTGCTGTGCCTTTAGCTGTGCCATCTCAATCAGCACTCTTGCATCAGACAATATTCCGGCAGCTGTTGCCACAATGTGCTCGTCAACCTTGAATATTTTTTCTATTGCATCTGACACAACCAATGGATCAACTATTCTTTTATCTGTAACCAGTAAAATACCATCCTTGCATACAATTCCAACAGCAGTTGAGCCCTGCCTGACTGTTTTCTTTGCATACTCAACCTGCAATAGTCTGCCGTCTGGGCTGAACATTGCGATTGACCTGTCATAACCCATCATTTGATGCTGCATTTGTTCCATTTTAACACCCCATATTTATTTATTATTACATAGCAAGATATTTTTTATCTGCCTTGTTTATCATTCCTGAAACACCAACACTTTTTACAAATATCTGCTGTTTTTTAAAACTTTTTATTAGTGCTAATACTGTTTTTAGCTTATCAACATATTTATTGTTTACTTTTATCATGCCCATTTGTTTTTTTTGGTTCCATTTGTCTGGCAAAACCCAAATCCCTGCTTTTGCTGTCTCAATCTCACCTAAAAAGCTAAGTGAAGACTGCCAAATAAGGCTTGAAACTTCTGAAAAAGATTTTATGTCCTTTTTAGAGATAATCTCAAATACCAAATATCTTTTTTTCTCTCTTAAACTTGGCAGAACAGGTTTAATTTTCTTTGCCAATACGCATCGCCCCAATAAATTTTTCATAGAGAAAACAATTCTTTTTTGCCTTCGTCTTTCCTTTTCTCCAACAAGAGAGGATAAATCTATTATATATAAAACTTTGGTTTTTTTGTAATTACTTAGTATTCTGAAGGATTATTCAGGATATCCTGCAATCCCTTAAGCACATTCTGCTTGTTAAACCTCAATGTTTGAATTACAGACAATAACATTGCTGTTGCATTTGCTCCCATTATGC
>Ga0210016_1000717_pt1 | contig 29842 bp, 27 predicted proteins | sample CryGeyCG2014_300_FD_185454 | JGI IMG/M metagenome (GOLD analysis project Ga0210016, IMG submission 185454) | Groundwater microbial communities from aquifer - Crystal Geyser CG02_land_8/20/14_3.00 (SPAdes) (version 2) | ecosystem: Environmental > Aquatic > Deep subsurface > Groundwater | place...
TCAATACGATTAAAAAAGACTTGAAGTGGGTAACGTGGCTTGGAGAGATATAGGGAAATAGGAAAATTATGAACCTGTCCCGAATGACTCATAGAGATCCGTCCAGTTCATCAGCTACTGGTTTCTTACATGCTCTGCAGCGTTGGGCGCCTCTGAAAAGTGGCTGACCGCATGATGAACAGTGATAACGCTCACATTCTGCCCGTGCCCATTCGATGCTGCCCTTCTTATCCCCGTGCTCAGCTACTTTCGCTCGCCATAAAGGAATCGCCCTTTTCATCACTCTTATACCAGTGACGAAACCGAAATTCTCTATCCTACTGCATGGCCATTCCTCACACTGATGACAGGAGTAATATCCTTTCGATTTCACACAATTCCTTATCGTACAACCTTTGCAATAACCATAGAGCTTCCTGGGTGGATCAGGCTGCATGCAGCCAAGACATTCCGTTTCTTCTGGCTTTGTTCCGTAGAGGTTGCCCATCACGGCCCTGAATTTTTCATTTTCATCCCTTGTGGCAAGGTAAACTCCGCAGGCGCCACAATATAACCCGCAGGGCGCCATCAAATCCTTATTCTTAAATTCTTCTTCGGTCCATCCTTCCATGCTTATATCTCCTCCGAGACGTCAGTACTTTTTTCTCCCCATTGAGATTTCCTAAAAAATGCGTAGATAGAAGATGTCGTGAGTTATTCTGTATTAGCTTGCTTCTGAAAATATGAACCTGCCTCCGATCGCCTTTATGTATTATTTGGTTCTTCCGGAAGTTGAGCGCCATGCCACACAGCTACAATCCAGACAGTTTTCCCTTTTACACGGTAAAAGAAACGGTAAGGAGTCACAATAACTTAACGAAAAGGAAGATCGGGAAATTCCGGCAGTGCCCTGCCGGATTGAGGAAACTTTCGGAGCCTGGACAAGACCTTTTCTGCCTTGCGGCGGAAAGCAACCGCCGCTGTTGGGTTCTCGCGGTAAATATAAGTAATGGCTGCAAGGAACTGGCTCCGCCCCGAAGGAGTGAAAAGGACTTTCAAGGTTTAATCTCTTTCAACAAGGAATCGGCTTCAGCGAGAACGGCATCGAGATCATACCCCTTGCCCGCCTCGATCTCTTTTTCGCCACGGGCGAGAAGGCGTAAAAGTTCCAGTTCATGCTGGAAATGCTCATAAGCTTCCATGCTGACCATCACCGCAGCAGCCCGACCTCTCTGGGTAATGACAAGAGGTTCTCTGGAAGCGGTGACTCGCTTTATGATAGATGTGGCATCCTGCCGCAGATCAGTAATTGGTACGATATTGGGAATTTTAGCCATTGGTAATACCTCCTACGATAGTGTTAATAATACTATTAATCATAGTAAAAATCAAGGGTGATTTCGGTGCCCAAACAGCAATTCTCGGTGAAAATACAGCGAGATTCTTCAGTCGCTAGGGCTCCTTCAGAATGACATTACGAAAGTCCCCAGGTGTCATTCTGAGCGAAGCGAAGAATCTCAATAGTTTGTGAACTCACCGAGAATTGCTGGTGCCCAAAGGAATGAGTGAAGGCAAGAAAAACCATTAAAATTTGAGACCCGTTCATCATCTCAGTCCATTGATAAGAGAAAATACTTTATTACCGATGACCCCAAACCTCATTACTAAAACAGTCGTTATCGGGATTATACGACCGCCATCAGTGGATGTACTTCACGCGACACTCGTTTGGATAGGGCATCTTCCGCTACATCCATATCATACCGGCTTTGCAAGTTCATCCAATAGCGGGGGTTTTGCCCAAAATAGCGCCCCAGGCGCAAGGCAAGCTCGGCTGTCACCGGACGTTTACCATTTACAACATGATTGATCCGCATTGCGGGCACGCCCAAATCCCGTGCGAGCCGGTATTGTGATAATTTTAACTCGTGAAGCAATTCCTTTAGATACACTCCCGGATGTACCGGCGCAATTCGATGCTTGGTCATGATTACCTCCTCAGTGATAATCGACAATTTCCACTTGCTCTGCGTTTTCGTTCCGCCAAACAAAACAAATACGCCACCGGTTGTTGATGCGGATGCTATATTGTTCTTTACGTTCTCCCTTCAAGGCCTCAAGTCTGTTTGATGGTGGCAGATGCAAGTCTTCAAGCTGAACGGCTGCGTCAATCGCATTGAGCTTCATAAATGCACGTTCCTGGATATCACGCGGAAACTTGTGGGAAAATTCGCGATGGAATATCCTTTCGGTTTCACGGCAACGGAACGATTTAATCATTGATGAATGATAAACAATTTGTTTACTATCGTCAAGAGGAAAATGGATCGGGGTTTCCAACTGCCAAGCCAAGCTACGAGGAAATACTTTCTTTGCTTGTTCTGAAATTTCCCAAATGGCTGAAATCCAAATTGAAAACTCAGCCTCCTGAAGTGAGGAATTATTCGAGCGGAGGGGTATGGAAAAAGATTTAGAATAAGTGTGCTTGGGGATTACATTCAAGTATATCTACCCAGGCTTCCTGAAAACTATCTTCGTACCGCCCCAAAAAAGGTTGCAGGTAATTATTTACCCCGTTAGAAATAATGCCCCGCTGGAATTTCTAACGGGGTTTACTTCGGTTTCATTCAATTTCATACCGGTTATCCTTCTGAATCAACCCGATAGCCAGAACGCCAACCCGAATTTCCCTAAAATTTGAACTCCATCTGAGGGTTTCCTTTTTGAATTATATCCTTAATTAAATTCACAAACCTTGTTGCTGTGTCCAAGGCATTAGATGCTTCTGATTTTGAGATCGAAATATCAATCTCATAGGTAAAAATATTCCGTTTCCTTCTCATCCGGTCAAACTGCTCTACAATCACCTTAAACTCTTTACCCAAGAAATGCGACATAAACTCCACGACGGTTTTATGCTGATACCCGTCCGCCGGCCGGAATCCCTTCAATAAAATAAATGCCCTTGCAGCATGTAACATCGCAAGATAGGCCACCGTATAAGCAATCCCCTCATCAATATTTATATTGGCTTTTGCTGTTTTTAAATCTTTGCGCGCGCGTAGAATCAATTTTTCAACGGCTCTTAGATCTGATTTCTGTCTCCTCAGTAATCCCTTTGATAGAGACTCTTCCAAGAATTCCTCATAGGTCATTTTTGTCTCCAACAAGAAATATTTTGGAATTTCTAACAAGGTCCGTAATAAATAGATCCTTTTCCTTCCTTTTATGGTTAAATTCATCCCTTCGGAATATGCTGTAATTGATTTCTCTTTTGAGCACCTTCTCCAGCTTATTTATCTCTCTTAAAAGCCTATTTTCATCGATCTTACCTATGACGAGCAGATCGATATCGCTCCTTCCGGTTTCCTCACGTTTTGCGAAAGAGCCGTAGATAAGGGCAACCTCAATCCCCTTCATCTTGCCCAAAATCTCTCTCAGCAAACCTTGGATGCCGATGGTTTTAAATACGATACTTTTCAATTCTTCAAATAAGGGATAGGATTGATTGAGAAGATAATACGTCAGATTGCCCTTTTTCTTGGATAAAAAGAGGCCATCCTCTTCCAGTCGGGTTAGTTCTTTTCGAATCATACTAACGGGCGTCCGGAGAATCCGTTCTAATTCTCTGAGATAGTACTCCTGATCAGGGTTGGTGAAGTAAAGCCTGAACAGTTCTTTTCTGGTTTTTGACTTAAATATTTTAGAGATGTCCATAAGGCCTGTAATATTTTTGTATTACAAATGTAATCCGTTTATATTACAATGTCAATTTATTTCTATTCTTCGGTGAGATGAAATGGGCGAAGGATATTTCTGAAAGTACCTGGTTCAAAATGAAATCAACGAGGGACGAATAACCTAATGACTTGTCTTCCTTTGAGCCTTGCCTGCCCACCCAAGCTTCAGCGTAGGCGGGAGCTTTCAGCTTTGATCTTTACGCCATGCTCCATGCGCCATGCCCTTTGCGATCTTTTGTCTGCAGGGCCAACTTTTTTATGGATGACACTCTATTCTTTTCTTATAGATGACACCATTTCTTCCCTTTAAACAAGAGAGTTGAGGTAACAAGCTTATAGCAATCGCCTTGGAATGGTTCGCCCAAGCTAATCGTCAATAGAGGTCTATCGGTCTCTCTTAACCCAATTGATTTCAGTGAATAATTTCCTAAAGGAAGACTCTTTAAATACTGCTCCAATAGTGGGCCAGTGACACCTAAATCATAAAAGGCATCACTCAAATTAAATAAAGCCCTTATTTGACGTTTTCCTTTAACGTTTCTCTTTACAACCCACTCTATATTATCTGGAATCACCAGTGCCAAAGATGCTTGTGCTGGGTTTTTATTAAGCGACTTGACGGAGATACGATCAAATTGGTCACCAAACAATGTAGGGCCCGCAATAATGTATGAATGAAATATATGTTGATACTTCAATGAGGCTGGGCGCTCCACTAGCTTCCAAAAATTATTGCCTATTACCCAATTCTCCGGTTGGTATGGGTCCGGTCGAGGTCTTAAGAGATCAATTTTAAGAACGTCAAGAACTTGAGCTTCAGAACCATCTTTTAAAATATAATGTCCTTGAAATAAAGTCCCATCCGGACTTTCACTAACTGGTCTTATCCACCCTCCCCCATCCGTTCTCAGTCCAGCGATACATCGTCCTGAAAGCTTCCTCGAATTTGCCAAACAAATAACTTCGAAAACGGGCATTTTGTGCTCAATTATAGGTGAGTGATTTTAAAGGGCTCCCATTTATTTTGTAGATACTCAAGTGCTAGACGTCGGTGGCAATGATCTGCCTTTGCTTCACTACATAGAAGTACCGTGGGACGATTAAAGAGACTTCGATCGATCTTTTCTTCAATTCTTCTTTCTGACATTAGGTCTAAAAAGCGTTTTTCGTATTCCTGCCAACTTATCTTTTTCTTCTTATAGGAATTCAGAATATCAGGAGTTGGAGCAAGCAATGGTTCATGAATGTATTCCGCGTCACATAATTCTTTAAGGAAAAATCGGAGGTCGTCTCGTTTTGTGAATCCGGCAAGCTGTGATGTGTTGTTAAGACGAATATCGATAAGTCGTTTGATGCCAGCTTTTCTTAATGCTCCGAAGAATGCCTCGGCACTTTTCTTGGCAAAACCGATTGTATAGATTTCCATTCCTTATTCTCCTCGGCTACAAAGAGTCCTGGCTGAGTTTCATCTTTCTCCCTACCCTCGTTAAGAAGGTCTTCCTCTGACTGAACTCTGCCATTGCCACGAATGTGTTGGAGGTTTACATCATAATTCTGGAGAACCCTACCTACAAGCAGTCGGCGATGACAATTCGAGGGATTTTCCTCGCCACAAAGCAGAGCAACACGGTATTCCTGAATCCCTTTTAACAAACGCTCAATGGCTTGAACGAAAGGCGGTGATTTCGCAATCAGACTATATAGGACGTGGCCGTTGGCATCGTAATATTCTTTGCCGTCCGGTTTACCACCAAGTTCTTTTCCAAAATATAAATATTTGAATCCGCTCAATTTCAACGAATTCTCTAATGGTTTCCGATTAAAGTGGGGGACGACTTGTGAACTTGGTCTAGACCTTATGTCAACCACTACGTCAATTCTCAAATCCCGTAACAGATTCAAGAAAGTCTCCAACGAGTGATTGGAGTGACCTATTGTGTAGATTTTCAAGTGGGCGCCGGAAGACTCTTCGGTCATTATTCTTTCCTAAGCCGTGGTTCTCGGCAACGCTTCAGGTGGTAAAGTCCCTGTTAAAAGCTCTTTGTACGCATTCAGATCTTCTTCCACTGAACCGAACCAAGATCTAAACATTGATAACAGCACAGCCAAAGCATCTTCACTAAGGGCTATTGGTAACGGATCATACACTGCCCTATCGGTGGGAAGAATAATTTGGATTCTATCGAGCCTTGCAACACCTCCTGTAACGCCAATATCCGTCACAGTTGGGCAATAAAAAAACTGATTGTACATTAAAGCCTTTATTATGCTTACCATTACAGGTGGGAAACCTCCTGCGTGGTCGACCGTTTCAATATTGTAAATAGGAATAACGGCTATGCAATATTCTCGTAAATGAGGTCTACCTATTGAAGTTAAAAGCTTTTCCATATCCTCGAATATCATAGGCGAACCCCACGCTACAACTGCTGGCCTTTTCTTTGCTTTGCTTACAATTAATTCCTCTGTTATTCGTAAACTTAAAGATTTTATGGGCAATTTTTCTCTGGCTTTAAAATCATTTTCCCTCAAATTTCTTACATGGAATTTTGTTGCATAGACTTCTTTCGGATCAGCCCTCTCGACCTCCATTATCATTGGAATCTTGTTTATGTGGAGTGATGGCATCCAAAATAGTTGGCCAATAGTAGGCTCTTTTCTAAAGGTTTCTCTCGGCAATTTCCTGTAAAATTGAGTAATCAGTTGGGTGATACCCATCAGTCCACCAAAATCTCGGCTTTCCCCGAAAGTTCCCCTTGAAGATCTTCCTCATCTAAGGATTTAATCCCTTGCTGGTAGGTTTCATCGTAAACTGGCTTGAATACCTCTGCTCTTTGAAAACCCCTCTTATACCTGCTCTTCAGCCTCTCCATGATTTCTTTCCCTTTAGCAAGCTGTTTAGAAGATAGTTTTACCATCTCTATCTCTTCTGGGACTGCGGGCTTTTTCGCCCTTGAGAAGTCTAACAAATCCCCCTTTTTCGCATCGAGCATTGGCTCGGTTTCAAAATAAACATAATCCAAGAGTCCGAAAGTCTCATCACCCCATTTTGAAATCGCCTCGTGAAGAGGAGAAGTCAAGTATATCGGGAGCTTGCGTTCAATATCCATTCTATTTTCCTCACACCAATACACAAAATAATCATCATCCGTAAACTTGCTTTCGTACTTATCTTTTTCTATCAATCCATCGTGATGAGCCTTTTCAATGTATGCCAGTGACTCACTGCAAAACGGTCCGTAATGCACAAACTTCCATGGCCACTTTGTTAGTGTTGCCCCCTCGTTCTCCCTCGCCCAATATAAATCAGCTAAGTAAAGGAATTTAACCAGCCTGATTGGGCTCAGTTTCATTCCTTTCTCGGTTGCAGAGCACACGATGTATTGGATCAAGTCTAGTGTGTCGATCCTCATGTTATTCTTCTCTTCACTTAGCGGAGTGTTTTTACTCTCCAGGATACAAAACTTTTATTTTCTGGCCCCTAATACTATCATAACTCTTTGTCTTTGAAATTAAAAATTAGAATTACCAACATCTGCTAACCATGTTTATTCTCAGTTTCGATTACTGTGGACTTTTTGTGATACCTGTTTTGCATCTCTTTCGGATTTGATGCGGGCTAAGAGTTCGGAAGCGGGTTCATAGGAACGGCCTTCGCGGCGGGCGAGTTCGGCTTCAGTTGGGACCAATTCACCCCGGAACGCTTTGGCCAGGATGGCCCGGGTAAGTTTTTCAGCCCGGACGGTCGCTGCTGCCACTCGCTTCTCAACCGCGTCAGCCAATTTGAACATTGCTTCAACTCGACGGACGATTTCGTATTGTTCAGCAATCGGAGGTACGGGTAGCGGAAGTTGTTTTAGATCCCTAATGTTGATCCCAGTATAAGCAACTCCTTTTGTGACTTCCGAAAGCCAGTTCTGGCTCCAGATTGAAGCGATAGCATAAGAGAAGAATTGGGGATCAAACTCAGGGTGTAAGGGCAACAGCGCAACCTCACGGGAAATATTGTAACCAGCCATCTCCTTGGGGACTACTGCGACACCACCAAGTGATCCCCGGACAGTAATGAGAATTTCGCCACCTTTCAAAAAGGTACGATAGTATTCTGCCGCAATCTCCGGAGAGATACATTTAATATGATCTTTATCAATATAAAGCCAACGCACATCTGAGGATCTTAAGGTCCCGACCCCGTTCTTAACAGCTGGACCGAGTTTAATGACCCCATATGTAATTATACGTTCTGGTTCGCAAAGGTACTGACAACGAGACCATACCCATTCTTCTGGAATCTCGGAGAGTTCAATGGGATCTTCATCAGATGCTACGTTACTGAGTGCCTTATTCCCGCATATGCGGAGAAGAGCATCTTGGCCCGACTCAAACCTTGAATTTTCATTTCGCCAGTCGGCGGTGAGGCGGCCGGAGCAGACGGCAGCGAGGACGGCCTGACGGAAGCGCTTGAGAATCATTGACACCCTGTCTAACCGCTCCCGCACCGGATTGACCCGTTTAAGCACTTCGTCTGCTTTTGCCACAATTCGCTTCTGTTCGGCCAGTGGAGCAAGGGGAACCGTTGTGCCTGGAGCAAAGCTTTGATTAATACCACCCTGAGCAGAACCACGGAAGTTTTCAAGAATGCGATCCTGTCCTTCTTTGGAGAAAAGAAAATGGAAAAGAAATGGTGGATAGACACCTTCTATCGGACGGCAGATAAACACATGTTCATTGACAACGGCAGGATTATAAGGGAAGTCTTCACGTACGAGAGCTACCTTTCCGGTAGTCGCTCCATCTTTAACTATTAGGACGTCACCCGTTTGGATATGACCATAGGTCATTTTTTTAAAGAAGTTGTGGGGTACGAACTTGATCTTGTCAAATCTGAACCCTCCATTTTCATTAATATGTTCTCCACCAATGCTTGGTACGCCTTCTTTGATCCCTCTGACCCCTCCTTTCGGGCGTGAACCCGATTCAAGAACCTGAAGAATTTGGCTAAGTGTGATTTCAACCCAACCTTCAGGCAGATTGCTGTCTATGGTAGTATGTGACTCGAAGAACTTTTCGGTTCTATCATTATTCATTTTGTTTTATTGACAGGCAAAGTTAAAAATTCATTATTATTTTCAAGCATCCCGATTATGGCATTTAATTCTTCGACGGCCCCTTCCAGCTCCGAAATAGCATCGGCAGCTAACTCTTCTGGTTCGGGTAATTCATCGGCATCGTCAAGAGATTCGTCCTTAAGCCACTTTAAGCTGTCGATTTTGAAGTCGCGGTCTTTAACTTCGCTGATGGTAAAGGTCCGCCAGCGGTCTTCTTTTGAATCTTTGGGATTGCGTTTGGAATGGCCATTGGGGTCCTTACCAAAGCACGTTTCAAACTCGGCAAAGTGCTGTGGGGTTAGAGGACGATCCTTTTTGGTGATACGGGGAACATTGGTTCGAGCATCATAGACCCAGACATTTTCGGTTGGGTAACCTTTGGTGAAGAATATAACGTTCGTCTTTGTGCCAGGACTGTATGGGGTAAAGGTCCCATTAGGAAGGCGAAGAACAGTATGCAGGTCACAGTCCTCGGTGAGTATCTTAAACACCTCACCAGCTTGATCGGCAAAAAGGACATTATCAGGAACAACAATGGCTGCTCGGCCACCTGGCTTCAAAATGCTCATCACATGCTGAACAAAGTTGAGTTGTTTATTACTTGTGGCAACCGTAAAATCATCACGGTTCGGAGCCTGGTTAGCTCCCTTGGTTCCAAAGGGAGGATTGGTCATTACGCAATCATAACCCCCATCTTTTGGGATCCTTTTTGGTTCATAAATCGCATCTCCTAAATATATATTCGCCTGGATGCCATGGAGATAAAGATTCATTAAAGCCAGTCTTCTCGGTCTTGCAACAAGTTCAGTTCCGGAGTAGGTAGAGTTCAGAATCCTTTTAGCTTCTTCACGTTCAAGACCGCCTTTGGTTTGTTCGATCAGCCATTCATAGGCGCAGACTAAAAACCCGCCAGTTCCGGCTGCAGGGTCATGGATGGTGAAACCTTTCATCTTTCGAGGATCGGGCTTCATGCAGCGAACAATGGATTGTATCAGAATGCGAGGAGTGAAATATTGCCCGGCTCCTTTCTTCCCTTCCGATGCTGATTTTTCAAGAAGGCCCTCATAAGCTGCGGCTTTTACATCTATATTAAGAGCTGTCCATTCAATCTCGTCAATGAGATTCACGAGACGCTTCAGGTTAACAGGATTACTGAATCGGGATAGCGCCCCGGCATAGATAGCCCCCAACATACCAGATTGCTCTCCCAATCCTCTGAGAGTGGCCTGGTAGTGATCGGTCAGATCAATACCGGACTTTTCCCTCAAGACAGACCATGCATATTGCGATGGTATTTCGGCTCCTTTCTCTTCGATCATCTTTAGAAAGAGAAGATAGGTCAACTGCTCGATGTAATCACCGTAGTCGATTCCGTCATGTCGCAAAGTATGACAGAATCCCCAAAGTTTACCTACGATGTCGGTCATAGATTTGTTCTTTCACCCCCACCCTCGCCCTCCCCCATCAAAGGGGGATGGGTTTATTTTTCCCTCTCCCGCGATGGGAGCCGATGGGTTTAATCGCCCCCAGTGAATGAGGGCGCTACAAATTTGATAGATGATCAATGAACGCCTCAAGGGGTGCAACCGTGACTCCTCTTCCCCCAGGATATGATTCTCTGATCGGGGCAATGATCCACACTTCCCGTAATGCCAAATCCTTCACGGCATTCCAAAAGCCTCGATTCAGAGTCGGAGAAGTCGACACTTTGCACTCTACGGCTATCCGCCTCTTTCCCTTTTCAAGAACTAAATCGAGTTCAGAACCTGACGCAGCGCGGTAGAAAAATGCGTTCCAGTTTGGTAAAACGGAAAGAATATTTTCTATAACAAAACCCTCCCATGAGGCGCCATAAACAGGATGACCAAGGAGTTCATTGTGGCTTTCAATATCGAGCAGCGCATGGAGCAAACCTGTATCCCTGATATATATCTTTGGAGATTTAATCAGTCTCTTTTTCAGATTTGATTCATAGGGTCGAAGAACCCTCAGAACAAATGTCTGTTCAAGCAGGTCACTGTAAGAACGTACTGTATGATGGCTTACACCAAGCGATTCTCCAAGCTTTGAACTGTTCAGAAGCTGTCCGTGAAGGTGAGCGCACATTTTCCAGAACCGCTCGAGTGTTTTTGCCGGGATACGAAAGCCAAGCTGTGGAATGTCCCGCTCAAGAAATGTTCTGATAAAATTAAGCCTCCACTCAAAACTTTCTTTTTCATCCAAGGCAAGATAACTTCTCGGAAAACCACCTCTCAGCCAGAGTTTTCTTAGTTTATTTGGACTGCTATGTTCAGATATTTCCTTGAAAAGAAATGGGGTAAGCTCAAAATAGGATACCCTCCCCGCCAGCGTCTCAGAACTTTGTCTTATCAGATCGGGAGAAGCGGACCCGAGAATGATAAACTGCCCATTCCGCCTATTCTCATCAATGACACTTCTTAAAATAGGAAATAGCTCCGGCACCCGCTGTATTTCATCAAGGCAGATCAATTTATCGGCGTTGAGGCTGAAGAAAGCTTCAGGATCTGTCAATTTATTAATATCCGACGGGCGCTCAAGATCCAGATAGACTGCATTTTCGATCTCAGAAATAATGGCTTTAGCCAGGGTTGATTTCCCGCACTGTCTTGGACCAAGTATGATTACCCCGGGAATATTTGGCAATTTCTTTCTGATCTTTTCGGTAAGGAAGCGCTTAATGAAAATTTGCATATTGGAAGCTTAACCTCCAATTTACAAAGATGCAAGTTTTTTTATTTCCGAAAAAGAGTTCAAGCACCCTGGTAATCAGGCGGCGATGGCTTCGTTAATTTCGTGGATGATCGTTTCCAATTCACCCGAGAAAACCTTATTTAACTTACTCCATGAAGCCCCTTCACGGGTAAATATGGGAAGCATTTCGATGTCTTCCTTTTCCATCAACAGATTTTCGATAAGATGCCTTCTGATCAGATCCAGCCATTTATTCTGTTCTTCCGTGAACGAACGATCAGATTTGATCTTCATCAAGGCTTTGTCGACTCTTCTTTCTACCGTAAGCAATTCTCCGCCTTTGGCTGCATAACGGATTATGGAAATGATATCCGCTAATTCCTGGCTACAAGCCCGCCGGAGATTTTTTTCAGTAAACTTATCCACTAAGTAATCTGGCTGTGTGGCCAGTCTCTCCCTCAGCGTCTTCAACTGTTTCGTATCAAATTCTTTTGGTCTTTTGAGAAGAATCTCTAATGCCTCGATATGTTCCGGATTCTCTCTTACGAATTTTTCAAATTCCTGCAAGTAGTCCTGAGGCCCAAGCTCTCTGCCATCTTTGGCTCTGAAAATAATTCTTGAATAGACTTGATCTTCTGCCGTTTCAGCCCTGACAAACGTTTTCTGAGGTCGGGGATATTTTTCACAGAGATCAAGGAATTCTTCATCCTGTAATGTCTTGATGGTTTCTGCCCATTTCTGCTCAAGCCTCTCGTGTAGTGTTTTAGCGAATTCGGTTAAGTCACAACCAAGAACATATTCGAAGTGAAGCCTTCCTTCCTGAGTAATATTTTTAGAGATCCGGTGAAGTCTTTTGGACAAAACGCCAATATTGTATTCTCTATCCTCGTTATTGGCGATGGCTTGGACGATTTCACGAATGGTTCGGGTTGCCTTTACAGGGGCTTCGGCTGTAATGCCGGTCGTCTTTCTGAAATATTCCAGCAGAGTGCCATTAAAGCAATCGAAAACCGTAAAATGGGTTTTATGGATTTCAGGGCAGAGCCGGGTGCCCCGCCCCATCATTTGTTCAAATAAGATTCTGGATTGAACGGGTCGCAAGAAAACAATATTCTCTATCCTCGGCACATCCACTCCGGTAGAAAGCATATCCACAGTGAGTACAATTCCCGGATTCTGACGGTTTCTAAACTCACGAATCCTTTGAAGAGGTCTGTCAACAGATGGACTGCCGGTAATTTTCTGGACGAAATCCTCCCCCCGGTTAAATTCCCTCCTCAGAACTTCAACCAACTGATCACAGTGTGATATGTGTTCAATATCATTCTGAGCAAAAATTAGAGTTTTCGGGAAATGGCCAAACTGTTTTTCCTGCTCTGATAAATATTTTCTAATTTCCTGGACAATCTTCCTATTCCGATCCGGAGCTGACCAGTCGATCTCAGTGGTAGGAGCCGGAAGCTCCCTCTCATCTTCCAGCGTCTCAAATTTAAGCTGGCCAGTATGGGTATTTACCAACCCGACCTCTTCCCCTTCTTTGAGGAAGACCCCTCGGAGTGTAATATCCGATTGGATGGCAACAGCATCATAGTCAACCAGATAGCTTTCACGGACAGCCCGCTCATAATCATAGCTATAGACAATTTCCTTAAAGAAGGCCTTGGTGTGGACAGCGGGTGTCGCAGTCAGTCCAATTTTTACACCATCAAAATGATTCAAGACCTCGCGCCATTTACTTTCTTCTTGAGCTGTATATCCACGGTGACACTCATCGGCAATGATGACATCGAAGGCATGGTTAGGGATATCCGATTTCGAAGCATCGGAATCGTCATCCTGATCCTCAGAGGCAGAGAACATACCCTCAAACCCAAACAGATTAATCCGCATGCGTTGGATCGTTGAGATATAAACGAAACTGTCTCTGCTGTTTGGATTGGTCAGATATTCACCTGGAAGAACTTTAGGATCAAATTTTATATCTTCCTCCAGATCTTCCCTCTTAAGTCTCTGGCTATAAACTTCATAGCACTGATCGAACTTTAGCCCTGGTTCAGCTTCAAAACTGGCAGCAGTTGTAACAGCCTGAGCGGCAAGGGCACGCCGATCTACCAAGAATAGAATGCGCTTGGCATAACCGGATTTCATCAACCGATAGATCAAATTGAAGATTGTAAAGGTTTTACCGGTACCTGTTGCCATGGCGACCATCATATGGCGTTTGCGAGAGAGGATGGCCTGTTCTATCGCGGTTATTGCTTCAATCTGAAAAGGCCAGAGATGTTTCCTATCTATCTCATGGTCTTTGAGCCATTCTTTCGCCGAAGCTTCGTTCTTATTTAGTATTTCCATCAGTGCCTGGGGAGTGTGAAGCTCGGCAACCTCTCTCGAAAGATTTAACGGGTCCCGTAAATCTTGAAACCAGAATATCTTTCCATTAGTGGAATAAGCGAAGGGAAGATGATAATCGCCAAATGAGTGTGGGCCTCCCTCAAAACCTCGTGCATATCTTTTGGCCTGCTGAAGAACATTTTGAGGTCCTATACTTACTTTTTTACCCTCAACACATGCCAAGGGTATCCCTTTGAAGAAGAGCATGTAATCAGCTGGACCATTCTTGGTTGGGTATTCTTCAACAGAGCCCTGGGTATGCTTGGTGCCTACTCGGAAAGGAACGATTGGACCCCACCCAGCCTTTATAAGGGCCTTGTCTATAAACAACTTCCTGGTCTTTGCCTCGCTGATTTCAGTATCGGTCATGATGATTCTTTTGAAAATCCCCCTTAATCCCCATTTTACAAAGGGGGAGATTATGGGAAGCCCTTTTTCAAAGGGGAAAAATTTATTCCCCCTCTTTAGAAAAGAGGGGGAATCACTTCGTTACAACATCTTCTCCTCGACCATGCTAAAGGCTCTATCTTTGGATAGAATAATATGATCAAGAATTCTAAGACCGAGTGTTTCAGCAGCTCTTTTGAGTTCTTTTGTTATGTTCTTATCGTCCAGACTGGGCGTAGGGTCTCCGCTGGGATGGTTATGAACCAGAATGAGTGCAGAAGCTGATTCTTTAACAGCCGGTTTAAAGACTTCACGGGGATGGGCAAGGCTTTTATCTAAGAGTCCGACAGTGATCTGTTCTGACTTAATGATATGATGCTTTTCATCCAGAAGGACCACATGAAATTCTTCTTGTTTGGCTTCTGTTGCTAACCTCATAAAATGTTCTTTGCAATATGCGAGAGCATCAGAAGTGTTTCTAACTTTATGATGAGGCACTGATTCAGTGGTCCTTTGACTTGCCAATCTTTTTCCTAATTCCAGGCCAGCTATGATCTGACAATAGGCAGTCTCTCCTATGGCTTTACTCACCCGCTTAAGCTCTCCCCTCGCTTGGAGAGAAAGTTTTTCAAGGTTATTTCCAAAATATGTGGCCAGTCTTTCACCAGCTTGCATTGCAGATTCCCCTCGAAGACCAGAACGAATCAAGATAGCTAAGAGCTCCGAGGTCTTAAGCTCTGATGGACCCAGTCGAAGAAGGCGCTCCCTGGGGCGATCTACAGAAGGGGATCGCTTAACAGTGGGTGTAAAAACACGTTGATCAATCCAGCGACCTGGATTGAACTCATCTTTCTTCGTTGACCATAAGTATTGCGATTTTGTTTTTGGCCCTGAGCTTATTAAATATCCATCCATAATTAATTCTTTAATCACGCGGCCTATAAACTGAGGTTTTTCAGTTTTGAAGGCTTCATAAATTTCAGGCTTGTGGAAGGAACTCTTCGCATATAAGACATCAATAACTGATTGATACCTAAGAAAGCGCTTTACATCTGGGTCAATCTTCATTTTAAAGCCCTTTCCCCTTGAAATATATTGCCGTTATGCCGATTTATGTATTTGAAAAGCGCCCGGATTACTTCCTTCCCCATGCCGATGTGAACCCAATTTATCAAAAACAGTAGAAAAGATCAAAATTAACAGGAAAGTGCTTTTTTTCTTCCCTTTAATCCTTTCCATCGCTTTATCAAACCTCTGTCCTCTGAAAATTAATCCTCATTGTTTGCACCTCTTTCCGTGAGACTCTCATATTTCTATCATCATGGATAAAATTCCAATTCGTCAACAATTTTATATCGATCAACAAGCCAATGTTGGATTGTATCTCTGATGTCACCAATCATTTCAATGTCCCATTCTATCTCACCGGAGACAAATCAAGTGTTCGATGTAATCGCCATGATCGACTCTATCATGTCACAGGGTGTCATAGAATCCCCAGAGTTCACCTACGAAGTCAGTCACGAAATTTCCTTCTCTATGTTTCTAAATATCTTTAAGAATTTTCCACTCAATGATTTATCAAATTGCTTCAGCCACTTTTTGATATAGACTAAATCGTACTTCGGGTTTCTTAAGAGAATGGATTTTACATCGTCAAAATCCCTTGCTCTCCCAGCAATCACTTTATGGATCACCACATCTTCAAGAGAAGCAAATCTAACTATTGAATTGCCCAATTTAATATCCCTCGCTCGCCCAATGGCTTGTCTTTCATAAGGGGAGAATGAAAAGATAAAATCAACTCGAATACCACTTTTTTTATCTATGGTAGGAAGCACCATGTTCCGCTCCACAAACTCCTTTTCCTTCTGAACAAGGCTCTTAAGCCCAATGATCGGGGTGATTTTTTTAACTCTATCCAATCCATCTACACCAATCCCCATGGTGATATCAATATCCCGGGTCAGTCTTGGTTCTCCATAAAGAAGCACTGCCTGGCCACCTATTACCATGTAGGGAATTGAGGCCCTCTTCAACTGAAGCGCAATCTTTTTAAGCAATCTCTCAAACATGATTGACGACCCTTGCTATTTTTAGATCAACCTCTATCCCATCAAGAGGGTTTTTTAATGGGATGATACCAAGCGTCACTGCTTCTTTATAGAGAGCCTCCAGAATGCGGAAATTCCTCGAAATGCCTGCTTTCTCTTTTCTTAAAAAGTCAAACTCAAATTTTTGGAGTTCCTCTCGTTTACGAAAATCCATACTCTTAACTCTATAAATGGCTTTGGCTTCGGCAACAACTGGCGGGGACTGTTGCTTTTTGGCTTGAATTTCCACATGAACGTTGGCTCCGAGAACGTCTGCAACTCGACGCAACATGCTTAAAGAGTGACCTTTATACGAAGGTGATTCCAGACGGCTAATCTGTTGCTGAGATGTCCCCACCCGTTTCGCCAGTTCTTTCTGGGACAACCCGGAGGCCTTACGAAGAGAGGCTAATTGAATGGCCACGTCCCAAGCTTCACCGGCTTTTCTGAATTTCTCCTTAAAATCTGAAACCTTTAACTGTTCTTTAAGATATAAATCAAAGTTTGTTCGCTGTTTCATAAGGGTTTATAAAACTCTACAGTAAATTCCATTTATAGTCAACATCAAATTTGATGTATATCGGCAATGGGATAAATGAAATTGTTCTATCATCAGGGATAAAATTCCAACTCCTCAACTATTTTATATTTATCGACAAGCCAATGTTGGATTGTATCTCTGATGTCACCAATCATTTCAATGTTCCATCCTATCTCTCCTGTTGAAGGAATAAGTCGGTTCACGAGATCAATAATTTCATTGTGAAGCTCCTCGCCCACGGGCCAGGCTTCCCGGAGATGAAATATCATCTTTATTGTGCCCCGTTAACCCGCCAACCTGTTTAGGGCAGGCAATGCGGGATTTTCGGGGCACTTGCTGGCCCACAAAATCCTGGCGTTTTATTTGGTCTTCGGTAAAACTGTCCATATTTGACCTCTCCTGAGCCTTAAAGTAATTTTAGAAACTCTTCCTCTGTTAGCCCTGATTTTCTTATCGGATCCGGGGGACATTGTTGAATTCTTACACTTATTTTTCCTTTTCAGAAATCTCATTCCACCCTCACCTTTCAACTGTTCTGTCTGCGTTCCTATTAAAAACGTGACCTTGCCCCTGCCTACCCTGCCTGCGGCAGGCAGGCGCAAGCAGGCGTTTCTCGTGTCCGTAAAGTCTAAGCAGAGCTTATATGCTGAATAGCCCTTGCCGGCAGATCAAAAAATTTCCTGCCCCGATTCTAAATCCAAAACTCGATCAGGAAGGGTCCTCTGCGGCCGCAGGCAGCGCGGAACGTGTCGGCAAAAGTCTCCAGGCTTTCCACCCGAACTGCTTCCACGCCCATGCCCCTGGCAAGCCCTACCCAATCGAGGTCCGGACGGCCGAGGTCGAAGAGGGTGTCTGAGGCACGCCCGGGTGTGGCGCCTGTCGCGCGCAGCTCGCCGTACAGGATCTTGTAGACTCGATTCGCAAAGACCACGTCCACCACGTCGAGCTTCTCCCGGGCCTGCGTCCATAGGGCCTGCAGTGTGTACATGCCTGCTCCGTCAGCCTGAAGGCAGACGACCTTGCGGTCAGGGCAGGCCACTGCAGCGCCTGTGGCGCAAGGAAAGCCGTGGCCGATCGCACCGCCGGTGCTCTGGATCCAGTCATGGGGCGGGGCGTTGAACGTTGCAGGAAAGACCGCTCGGCCGGAGGTAACCGCGTCATCGCAGACGATCGCGTTCTCGGGCAGAAGCGCTGCAAGCGTCATTCCGAAAGCTTCGGAATCGAAAGGGCCGCTCGCAATGGTGGGCTTCGGCCCCTCCTCCTCGATCGGTACAATGCGCGGCGCCCCGATCTCGTCTGCAAGCCATTGCAATGCGGCCACAGCGTCTTGCTCTGGCCGGGCGAGCAAGTGGATCGCGCAGCCTTCTGGCGCCATGAGGCTGGGCTTTCCAGGATAGGCAAAGAACCCCACGGGTGGTTTTGCGCCGACGAGGATCACATGCTTGAACCCCGCGAACAACTGGAGGGCTGTGTCCACCACATAAGGAATGCGATCCACCGGCACCCTGCCCCGACCGCGAGCCATGCGTGGAACATGCGTCGGCCCACGAAGCATCGCTCCGGTTGCGTGGGCAATCCGGTAGGCGGCTGCGAGACCCGCCTCACAAAGTGCCTGTCCGTTGAGCAGCATCATCGTTGGCTCTGACGAACGGAGGATATTCGCCGCTCCCCTGACCACCTCCTGCTCCACTTGCGGCCTGGGTGCCATGGGCAGCGGCAAAGCCGGGCCGCTCGCCTCGCCCCAGACCACATCACCCGGCACGATCAGCGTAGCGATCTGTCCCGGAGGACTGGCCGCAGCCTGCACTGCTGCCGCGGCGTCAGAGGCAACCTGAGACGCAAGGCTGCTCGTCCTGACCCAGTGCGACACCGAGCGTGCGAGCCCTTCGGTATCCGCGGTCAGGGGCGGGTCGAACGGACGGTGAAAGGTGGCCTGGTCGCCGACGATGTTCACCATCGGCGTGTTCGCCCTGCGCGCATTGTGAACGTTGGCAATCCCGTTGGCAAAACCCGGTCCGCAGTGGACCAGCGTCATCGCGGGTTTCCCTGCCATCCTTGCATAGCCGTCGGCACAGCCCGTGACAACGCTTTCAGCCATTCCGAGTATGCAACGCATGGTCTCAAGCCTGTCAAGGGCAATGACCAACTGCAACTCGGTGGTGCCTGGGTTGGCGAAGCAAACCTCGACACCGGAGACGACAAGGGTACGGATCAGACTTTCTGCGCCTGTCATACGGTCCTCACTTTAAAAGTAATTTTAAAATCCTTCTTCTATTCGCTTCATTTCTATTCTCTAATTATCCACCCTTCCCTTTTAAAAATCTTGATCCTCTTCTTGAATTTCAGATCATGAAGAGTTGCCATTGAGTTTTAACGGGTCGATTCTTTTGATTTCATGAATGAGATCGAAGTGAGGATCGGTGGAGATGATCTCTTTTATCCCGTTGTGGATCATGGTAGCAGCGTGGACAGCATCACGGGATGTGATTCCGTTCACTCTTTTTAAAATCTCAAGGGCCTTATCTGTGTCCACAACTCTTACCGGAAAAATATCTGTACACAATTCCGTCATCGACTGATAGGCCATTTCGCCGAGTGTTCTTCTTTCTATTGAGAAATACCGACAGAGGATCTCCTGGAGAACTTCTGTGTTCGTTACGCCGAGAATTTCTCGAGACTTTATTTTTTCAAGGACTTTCTTGCAGGGTTCACGAAGAGGATGAGGACTGCCGATGGAATACATGATCAGATTGGCATCGATAAACAAGATAGGCGGCACCCTTATCGACATGAATACTTTCCCTCAAGGTATTCGGCTTCCCATTTCTGATAATCTTCGGGGACTGGCACTTCAGGAAGGGATAGGAGCCGGTCCACGGCTTCGGCAATCTTCTGCTGCTTCTTTTTCTTGAGGTGGTACTCTTCGATAGCCTCACGGACGAGGGTGCCGAGCTTCTTATGATTCTCAGAGGCAATCTCTTCGAGGTCTTTTAACTGTTGCTCGGTCAGTAACACTTGAACTTTCTTCAAATATTTTGCCATATAAACTCCCCCATTATTATACTCTTTAAAAAAGAGTATGCTATAAATACCCTTTTGTCAAGAATATTTTTTCTAAGAGATGCAGACAGATTGTCACTAAGATGTGAGCTGCTTCATTACATGCACAAACGACCCAACTCTGGTTCTCTTTCTACTCCCTCCCCACAGTTCCCAAAATGATAGATTTAATAATCCCCCTCACTCCCCCTTTAGAAAAGGGGGATATTTGTAGTGGGGTTGGGTTACTCAACGCCGTATTGGCGGCGGTAGGAGAGGATATAGTCTTTTACATCCTTCTTTGTCTTATAAATTCCGAAGTGGCCTTCGCAGAGGATATCTGCATCGAGGTCGAGTAACTTTTTAGTTGAGCGGCCATAGTCCTCGAGATTCGATCCAAACTCGGAAAGCAAAGGACCGTGAAGGTCTTGACCAAAAAGAATTCGTTTTCCATCTTTATCCAGATAGATACATATTGATCCCGGAGTGTGACCCGGTGTATGAAGGCAAACAATCTTCTGCTTGCCAATCGCTAATATTTCTTCCGGAGAATTCAATTTCACATCAACCGTAGTTGGAGGAAAGTTTGTCTGATACCATTTGGCAGCCGTAAAAATCGAATCCCCAGTTTCAAGAGGTGGAGCATCCAATTTGTGAATGTATATCTTGGACCCAAACCTCTTCTTGATTTCTGGGACGCTTCCGATATGATCGATATGACAATGAGTAAGAATGATTTTATTTAGGTTTTTACAATCAAATCCAAATTTCTCGATATTTTTAATAATTTTCTCAACACTCCACCCTGCCCCAGTATCAATCAATATTAGTTCTCCCAAATTCAAAAGATAGACGCAACCATCTCGACCATCCGTGATGTCCGGACCTCCCACGATAAAAATATCTTTTACAATCTCGTAGGGTTTCATTCATCCCCTCCTCAAATCTTCCTTCAACCTTTTATAGTCTGCGATCGTAAACCCGTCCCACTGACATGGTAGTATGGAATTGTTATGATACAAAGGTTCATTTTCGAGATCGAATTTTGACATTCTTTTTGCTTTTTCAAACAAAGGAGTATAAGGAATGGGCGAGTATTCCACCAGCATTGGCTTTGCACCTGCCTCTTTCACAAAGGCAATGCTCTCCTCAATCTCCCCTACCCTATGCTCAGGCAATCCTATCATGATGTATACCCCAATTTCTTCGCCCAAGTACCCTACCCTCTTTAAATGTTTGATCGCCTGCCGGAATTCCTGATTGTCCACCTTCCTTCCAGTCTCGATCTGCGTGTCTTTATTCGATGTTTCAAAACCGAGACGGATGGTTTTGAATCCACCACGAAATAGAAGACCAGCTACTTCCTCATCTATCTCTTTAACATGGATAGCATTGGGGGTGTGGAAATTACAGCGGATCCCCCTTTTCATGACCTCTTTCATGATAGGAATAAAATGTTTTGATGGCTCGATGAGAAGAGCGTCATCATAGAAGGCAATATTATTAACTTGATATTTATTTGTCCAGTATTCAATTTCATCAACAACCTTGAGGGGATCCCTTCTGAAAAAACCCTTTGTTAAGAATGGGGAACCACAATAGGTACACCTTAACGGGCATCCCCTGGAGGTAACAATACACACATAATCAAATTGAGGATAAAGGTCGAAGGCAGGATAGGGCAATGAATCAATGCGGAATTCGGCCTCCGGCTCAGAGAGCCCTCTGGCTCGGAGAGATTGCGGAATGCGGAATTTAGTGATGCCTGAGATCAACTTTAATATCTCCACTTCTCCGCTTCCGTTGAAGACAATATCCACACCGGAATATTTTTTTGCATGGTCATAACAGAGAGTCGCATAGATTCCACCCAGAATTATGGGGGCGTTTTTAAATAATTTCTTTATAATTTCAACTACTTTAAATACTCCTGGATACCAGTAGGTCATCCCTGAAGTAACACAAATGAGATCTGGTTCTTCAATAAATAATAGCCTTTTCAACAGGATTTCTTCAGGTATTCCATACTGGCTATAATTCCGCGGGATGGATTTGAAGAGAAGAGGTTTCTCAATCTTAGTTTTAAAAAACCTCCCATCTCCGTATTTTTGGGTTTTTATTGAGAAATCGAGGCAATCGATCAGCGTGACTCGAAACGCATTTTCCCTTAAGAGACTAGCAATAGAGAGGAGACCAAGAGGTTTTATCCAGAAGTTATAAGCTGCAAAATCCGTGATCCAGGGGTTGATGAGAAGGATGTGGGGAGCTTTATGTTTCACGTGAAACATTCCTACCCCCCATCCCCACCTTCCCCCACAAGGAGACTGTGTCGCAATAGAGAGTAGGCAGAAAATCAAAGGCTGTCCTTAAGCGGTCTCCAAATTGGACAGGGGATAGAGAGGCGGCTGAGGGGGCTTTAGAGCGAAACCTTTTAGCGAACAAATTCATAGTTTTGTTTACCATGCAAACATCATTTTCAATTATCAGGACGGTTACCCATAACCTTCAAAGAACCGCAATTCTAAAGCTTCCGAAGCTGGCTCTCTGTCCCCTGCCCACCATTACGACACAGTCAGGGGGGAAGGAAGTTTGGGGGTCTATTTACCGATACAGAATTGTTCGAAGATGCGGTTTAATACCTCCTCTGTAGTTGTCTCCCCAACCAACTCTCCGAGGGCTTCCAATGCAGCGCGGATTTCAAAGGCGATAAACTCAAGAGAGATCCCCTCTTCCAATGCCTTCGTGGCATTCGAAAGATTATCCCTCACCTGAGTAAGAGCAGTTTTGTGCCGTATATTTGCAACGATCAGATGCTCTGGCGTTGCCCTTACCTCTTTATGAACCAATGAGGTATAAATCATCTTCTTCAGGCCATCAATCCCTTCGTTTTTAAGAGCACTGATTAGGACGATCGGGTCATCCTTAAATCGACTCTTCACCTCCTCTAATGATATCCTTAGAGGAAGGTCTTTTTTATTGATGATCACCGCCCTCTTTTTTCCTCTTATTTCCCCAAAGATTTCTAAATCATCCGCATCAAGTTCTCGACTTCCATCGAGCATTAACAGGACGAAGTCAGAGTCAGCCACCCGCTCCTTTGCCCTCCTCACCCCTTCCTGTTCAATGGAATCGGCAGGCTTTCTCAAACCTGCAGTATCCATCAAACGCACTGGAATCCCATAAATATTCAGGACTTCTTCTATCACATCCCTGGTCGTCCCTGGGATCGGGGTAACAATGGCCCTCTCTTCTTTCAACAATACATTGAGAAGGCTTGATTTACCAACATTGGTCTTCCCCACAATCGCACAAGATATCCCTTCACGAAAGATCCTTCCCTCTTCATAAGAGGCAATCCACTCCTCCACCTGATGGATCATTCTCTCCAGGTCTCCCTTCAGCTCTCCAAAAGCAATCGGCTCAATTTCCTCCTCTGGAAAATCGATGTGAGCTTCAATCAGGCCCAAATGTTCGATCGTTTGTGCTTTGAGCTGGGCCATTTCCTTGTAAAGCCATCCCCTCAGTTGCTGGTTGGCAATCTCAAGGCTGGTCTGGGTTTTTGCTCTGATCAGATCAATCACCGCCTCAGCCTGGGTGAGATCAATTCTGCCATTGAGAAAGGCCCTCTTTGTAAATTCTCCAGGCTGAGCCATCCGGGCCCCTTCCTTCAACACTAACTCTAATACCTTCTGTAAAATGAAATACCCTCCATGGCAGTGTATTTCCACAATATCCTCTCGGGTATAGGTCTTAGGAGATTTCATCAGGACAATCAACACCTCATCAACAGGATTTCCACTTTGATTGTCAATGATTTCCCCATAATGGAAATGATGGGAGATAAAATAGGATTGGTCTTTTTTGGGTTTAAATAATTTCCTGGCGATGGGTTCGGCAGAGGAACCGCTGATGCGGACGATGCCAATACCGCTTTCTCCAAATGGAGTTGAAATGGCTGCAATCGTCTCTTCTGGATTAGGCGGGGTCCTTTTTGAAGAACTGAATGAGGAGCCTCTATTCACTTTTACCCCGTTAGAAAACCATACTACTCGCCCCATTAGAAGTAGGTTACCAAAGGGGACTCCTGGTTAATAATGAAAAATTTCTAACGGGGTTTATTCAAGTGGTTTCAGGAGCTTATCCCTCTTTTTTCATTGGGATTATTTTGACCTTCTTTAACTCCCCTTCCCCAAGGCTCTCCGTTTTGAGGGAAGGGTCTTCCTTGAGGGTGACGTGAATGATTCTCCGATCATGAGCATTGAATGGACCAACGGTTAGGGAATGGCCTGTCCCTTTTGCTTTTTCGCCCAATCGATGGGCCATCTCGGCCATGCTGTCTGCCCTTCTTTTTCGGTAGTCGTCGATATCTAAAATTACTCTCATGGCGTTCTTCAACCTTTTATGGACCATTCGGTTGATGAGCAGTTGAAGCGATTCGAGGGTACGGCCGTGTTTTCCAATAAGAATTCCTTCCTGATCTCCTTTGATCTCGAGACAGAGCGCTCCTTCTTTTAAAAACCCCTCTACCTCTGTCTTGACCCCCATTCGCTCCAGCAATCCTATTGTGAGCTGCTTGGCAATCTCAATTTCTTCCAAGATTCAAACCTCATGTCTTTTTATTCAAATAATATTGATGAGCTATGGATAAGACATTATTGATCAACCAGTATATAACGAGACCGGATGGAAAATTGAGGAAGAGAAAGGTGAACATCACTGGCATCAGCAGAAACATTTTAGCCTGAGTTGGATCGGCGGCTGTAGGGGTCATCTTTTGCTGGATGACCATGGTGGCACCCATGATGAGCGGAGTGATATAGATGGGGTCTTTAGCAGCAAGGTCCTTGATCCAGAGAAAGAAAGGGGCATGTCTCATCTCAATGGTATATTGAAGAGCATTATAAAGAGCAATAAACACAGGGATCTGAATCAACATGGGGAGGCACCCGCTCATGGGGTTGATCTTCCTCCTTTTGTAAAGGAGCATGATCTCTTGCTGAAGCTTTGCCTTATCATTCTTGTGCTGCTCCTTGAGCCGATTCATCTCCGGCTGTACCTTCTGCATCTCCTTCATCGATTTGAAACTGATCTGTGTTAACGGAAGGAAGACGATCTTGATCAGAATGCTGAGAATGATGATATCGATCCCATAATTTTTAGTGACGTTATTGGTGAGCCTCAAAAACCAGAGGAGGGGTTTGGCAACGATCGTAAAGAAACCAAAATTTACCAGTTTTTCCGCGCCAACACCCAATGTTTTCAACAAGTCCTCATCCTTGGGACCTAAATAGATCTGGTATGAAACGTTGATTTTTTCCTTGGGGGGAATGGAAATAGGGGAGGGATTAAGATCTGCTTTCAGCAGATTCTTTTCGGTCCCTTTTACTGACAAGGTGATCTCTTTGGATGGGGGAGGGATTAAGAGGGCGACAAAATATTCACCCTCAAAGGAAAACCATTTAATATCCCCCTTCTCTGTGGTTTCGAAAGGCTCGACGGTCTTCTTCTGTGTTCCACAACCGGGGACGCAGCCTGAGGTGGATGATCCTCCGAACTCCTTTTTTTCCACCTTTTGATTCCTGAAGAAGGAATATTTCAAACCGAAATCCTTGTTTTCCTCCTTAGCCAGTTTTGCCAGCTCAATCTCTCCGATCCATTCAAGTCCCAATTGATTCATGATTTCTTTCGAAGAATTATTTTGAATCTCCACCTCGAGATTGATAGTGTATCGATCAGCGGTAAACTTGAAGCGTTTCAATACCTTCAACCCGTTATCCAGGCTCTTTGAAAAAGTGATTTCACCCTTTTCACTGCTTTCGAGCAAACGGAGTTGGTCTTTATCCACCTCCCAATTCTCACCAGAAAGTGATAAGGTTAGCCCTAAAGGAAGACCTTTCTCCCCACTTGTATTGACGAGATCGAGAGGTTCTGGTTTTTTGGGCGTTTCGACTTTCTTGCCAAGAATCTCTTCAACGAATTGGGTCAGCTTTATTGTCAGAGCAGTTTCATTTACTCTGTCTTCATATTTCTTAAGTTTGAAATGTTTTAATCTCGCATCCTCAGAGGTGAAGACGGCCCAAAAGTTCTGGGTTTCTATAGAGATCTCCTTTTGAGGGATAAGCGTTTGTTTCGCAGGGGTCTTTCCCTCCTTTAAGGGTTTTGATTCTTTGATATCTGTCTTCTTTTCGACTCCCTTTTCTTGAGGAGATACTTGTTCTTTCTTTACTTCCTGAGGTGCCGGCTTACTGGGCGTTTGTGGAAAGAACTTTGATTGGATGACAGTCCAAAGTAAAATTACAACAAATGTCAATAATATCGCAAAGATAGCTCTCTTTTCCATATATCTCTTACCCTAAATCTCCCTCTTAATATTTTTTGATCATTTCGGGAACCGGATCGAATCCCCCAGGATGGAAAGGATGGCACTTGATAAGTCTCTTGAATATAAGCCAGGCCCCCTCCATGATTCCGAAACGTTGAATCGATAGTAAGGCATAAGAGGAACAGGAAGGAGTGAAACGGCAGCAGGGCCCAAGGAGGGGCGAAAGCGAATGTCGATAGAGATGGATTAGAACGATGAGTCCTTCTTTGGCCAGCTCGTGGGTCGTTCTCTTCTTCATAAAATGAGTCTTCTAAGTTCTCCTTCCGCTTCCTGGTATCGATTGAACGAACATCCCTTTTTAACCATTAAAATAATATCGTAAGATCCTTTGATCTGATGCTTATGGAGGCGGAAAAATTCTCGGATGTAGCGTTTCATTCGATTCCGAAAAGTCGCCGGCCCAATTTCTTTCTTTACCACAATCCCCAGTCGGTGAAACGTGTTCTCATTCTTCTGTATAAAGAGGATGAAGTCTCGAGAGGCATGCCTTCTCCCTAATTTCATCACCCTTCTGAAATCCTGAGGCTGAGTGATCCGTTCTTTTTTTGTGAACCTGAAGGATCCTTTCACAGTGATCCCCATCTTCATCTATCTGTTGAATAGATTCACTTGCCGTTCTCAGGAATTTAGGGTTTAAACGGTCAACTTCTTTCTCCCCTTCGTTCGCCTCCGTTTTAAAACATTTCGACCGCTTTTAGTACTCATCCTCTCCAAGAATCCATGAGTCCGCTTCCGCCTGAGATTACTGGGCTGATATGTTCTCTTCATTGAATCCCTCTTTGTTAGAGTGGCTTATTTTTTGAAATAATTAAGCTTTTTATTTAAACCACATTTATGGCTCATTGTCAAGATTAGCTCTTAATTTTGTTGACAGAAGAGGGGTTTTTATATTAAGTTTTTTTAATGAAATTGAAGCTCTCCGCCCAGAAGGGTAGGGCTTCCCGGAAATGACAAACCACCAATCATCTTGGCCTTTAACTTAAATGAAAGAATGAGTTGAGGGGCTCTTTCCGGCCATAAATCATTTCAGGAGTCTTCATGAACATTGCCTTCGAGCACATCCCCGTCAATATCGAAGATGAGATGAAGAAGTCCTACATGGACTACGCCATGAGCGTTATCATTGGCCGAGCCCTACCCGATGTGAGGGATGGTCTTAAGCCCGTTCATCGCCGCATTCTTTATGCGATGAATGAGTTAAATAACGATTGGGATAAACCCTATAAAAAGTCCGCAAGAATCGTCGGCGATGTGATCGGCAAATATCATCCCCACGGTGACATGGCTGTCTACGATTCCATCGTCAGAATGGCACAGGATTTCTCTCTCCGTTATCCCCTGGTCGATGGCCAAGGGAATTTTGGCTCCATTGATGGAGATCCCCCAGCGGCCATGCGATATACGGAAATCCGGATGTCCAAACTCACCGCCGAATTACTGGCTGACATTGATAAAGAAACCGTCGATTTCGTTCCGAACTACGATGAATCTCTGGTTGAACCCTCGGTGCTTCCATCCAAATTCCCGAACCTCGTCGTCAATGGTTCCTCTGGGATTGCTGTGGGGATGGCCACGAATATCCCTCCTCATAACCTCGTAGAAACCATTAATGCCATTATTACCCTGATCGAAACACCTGAGATCTCCTTGGGGGAATTGATGAGCCATCTTCCTGGACCTGACTTTCCCACAGGAGGTTTCATTCACGGGAGAGAGGGAATCCGTCAGGCTTATGAAACCGGAAAGGGTGTAATCCAACTTCGAGCCAGGGCGATCATCGAGAGGGACCGAAAAGGAGAACGTGAAAATATCGTTATCACCGAGCTTCCCTATCAAACCAATAAGGCCAAGTTGATTGAACGAATCGCTGAATTGGTCCAAGAGAAAGTGATCGAGGGGATTTCCAATATTCGGGACGAATCGGATAGGGAAGGAATGAGGGTGGTCGTCGAGCTGAAACGTAACGAGGTGGCCGAGATCATCCTCAACCAGCTTTATAAACATACCCAGATGCAAACCTCTTTCGGGATCATTCTTCTGGCCATCCACCAGAATCAGCCAAAACTCCTCTCCCTCAAAGAGATGCTCCACCTCTTTGTCCAACATCGTCAAGAGGTGGTCATCCGGAGATCCCGCTATGAGTTAAATAAGGCAGAAGCCAGGGCCCATATCCTGGAAGGGTTGAAAAGGGCGCTTGACCACATTGATGCCATCATCGCCACGATTAAGGCCTCCAAAACCCCGAAGGAGGCAAAAGATCGCTTGATGGAAAAATTCGCCCTGTCGGATCAACAGGCCCAGGCAATCTTGGAGATGAGGCTCCAACGACTCACCAACCTTGAACAACGTAAAATTGTGGAAGAATATGAAGAGATCATCAAGTTGATCAATCGGCTGAAGGCCCTCCTTGCCAGTGAACGATTGATTCTCAATTTGATCAAGGAGGAACTCATTTCCATCCGAGATGCCTATGGAGACGAAAGGAAAACGGAAATTGTGGAGGCCGCCCCAGAAATCCGAGTCGAAGACCTCATCGCCGAAGAGGATATGGTGGTGACGATCACCCATACGGGATATATCAAGAGGAATCCCATCAGCCTTTACCGAAGTCAGCATCGCGGAGGTAAAGGGAAGGTGGGGATTAATGTCAAAGAAGAAGATTTTGTAGAGGAACTCTTCATCGCCTCAACCCATGATTACATCTTGTTCTTCACGGATGCGGGGAGGATACACTGGATGAAGGTTCATGAACTTCCACAAGCTGGTCGCCTCACACGAGGAAAGGCCATTGTCAATCTCCTCAATCTCAATCCACAGGAGAAGGTGACCGCTATTCTCTCCCTCAAAGACTTTCCAAAAGACAAGTTCATCACCTTTATGACCAAAAGAGGGACCATTAAGAAGACCGCTCTTGAAGCCTACAGTAATCCTCGGTCAGGTGGCATCATCGCCATTCACCTCGATGAAGGGGATGAGCTCATCTCCACTAAACTGACCGATGGAAAACTGCATCTTTTTATCAGCACCAAAGTGGGGAAGGCCATTCATTTCCCTGAAAACCAGATTAGAGATATGGGTCGTACTGCCCACGGGATCAGAGGGATTAAGATTACAAAAGAAGATGAAGTGGTGGGGATGGAAGCGGTCGCCCCCCACACACAGATTTTGACGGTCACCGCGAATGGCTATGGAAAACGCACTCAGGCCTCTGAATATCGAATTCAGAATAGGGGAGGGTCCGGTATCTTTACCGTGAAGAGAACGCAAAAGACTGGAGATGTGATCGGCATTAAAACCGTCGTGGATGAGGATGAATTGATGGTCATCTCCAACAAGGGAAAAATTATTCGCTTGCGGGCGGTGGACATTCCTGTTCAAGGAAGAAGCACTCAAGGGGTGAGGCTGATCAATCTCGAAGAGGGGGAACGGGTGGTCGCTGTGGCGAGGTTGGCAGAGAAAGAATAAATTCC